>OGWD01000071.1_pt1 | contig 11764 bp, 30 predicted proteins | sample 1575981 | NCBI WGS metagenome assembly OGWD01 (sample SAMN07581555, study PRJEB24739) | freshwater metagenome | place: Singapore | collected 2015-04
AACTATCCCCATCTTTATACTCTCCACATTTACTCTCTTCTACCAAATACTCCTTATACTCCTCCCACTCCTTTTTAGTACTAACACTAATACTTCTACTAATCCAATCTACACTCAAATATATTTTTTTCATCATCCTCCTATTATACGGGAAGTTTGGATTTGGTCAATACAAATTACGGACTTGCTTCACTTAAAAAGAATTCAATTTGCTTATTAAATTCATCTACAATCAAAATCTCACTCTTATACATATCACACACATTTTCATAAATGTTATCAAAATGCCCACTATTCATTTTCTCTAACCAATACTCAATCTCTTTTACTGTTTGGAATGTTTTCATTCTTATAGTATGGCTGAATTTAGGGTTTAGTCAACTACAAAGTTTGAGCTAGAGGGAGTTAATTGAACTGTGTTCTAGTTACCCACTCTATTTCAAACTTCACCACATTCATAATCATACCTTCCCTTATTATAGAAGGTAGAGAGGAATTGGTGACCCCCCTTTTTATAGATTTTAGTACAAATGGATTGCTCATCCTCCCCCCACCCATAATTGATGGGCTTGTCTTTGTTGGTGAAGATGTCATCCCCATACACCTCTTTAAGGTGTTTGTTGTGTTCAGTCCTTAACTTCTCCTCACTAAACCTCATTTTGCCTCCTTTAACCAACTACCTTTAAAGTCATGATTGGTGAAGTCAATTATAATACACTCTTCTCCCTTATAGGTTGTATGGGTGGGAGTCTTTCTAATAAACTCCCAATTATCCCTCCAATTATAATACTCTTTTTCAGTCTTCCCCACATCAGTCTTATACTCATAATAGTACCCCTTACCATCTTTACCATCATAATCATCCCCTACTGTATTCAAAAGGAAGTCTTTTTGTGAAATCCATTTTGAAGTTCCATTATACAAGTCAATTTGTAGATACTGTTGTTTGTTTTTCATCATACACCTATAATAGTTGAATTGGGATATTAGTCAACCAAAAAAGACAAATTCCTTTTCCTGATTTCTTCTTCAATATCAGACTTGAAGACATCTAAAGAACTATCTAGAAGTCTCTCTAATGCATTCTTCCTATCTGTAATAGGGTATTCATGGAGTTGATCTAACTGATCGTCTGCCCACCTCTTAACCAACTCCTTATAGAAGTCTACTACATTTGTTTGAGTATAAGGTTTGAATGTATTCACTCTACCTCCACTTCAGTACATCCCTGACTTTCAATCTCACTATCCCCAGACTGGAAAGCATCCATCACATCTCCAGTCTTAACAGATCCTTCTGCAATTTCAATAGCTTCATCTTCACTATCTGCCTCTATCTCTTTAGTAATAAAGAGGGCTACAAGCAGATCCACTTCAAATGTTCTTTTCTCTTTCATCATTCAATTATTGTATAAGAATTGTTTGCCCCAATCCACTAAATTGTCTCCCACATTAAGAATGGATTCAGCCAATTCATAATCATCATCATTTTCAGACTCCCAATTCTTTCTAGCCCACTTATAATCTGACTTCTTAAGTAGGTCATTTAGTTTGGTGACATTATTGAATGTCTCTTCAATAAGCTCACTAATTTGTTTCTTTCTTTCTAGTTTCATCATACCTCCTATTATGTCTGAATTTAGAATTTAGTCAACTAAAACCTTTTCAATTCTATTAACAGTTTTAGTTACAAAACTATCATTAAATTGATCCCACATACATTCAGCAACATGAAAATGGACTTTATCACAAAAATCCTTCAACCCATTATAAATCCTATCCTGCTTTTTATTATCCTTTAAACCACCAATCTTATTAATCCTCTTCAAATAAGGATATAAGTCCCTCACCACATCCTCATAATTACTATCCTCAAATTCAGTTAAACAATCTTCTTTCAAATCCCTAACTACCTTTTCAATTTCGTTTTTCATCATTCTCCTATTATATGGGAAATTTGGATTTAGTCAACCAGTTTAGCCAACTTATTACGTTCCTTAATTATAGATTTGATAGTAGCATACACTTCTAACAATTCACAAACCTTATCTCCATACACTTTATCAAAACCATCTAAATTACTTTCATTAACATCTAGCAATTCTGTAAGCTTATTATAGCTAACCTTACTAATAGCATTTTCAAATTGTAGGTATTGGGTATGTAGTTGTTCGACTTTTGCTTTATTTAACATACTATTATTATACTGGAAGTTTGGTTTAAAACAAGCTTAATTTTGTTATTGACCAAATACAGGTTTCCCGTATACTATACCTACCACCTTAAGTTAGGGCCGGAGGGGGGAGCTCTGGACTTTTACCTTTACAGTAAAGTTACATAAAAATAACCCCTTCATACACAATTAGTTAGTATAAGTTAGAAGTGGTTGATTACAAACAGTTACTGACCCTGTATAGTTTTATATATAAAAACTCCACTTAGTATGGCCATGACCGTAATTACCAGTATCCTGATATACAGAAAGTCCGGGTTATGTACAGTCTCAGACAATTCAAACACTGTACTAAGCATATTGTTTGGACAATTCTAGATCGATATATTTTTGTAGATAGCCGGTAACCGAGATAATACGGTCTCCACCGGAATAATGGTAAGAGGGTGTGTGTACATCGGGCTTGGTTTCCGTGATATACATCAGGTAGTTGTGTAATTGGATGAGTTTTTTTACCGGTAATGCCTCTACAAATTCGGGGATATGGACCTTGGCATAATCGATGATCTGCTTTTCCGTTTCACAAAACGCACACGACTCTTGGATATGCTCTAAGTAGTCTGAGATAAAGGTCTCATATACGTGTTTGTCTTTGGTATGTGACATATTAGGTATTATATAGTCTTTTAATATTAAAGGCCATCTAATAAATGCTTTGTATAAGGGGGGTCGTATAGAACTCCCCGGATCTATTATCCTCCCCCGGCTATTATCTAAACAAAGCTATTATCCGTTCTTTAGAATATCGAACCGGTTATTAGCCGTATCCAGATCCGTACACGTCCACCCCATAATACCCCACAACGAGGAACCCGGATAAGTCTCGGAAGGTTCAATATAAGAACCCCCCATAGTATATCCATTATGTCTACCAATCCTAACTACCTCGTATCTACTGTTGGTGGAGTCTTTTCTGGTTTGTTCGAATATAGCCACATCGCCTTGGCGTTTAATCTGCTTATATACGAATCCTTTCTTTGTGAAGGTTTGGGGAATAGGTTTATGTTTGGTAGTGGTTTCTGTATTCATCATATAAAGAGTATAATGGAGATTGGAATATAGTCAACTGGAAAAGGGAGGTTTGAAGGGATTTGAACCCTCTCCGTTAGAACCACAATCTAAAATGCTAACCATTACACCACAAACCTCGTAAAAATATACCGGTTTCTTTAACGTAGATACCGGTAAACTACGTATGATGAAGTGGTTGTTTTGAAGTAGGTAAACCACATTAACCTCTTAGCCTGACTAAGTCTTTGTTAGAACAGTTTCTCATAATCTAACTGCTGTTCTAAAGCCAACTGCATTTCTGCTTCCAAAAGAACTATCTTGTCGATAACTATCTTCTTTAGAATTTCCGGTTTTATCCGCAATCCGCATCTCAAATTAAATGGTTCTACTTCAATGCCGGGGAATAACTTCGGATACACTTTATCCAGTTTAACATCATATATGAAATCAAAGCGTTCGCCTCCCAAATTTATCCGTATATATTTCCAATCTTTCATTCTATTTCTCCTATTATCTCTGCATTTCCCCATTTCGTCAAGTATTTCCTGGTATTTCGGTATGCCTATCATTTCCAAGCTTCTACTATATCAACCATTTCCCGATTTAGCCGACCGCCCCCCACCCCTTCTTTTTCCTCTTTTTCCCCCTACTTTCTTCCAGATCCTACAGTTTTCGTCCAATTCTACACTCCATTTCATTACTTTACTGTATATTGGATACCCATAACCCCTCCCGATCCGCATGGTTGTTTGACTAATAATATCGCCGGTATAATAGAAAAACAAGGATAATAGGTGTTTCATTCCATGTTATCGGTGGCTTCCAACAATGATTCATATGTGGCTAACAGCTTTTTTTTAATAGATTTAACCGGATATGGTAAATCCAGGTTAGTATTCGGAGTATTGACAACCTCATATACCCCCCACAATTGCAGGTAGTTTCCGTAATTATCTTTGATTTGTTCGACGGCTTTCATTCTTTTTCTTCTTTTTATGGCTCTTTATTTTTTTATCTTTTGTTTGGAATATTTCGTTATCCAGATGTTCAAACATCACTCGTATATTTTTCCAACAATCTAATAACATGTCGGTATTATATATACTTTAAGTTTTAAATCCCAGCTCTTTTCTTATCTTTTTTATGGTTTCTTGTACGGTTTTCTTATCCTCGGTATCGACGATTTCGTATGCTTTTTCGGCTAAACTATCCAAGTAAGGTAATACGCTTTTCTGTGTTTTATTATAAAGGGTGTTATAATAGGTGTGCAGGTATTCTTTGACAAAATCAATGGCTCTCATTGTACGATGAGCTCAAACCGTACCTCTTTTTGTGGTCTCTTATACTTTACCTTGAACGTTTCTATATGGTGATTAACCAGCTTTTCTTGTTCTACGGCCGTGTTAAAATCCTTTCTTTTTACGTTATCCAGACCTTTTATATAGAATATAGCTTTTAACCCTTCCGGGCTTACTTGTGCAAAATCGTGCCATATATTCTCTTTTTCTACGGTTAAATTAAGGGTGGTAAATACCGGGAGAGTATTCTCTAAAATACGGTCTCTAATCTGATCTCCTATGGTTTGGGCCAGGCTCATAAATTTCTTAACGGAACCCAGACTACGTCTGGTATTTTATATAGGAGACTTTTTTTATAAGTCCAGGTCTAGTGAAAATTTACGTGGATGGCCACATTCCTTATATCTTTTAAAGACCGTATGACAAACCCCGGACTACACCGACACATACTACACCCCGCATATGGACTGAACATCGGTTTATCCATCCCACTCTCCTCCATCCACGAACTTAATACCGAATATTCTGGGTTATTCTTGATAGTATCCCTTAGGTTTTTTAGGTAATACTTCATGATTTTCACCTCTTTTTTGTTGTATTTGTCCCAGAGTTTATCTATTAATTCATCTTTTTCCCGGGGTCCGGGGGCTAATTCGGCTTGGTAAAACTTTGAATCCATGTCCATTTCATGGGGACTCTTTTCACCGGCCACGAATACCAAGTTAGCCTTGGCATTTCTCCGGTCCTTGTACCTCGGGGTAAAGGATACCTTAGCCTTGAGTGGTTGGCCAAATAATGTCATGTCCACCTCCGTTTCCTGTTTATACAAGTCCTCGTAACTCATACCACTATTATGGGGGAATATTTAAATTGGTCAACTCTTTTTGGCTAATTCTTCAAGTTTTTCTATTTCTTCTTCGGTAAATTGGTCGGCTAATCCGGGGTTATTTGTAATTCTCTTTAATAGGTTTCTGGCTTCTTTAGAACTCATTTTAAAAGTTCCATGGCCCCTAGTACCCCCAATATAATAATCCCCCAACTGACTATTCCTAAGAGAAGCGTCCAAATAAAAGAAACCTCTTTCATACCGTTGCCTCTCTTTGATTTAAGAGTTCAACCAAAGTAGAAAGATAACCGGAAAAGTCTTTCCCACAATCCTTCCAGATACTAAACAATTCATGATTAACATCCGAGGAACTAATCCCACACCCCTCCGGTAACATTCCACTCTTTTGAATACTATAAGCCCCTGCCCTTCTACTATTAACTCGAATTTCTAAGGGAAGCTTATTAGTCATATCTGCCCATTCTTCCCAATCTTTAATAAATGTATCTTTCTTCATCATTCCTATATTATCAAGGAACCTGGAATTTAGTCAAGCCTCAAAGCAATTAACCCCTGTTTGATGCTCAAACGTCAACAACCCAAACCTATAATTGTTTTGTTTAACACAAACCCCCCAGTCTTGACCTAACTCTCCTTCTAATGTTTTGAAGTATTTACACCCCATAGAACAGTCCGGGTAATTCTTATTCTCATCTTCCCACCTTTTTACATTTCCAAAGGGCTCGTAGTCCCCAGGGAGCCTGGTTACTTTGTCTATTAGATCTTCATGCAATTTAGTCCTCATAAAAATTACTTCCACATTTATATATTTCTATCTGGAATATCGTCCAATTTAATATAACCAGGTGAATATTAAAACTGGGATTATTTTTAAACTTAGCATACTCAAAGGGATCATATTTGTCGAGATTAACTATAAATTCAAAGAAAGTAATACCATCACACCGATTCCTTAGCTGGTGAAAAAAGAGTACCTCCCACCTATATTCTTTAGAAAGCCTTCCCCCCTTCCACCGAGGAAACTTATATTTCCATACTTTCTCTAATACTTTATCTTTACTCACCCAGATATACCCCTTTCTCTATATTTTTAAAATATTTGTCTACATCTTCTACTAGTAAATCGCCGTTGTATCGAGTAATTTCATGAGGCCCATACCACCAATCCACATTAAAGTTTTTAGATACTTCTACTTCTGCTACAGTCTTCAATTCTATTGCCCCACCCTCATATCCCTTTAAGTATATTTCTAACTCGGGGTCCAGATCCTTTAGCTTTTCCAGTAATTGTTTTATTTTCAATATTTTTTCAGCTGATAACTTAATTGACGAAGCTTTTCTGCTGTATATTGTAAGAATTTACTTAACAGGAATACTACCGGATTATACACCTCTTTAATTAAGGGATAATACCATTGACTTTTTAATTTTAAGTAAGCGTTTCTCCGGGCGGTTAAATCTTCATCTAATCTTTTGTCTCGTTTTTCTCGGTCTTGGGCCTGTTCGTCGGTTTCAATTTCGTAGTTAGTCAGACTAACCTGGGTAACTTTTCCGTTGACAAATACAAATCGGTAATCCAAGGTAAGATACCGGTCTTGAATTAATTCGTAATAGTAAAGATCGGCCGAAACCGTTGAATTATCCTTTTCAAACACCAAATCATATCCTTCTTCATACTCAGAATACAACTCATTCATTTTCTTTTCCAGTTTATTATCTTTGTAGTCCCAATATAACCATTCCAGAAAAGATAGATCCTGTTTAAACCGAGGCCAGGGCTTTCTCTTTTCTTTCTTTCCATTGGGAATTCTATTTTCCTTCCACAATTGTCCATCCTCGGTTATTTTGTATAAACACATGGCACAATCTAAATCTTTGGTTTGGTAGTCCCCGGGAAGCTCGGAATTCCTGGCTTTCAAAAAGCTATCTACTTCTGGAGGATAGTCTAGTTTGAGCTTCTCAATTAATACTGTATCAAATAGTCCCATAATTACCTATTCTTGTACATTATATAGCAAAATACTAAAAAGCTCAAGCATAAAAATACTGAGGCTACATCCGCAAATTCAATCACATTAATCACGGAACTGTCTACCGATTAACCTTTCATCATACACCATGGCATCGGCCATATCCAACACCCCATCCACCCAATCAGTATTAGGAGTATAGTACATACATAAAGCTCCCCATTTCTCCTTGACCTGGGTAAATTCTATTTGAGGATATTTGTCAGATAAATGCTGATTGTTATCAATCATGGTCTGAATTAGTTTACAGGCTTTATAAATTACATCAAACCATTCATCCGGACATTCAATACCCCAACACATACATGTTTGCATTTTGTCCAAGTCTTTTTGACGAAAGAGCTTAGGGAAGTCGTTAAACAGTTTCTGTTCTAGCTCTTTTTTCATCCTTGTAACTCCACCCCCACATTAAGTTAAACCAGCTATATTCTTTTTCACTCAGAGCTTTATCCCATCCCAGGCGCTTTCTAGCTGTACTGATAAACCATTTCTTGAACTTCTTCTCTTGTTGTACATCCCACTGTTTCTTTTGAAACCAGGTTTTATCCAGTACAAACTCTGGAGTATATTTCTCTCCAATAGCTTTAAACATTTGTTGGACGGCTTCTAATATGAATTTATCTAATTTGTTTTTGGGATCTATGCTCATTTTTTATTTAACCTTTCCATGATATATAATATAGGAAGCGCGAGGAAAAACAATATTGTATTTAAGATTGCTTTAAACATTCTCTTCCCATTGCTTGGAGTTTCTCTTTTGTATGCAATGTTCTAAATGAGAAATTATAGAACGAACTTCATCTTGTTTACTCTCTTCTTTCAATACATTAATCCGGAGATTAAGGGCAAATATAATCTCGTGTAACTGCTCTTCTGTAAACCATACATCTACTAAGTCGCTCATATATTCTTTCTTATAATATAAATGAGAAATGCAGTTGTGCAAGCCACAAAACTCAACAAAACCAATATGCTTAAATTAAACTCTGTACCAATTAATAACTTACAATTCGGACACACAACTAGGTTTCTTTGTTACCTTTGGTATTATGCTCAAACCAATTGCCTTTGCAATCTACAGTATCCTTGGCAACATATGCAGAAGGCTGGCCAAAAGTATCTGAGGCATAGTTGTCTACAAACTCTAAATCGCCTTCGGGGTTATATTGTAACCCAAGTAGAAAAGCTTTGATTTGAGGAAGTACTTCATCCAAAGTCTCTGCTACAAATTCATGGGTAATCTTGCTTTGAACAAGATTGTTTATTTCTGCAGAAGGAAGCTCTCCATAAGGTAAATGCTCGCCTGTTAATGTAAATTTAACTGCCATTTGTATCCTCTTTCTCCTCTCCAAGTATTCTCATATATCTCAATGCAAATTTAATATCTTTTTCTGGATATTTTTTTAAACGAAGAAAGTCCTCCATAGATCCATGATCTTCCTCAATCCAATAATCAGGAAACCCATACATCCACCCCGAAGGCGGATCAATTAAGAGCTTTTTCTTCAACCTCACTTTTTCTTTTTCTTCTTTTTATCTACAGAGGTCAGTTCAAACTGACCATTTACCGCATTAGTAATAACATAGTTAATACCAATATTAAAGAGCTGGTCATTGGTAATAACCTTTCGACCCAGATCAGTAATCTCTGTAATATATTTGTCTGGTCCGGTAATATCGGCCTGGTAATATTTAACCGGCTTAAACGGACCTACTTTAATTTCTGGCAAAGAATCTTTAGTCTTCATTTTGATATTATACGGGCACCTCTAAACTATTCCAGAAAAAAATTATAAATTTATTATGGCTTCCAAATCATCTTTGGCCAACTTATGCTTTCCCGATATGATAACTCTATCTATATCTCTGAACATTTTATTAATATATGTGGTTGTTTGAGGTATTCTTTCTTTTACCTTTTCAAACGCGTTTTTAAATATTTTTATACTTTCTTGATCTGCAGGAACATATAGCAGATGATCGGCATAAGACCCTGACCCTTCTGGAGAGGGAACAAAGCCATACTTTGCTTTGGCTAAATCTCTATGATAGGAATAAAATGCAGGCTTTATTCTGTAGTATATTTCATGATGATCCTCTGGAGACTCAACATCTAATCTAGCAGCAGGCACATCGGGGTCTGTATTATCTTTTTTTGCTTCAATCTCCTCTGGTGTGGTGTTTACTAATTTAACGTTAATAAAAAATCTATCTGGATGTTTTTCTACATTGTCCAGTACTTGATGTACCTTAATGAATTCCATATGTTATTTAATAATAAATAATGAGTGAAATCTGTGTTTGCTGGAGAGTCTACATATCCTTATTATCTGATGTTAGGGTTCTACCTAAGCCGGTTGGTGAATACACCTAATATATCTCCAAAAGAGGCAATAAACATTGACATACTTTCCCCGGATTTTGCAGAGAAGTTTATTAGACTTTATGATAAAGATATTGACAGGATGGAGATTATGGATAACAGTGTTGCTGACGGTAAGCCCTTGTCCATAAGATCCTTGTACCAACGTGGTAAAGAAGAATATGTCATAGTATTATTTGGGTTGAATACCGCAGAGCATGCCCGAGATACCCTGGAAATGGCCACAGAGTTAGAAGCATTTTACCCTGGCTCTTATGTAAAGCCAGATTTAAACTACATTATAGAAAAACATACCAATTATATTTACGAACAGGTCAAAGAGTTATTAAAAATGAGAACCAGCGTATCCAAAGAAGATTGGGAGGCTATTGAAAATCTATGAAAACATATAGAGAATTATACGAAGCATTAGTTGCTAAGCCGATAGCAGCACAACCCTTAGTTGCTAAACCCATGATGACACAGTACAATCCTGTGTACAATTATAATCAGCAGCAATTTAATCCTAACCGAGGCAGTAGTCCCCTTCCCCGGCAAGACCCAACCATGGCCAAAATTCAAGGGGGAACAGCAACGGTAGCAAAAATTCTTGATCCTTCGGGTGTTTTAAGCTGGGAAGACATACCCCCTGCCGTAGATGCTTACAACAAACAACCCACGCCAGGCAATGCTTTTTTAATGTTATTGGCCTTTACCGCCGCTATTCCATTACTAGGAAAAATATCAAGCCCGTTAAAAGCTGCTGTCAAGAGCGGTAATTATGCAAAGACTATACAACTGACTCCCTATATATCTAAAAAAATTGCACAACTTGTAGAACAAAATATGGGAAATATAGCAAAACTTAATATACCTCAGGAAACTATCCAGAATGCCTTACAGATGGTCAAAACAGCAAAAGCCGAAGAGATGATACCTCTATCCATACTAAAGCAATCTATAAAAGATTTTAAGCAAGCCGGTGGTTGGCTAGAGAGAGGAGAAGAGAGTTTTCAAAGAACCCAACCATGGGGCGATAAAATAGAAATACAAAAAGGAATAAATAATGCCTCTCAGGATTGGTGGCATGAGTTTGGACATCATTTAGCATCAAAATCTAATAAAAATACACCCTCTTTACATAATATTCAAGACACAAGGGGGATAGTTGATGGTCGCCAATTAGGAAATATGGCAGATTTAAAGAAAAGTAAGAATTTTATTGATCGTTCTGTTTTAATAAACATGGAGAGAGAGGCTAATCAACATGCAATTAATTATCTGAGATCTAGCGGGGCATCAGAAAAACAAATAAACAATTTTAAAAATACTATGCTTCCATATTTTAGAACGTATACCCAGGGTGAATGGAGAGACTTGGATAATTTATCTAAGCACATGATAAACATATCAAATAGCTTAGGAAAAAAATACTCTCCAGAATTTTTTAAATCTGTTTTACAAAATTCTCACTTAAGAGCAAATACTAAATTATATGAATATTTTTTAGATCAAACAATAAAAAAATATTCAGGTTTAAAAGCAAAATATGTTGAGAGAGGGGCAAATGACGTATATGGACAATTTAGAAATTCTGTAGAAGGAGCTCGCTTATACAAAAAAATATTTGATAACGATATGATGGTACGTAATGGAGGAGCCTTTGCTGACATCTACAAGAAAGCATTACAAAATTCGCCTTTAAAACAGTTATCGCCTGGAGCTAGATATACGGGACTAAGAAGTGCTCTTGGTCAAGGGCTTCCTCAACGCTCAGTATCTTTTGAAAGTAGAGCTTTTAAAACGTTTAAAGAATTTATTAATGAATCCAGACAACCTATAGATTGGAATTCTAATTATGGAAAGACTTTTAAAATAGTGCATACACCTGAAGGAAAGCAATCTTCAGGAGAATGGACTCCAGATTTAGTCTCCGTTGTTACTCCAGAGAATGGAGATGCATGGACAGATTGGAAAGAGGTTG
>OGWD01000072.1_pt1 | contig 11728 bp, 18 predicted proteins | sample 1575981 | NCBI WGS metagenome assembly OGWD01 (sample SAMN07581555, study PRJEB24739) | freshwater metagenome | place: Singapore | collected 2015-04
GGAGATATGCAAAATACTTTCCCAAGAGACAGCAAGCATTAAAAATAAAATTACCTAAAAAAATTAAACGGAAGAAAAAAGCGTAGCTAGATTTTTAGCTCTATTTTTAACTTGTATTGCCCATTTGCTTCTTAAAATTTCATCTCCCGCTTTATTATATTCTCCGGCTTGTATATATTTTTTTGTATTTACGAATTTACTCAGCCGAGGATAACCTAAATTAAATGACATATCTAAAACAGCGAGTTTAATATTCTTAGGTAATGAATCAAAATTAGGAAGATATTTTTTTGCATCATTATAGGCGGTTTTTATGTTTAGCTTAAAAAGATCTAATATTTGTTCATCTGTCAGTATATCTTCTCCATTTAATAATCTCTCATAGTTACCGCCTATTTGTTCAATAAGAGAAGGAGCATCGGCTCGTGTCATATTAAACCCAATGCCTATTGTTTTCTTACCAACAGAATCAAGATAAACTTTATTTCTATAGCCTTCATGTTGTTTGAGGAGTTCGAGAACATCATCAAAAGTAATTCTTGAATCTTGAGATTGTTGAACTATCGCAGGAGGCGGTAGATCAACTTGCTCTAATATTCTTCTTATTAATCTATTAAATTGCACATAATTATTTAATTAATTACTGCTACCTTAACAACCTTTGGATAGCGATTTGCAAAAAGCATTGCGTCTTTTTTATGTTCAAAAAATACGTCAATAACTGGTAGTTTACCATTAGATGCTTTTTTTGCTACTACTGCAGAACCAGTATCAACAGCCTTCACTACACCAACATTAGGTATGATAACTTCTTTTCTGTAAGGTATAATTCTAGGATCAACAGCAATAGATTCACCCTGCCTTAAGGTATATCCGGTAGAACTCTTTTTCTTAGAACTATAATAATCGGTATCACCGCCCCGCGCTCAATATACGGTTAGCCGAACGGTTAAAATCTTAAAATCACTATTGTTTGTTTTTGGAATAAATTCATCCTTATAAACAATGCCTTCTTTCTTAATTTTTATTTCTTTTACAGCAGTTTTTCTTTGATCAATCGGCAGAGATTTAATTTCAGCTTTGACATCTTTTATGGTAAGCTTTCTTTCTGCATAATCTGTATAACAAAATGATGCAGTAGTTAACAACATTACCAATATAAGAGCTCCTAGCTTTTGTTTTTTATTGTTTATTTTCATAAAAAAGAGTTAGCAAACTTTGCTAAAAAATATTATTTATTATTTATTTTATTATATCGTATTCCCAAGGAAAGTCAAGCCATGTTTTTTTGTCAAACCCCTTTATAAAGACGTCGGGTACAAAAGAAGTATCGTGTTTAATATAAAGCGTGGCATATATAACTTGTTGTAAGCTACATTTATCAAGAATATTCTTTGCCATATATAAGGTATTACCAGTATCAGACAACTCATCTAATACTAAAATTTTCTTATTTTTTGCCAATTTGCAAAAATTGTTGCCTAAATCCTGAATAATTTTAATATTGCTTCTTTCTGTATCTTGATAGCTTCTCATTCCTAAGTTAAATACATCTTTAACTCCTAATACGTGAGATGCCACGCTTGCAATAAATAGAGCACCTCGGCCTAAAAAAACTATAATATCCGGGCTACCGTACTGTCTATTTATTCGATACGAAAGACAATACGTATCTGTAATAATTGTAGGCCAATCAATTTTAAAGTTTTGCACACTTTATTATAGTATAATAAAAATTATTTACCAGCAACTCTCGACACCATTTGTTCTAGCTGTTTTAATAAAAATAATATATTTTTATAATCTTCTTGAGATCCGGAAATTGCTTTTTTGTAAATAATATTTAGTTTGCTCAATATTTCTTTTCTTAATCCACCTTCTTCTTGTTCTTCTCTACTAAATGCATAATCAGTTACCTTATAATCAAAGGGGCTATTTTTAGTTGAAGTATGATTAATACCCTGGTCGTAACCTTCAAAAATTGCTTTTATGTCTTTATTCACTTAAGTATTTATGTGGACGAAGAAATTAAAAGAAGAAAAGCATTAGCAAAAAAAATAATAAAAAATATTTTTTATTATAAGTTGTGTGAGGGATGTGAGAGTGTAATATTTATTGACTCTATTTTTTGTCCGGTATGTCAGGGATATCGATTTGAACATAATCTAGACAAAATAGAGCAAGCAGTAACCGTTCTTTCAAAAAGAAAACAACAAACAAAACTTATAGATGATTATGATGAATTATTTTAAAGTACGAATAGTCTCGTTTAAATGCTGTGAATAATAAATAACTTTTTTCATTATTTCTTCTTTTTTGACACCTTTTAATTTTTTTGCCTCTGCATAAAGATCGAGAATATAATTTGCCGTTATTCTTTTATATTCACCCTTGTTCATATTAATATTTAATTTTATTCTAGTTGAATTATGATTCAAGTAGAATAAAAATATTATATGTCAAACATCAATCCCCTAACACTACAAGAACATGTTGCAACCTTTACCGAGGAATACGAAAAGTTTTCTAATGGTAATAATTCCGCAGGTACTCGTGCCCGCAAAGCTCTTCAAGAAGTAATTAAGTTTGCTAAAGAAGCGCGTAAGGCTGTTCAAGAAGCCAAGAACGAGAGAAAAGCTAAGAAGTAATCTATTTCTTCAATCGCTTCTTTTCATTTCTATGAACAGAAGCCATTGTCTGAATTATCTTGGTTGCTGTTTCAAAATCATTAACGATTTTGTAAATTAACTCAACTAAGTCGTAAGCGGCATGTATAGCTTTTCTATCGGTATCAACCTTACCCAAGCTTAATGCTGTCTTCTTTTCTTCTTCATTCTCTCCAACTGCCCCGGGTAGAGGTACCATGGGTTTGGCAGGTATTACCGGAGATGTAGTGTTTGTAGGAGGAGGATTTTGAACGCCCGGGGTAGTATAAGCCTCATAAATCTGATCTACATCACGTTTCATTGTTATTATTTATGTGTTCTTTATTGAGTAGCAAAGTATTATAGTGTTTAAAAACTGCGCGATAATAAGTACTATTAGCAATATTACGTTGTTCAGAAAGAATTTTTTCACATTCTTTAATCTTTAATCTGTTTACTTTTTTCTTAAATTTTTTAGCCACATATATATTTATCTATATTCGACAAAATAACCTTCAGAATTTATTGTAGTAGAACCGTGAAATTTGTACTTAACAAAAAAATCATCCGGTGAAATTAACGATAAAAACTTAGATCCATCATCCCGTTCATACAAATAATATATCTGACCGACAACTGTTTCTAGTCTTATTTCAAAACTTTCAACAAACTTGTTCCACTCATATAATTCAATTAAACTTTTATATTCTTGAGATAATTCTTCTATTCTTGTTTGTATCTTATGGGCCAGGTTTACCTGTCTATTGTTTTCACATTTTTCCAATTGTGGTAAAATAATTTTAGGTGCCGAATACTCAGCTATGTAGCTTTTTTGATTTCGATCGGTAATTACTTTTTCTGGATCAATCATTTAACGGTATGATTTAACCACTCAATATTATCTATTTTATTAATTATACTTTCAATTATTTTATATCGATGGTGTGTTACAGAACATTCTGAAGTTTGATATTCTCCTTGTACATAACGGGTAACTTGATCACGGCAAATACGACGGTGTTCGCCTAAAATACTTTTAAGTTCAGAAAACTCTTCTGCAGAAAAAACTAAATCTCGAACTGTATAGTTCATTTAAAAAAATTTCTTTATACGTTTTTTATTTTTATCTGAACGAGTGGCTCGAAATTTCTTGAATCCATGATCTTGTCTCATTTGCCGGGCATGATCTTTGGAATAAACAATCCAGGGATTTTTTCTATCTAAAGGATGAAGAGGTTTAGACATAATTAATAATTCCTTCTTTTCTTACCTTTATCTGATCGTTGTGCCCGACATTTTACCCCACAACTCTCCCGCCAATACTTTGCCGCATTTTTATTATCCCGGTTTCCATACATACCAATAATCTTGTTCTTTGTCTTCACTACCTTATTATAATGGCTAATTTTTATAGTTGCAACGAAAAATAACCTCTGGACGCACTGCAACAAAACAGTTTTTATTCGGTCGAAATAAAACAGGAGGATCTTTAGAAAGATAATAATATTCTAATTCTAACATGTTTATAAAATTTGCATAATCCATGATTACCTGCAATTGAGTTTTTATTTTTGTAGCAGGTGGTTTAGACAGATCCTTTATTATGTCTTCTAGGGTTACCTTGGGGGTTAAAAGGCTTTCTTCTTTCTTAAAGAATGATTTAAACCAACTCCACACAATAAAAATATTTAATAAATAAATAATAATAAATGGTACAAACCGATTTACCTTTGACTTTAATAGAAAATATAGATAAACTCTTTATTGATGTCTCACGTCATAATGAACCCCGAAATTTACTTACCGAGAGGTATGAGAAAGAGAATACTAACCCTCAGTACTATCTAAGTAAAGAATTTCTCTTTAATAAAAGCATTGTAGATTCAAGTGAATATAAAAAGCTTGTTAACATTTTTCCCTGTACTTCTAGCTATCGAGTTGAATTAGAGGACTTTTTATTAAAGAAAGGATTTGAATTAACGGAAAAATTAGTGTCCGGGTGTTTTTTCTACCCCTTGGATGGCTTTATGTCTTGGCATACAAACTTCAAGAGACAGGATTGGAGAATCTATATTGTAAAGAGTCTACAAGGAGATAGTTTTTTTCGTTATACAGAGAATGAAGAGATGATTACTGAGTATGATCCGGTGGGTTATTCATATCGAATCTTTAATGTGGGAGATGAAAATAGTCCTTTCTGGCATTGTGTATATGGGGGTTCAGGGAGATATAGTGTGGGATTTAGATTAAAAAGAATTCTTTCCTAGTATACAGTTGGGCACTTATTTACCCTTGGAGCATAATTCCTCTGAGACTTCACATTATGTTATCTTTCCCAATGCGGGTAGGATAACTTTATCATAAAGTCAAAGCCAAATATTCCCATTGTCGCCAACGGGGTTGGACTATATCTTCATTTTTAAAAATGCCGGGCGCTGTTAGATGATTATTGTTAGGCTCACATCTTAGTCTCTACACCTTCTTTTTCCTTTAACCTAAAAAAGCTTGGCTCGGTATTGTCTCAAGGAGATATTCACCGAATTCACCCGGTCCTGTATACTAAGAAAGAACTATAATTATTTAATAAAGCTTAATTTATTTTTTTTATTTTATATTGTAGGCGTTATCGATATAGTAGTTCTCGTGGGAGTAATAGTAGGAGTGATGCTAGCTGTAGGGGTGGGTGTCCGGGTATTAGTTGGCGTAACTGTTGGGGTCAGCGTCACGGTTGATGCCACATAAGTACCTGACAATGCTACATCAATGTTTCCTGAAGCGTAAAATAAAGATGTAGGTATTCTATTTATAATAGAAAATGGGTTCAGAGAAATAAAATTAAATGCGTGATTATTACCGTAATTTGTATCTGCTGCAATTTGTTTTGTAAATACTGTTATATTGTTTTGATTATTTAAAATCATTCTTGGCTGTAGAGTGGCTCCTGTTTTTAATCTTTCTCTAAACTTGGTAATACTTCCATTATTATAATAAGCATAAAAAGATGATGCAGCAGAATTATATGTTGCCATCACCACATAATTATTAGTATTAGGAATACATTTAAATTGTATATAGTTAAACCCATTTACATTTATATTCTCATATAAATCCGTAATCCATTGACCATTATATTTTATAACTTTTAAGTTAAAGTTAAAGCCATTACTCATAGGATATGCAATATGAGGAATTCCTTGATAATCGTAATCAAATGCTACCGAACCTCCAAATATACTACCAGTTACAGAGGTCAATTGGGTGTTAAAAGTATTTAAATTAGCATTGTATTGAAAATAAAATAACCCAGATAATGAATTGCCAGCAGAAAAATCAACCACCCCTTGAACAAATCCATATGTACTGCTTAATAATGGATTTACAGCAATATCAGAAAAATACGTATTAGATTGAGCATGAATCAAGCTTAATGCATTCATGCTATTGCCTTGAAAAGATAATAGCCTGGTATTATTGTTTCCCGAATAAAGAGCTATAGTTTCTCCGCGATTTTTATTATAAGTTATCTTTGATGAATAAAGATATTCATTTATAGCAGTTAAAATAGTAACGGTTGAAGAATTAATATTGTTTATGTTCTGAGCAGAAAGAACTACAAAAGGAAAATTACCGGCAATTATCACAGCACCCCCGGTATCATTTAAAGCTATTGATGCAGAATAAGTTGTATTGTTTTTTATTGAAGTAAGAGTACCAAGAGTAGTCCAATAATTATTAAGATTTGTTTTTACAAGTGAAATGGGATTTATTCCTACTGGGAAAATAGCTTGATTAATGAAGTTTAACCCAGGAGAAACAGTGGGGGTAGGTGTTACTGTAGCTGTTCGAGTAACGGTGGGTGTGGGGGTCGTCGTTCTTGTAGGTGTTACCGTGGGGGTTGATTGTATTGTAGCAGTAACATTGGGACATATTCCTAGGCTTAAAATTGGCGCGGGATCTACTGCATTATAGAATTTTGCCCATCCCGTGAGAGGAATAGTAAAAGAAGGGGGTTGAACAAATGTATAATATTGATATCCTGAAGAATTAATATTTTTCATGTACCACCAAGAATTCCAACGAGCAAATATTTGTAAATTATTGTTAGCTATATTAATATAACGACCCTCATTAAAGGTAAGAGGGGAATATATATAAGTACCGTTAAAAGACGAAGAGCCCGCATTACTTACACAGAGAGCGGTTATTGCAGGTATATATAGAGAAGAAGTTCTCGTGGGCGTAGGTGTTGTGGTTTTAGTAGGGGTGGGGGTTGGTGTTTTAGTGCGAGTAATAGTAGGAGTTGCAAAAGGAGTTAAAGGTTGAAGAGATACTCTTGTGGGAGTAATAGTTGGGGTGATTGTAGGCGTAGGTGTTTTCGTAGGTGTTTTAGTGGGAAGCGGAGACTGTGGTATCAAAGGAGGGGGTACAAATTGAAATGTTGATAAATGATACAAATAAGCTTTATTTTGTCTAACGGTAACAAAATTATTTAAATAAGCATTAAAATTATCTTCATTACTGAAGGATGAATTTAGTAAAATAGAGGGAATATATTGGTTTGCTGCTTTTTCAAATATTTGAATACCGGATATTGAATTTACAAATAAGCGATTTGTAAACAATGTTTGTGTTTCAAAGTAAGGATCATATCCTATTTGTTCATCATAATATATATTTTTTCCAAAATTATTGTTAGAGATTACATCTCTTAAATAACCTCTGTACGTTGAGCTAAGATTAAAATTATAAGTAATGCCTGCAGTAGATGAAAGAGTTTGAGTAAAATAATTATAATCATATACATCAATAAATGATCCATTAGAAGAAGAATTTGTTACAAAAAACGAATTTAATTCTCCAGCTAAATTTGCACCATATCGTGAATTTGATAGATTAAATGAGCTTAAAAAAGAATTTTTACTCGTTAATACCTCTAATAAACGCAAAGGCGTACTGAACGATTTTCCATAAATTTCTACTATTCCTGTACTTCCACTAAAAAATGTATTGTTAGGACGCGCTACCAAAACAACTAAAGAGGATTTAAAATCATTACTTGAATCTGTGTTTATTAAAACTTTTGATATATAGTTTTGATGATAACTCTGACCACTTAAATGTTGGTAGAAATTATCTGCAATAGTAGCAACTTTCGAATATCTTGGAAAAGCAGTTATCGTGACTGGAGAGTATAAATATCTACAGCATTATAAAGTTTGCCCGGGGTGAACAACCCAGACAAGGGCTGAGCTTCATTATAAGTTAAAGTGTAAGCTGAAGAAATAAAATCTATACCTTGGATTTTTTTGAAACGGCTATCCGTATAAATAGTATCACCAAATCCGGATATGGATTTGACAGATAAATTTACCGAAGAAAGATTAAACAGATTTGAAGTAAATTTTCCAGACTTGATTCCTGAGGTAACATTTACTACTGTTGAAGGAGTAATGATAGACCAAGGTACTGCTTGAGTTACCTCATCATTGGAAGGAACATAGCCAACAGATTCAATATTTTTATTGGAAGAAAGATGATAGACAAAGATTGAATTTAAATTGCTGTTTGTTGCATAAACAAAATCGTCAGAAAGGGATATGTCTTCGGCGAAATTATTACCAACATTAAAACTGTTATAATCTCTACAAAACCCTAAGGAAGAAAATTCAAAAAGAGGTACATTTGCAAGGTAGCCGGTATTTAAAGAAGAAAGAGGTAAAATATTCTGTGTATTATTAATTCTTTCAAATTTTGAGCTTTTAAAGTTATTAAAAACAAGATTATTGGTGCTCACACCATTTACCAAACTAGTAGATGTAAGTAAAATATTCTTGTTGTTAATAAATGCATTTTTTACATTGTTTTGATTAAACGCGGTTAATAATACCACAGATGTAGAGAGAGGTATGGTATCAACTGTGAATTCTGTAAATGCAAAGTCTTTATCATAAATCCATCTACCAGAAAGAGTGGGTTGATTGATTCTGGCGCCAGATAAAGCACTCAAGGGTGTTTGAAGAAAATATCGATTTTTAAATTTGCGCCCAACAATAAATGTTGCAAAAGGGAGAGTAAAACCAGAGAGAAAGGGATTTCCATCTCTTTGAGGGCGAGTAAACCCATTCGTTAAGACCATATTATTAATAATATTAAGATCGTTAGATGTAAATTGTTCGGTACTTACTAAAGGAAAGAGCTTGTAAGTACCTGCAGAAGAATCAGGAACCTCGTCATTTTGATCTAAAACATAAAAATTTGTCGTCAGTGCATTATTATTAGTTATTCCCCATTCATCGGTAGTTGCAAAAAACCCCGCAGAAGTAATTTTTGAAACCGTTATATATTTAAAAATATCTCTATTATAAACCCGGGTATACAAGCCGGGATAAAAAAAAGATGAATTATAATTGTTCTCTTCAGTAAAGGGAGGTAGAGAAGTTAAAGTATAAAATTTAGTTAAATGATTATATTGTGAAATTCTCATTCTCTTTCCGGATTTTTGTGAAGAAAGAAGAGGAATGCCTAGAGAAATATCCCAGTAATCTGTTTTAAAAGGAAATTCATTATTTAAAAGAATAGCTGTTGCAGTCTTAGCGGGGGTAATAGTATAAAAAATATTTTGAGGTTGATAAAATCCAGATATTCCAGCAACGTTAGTCGAGCTTGTAACGCTCACAAGGCTTAAATCCAGGCGACTGTAAGGAATAGTAGTAAATGTAGTTTTGCTTAATTGTTTAAAAGAGTAGTTTTTTGAAGCTTGCTGGGGGCAAGGATCATTCTTACGAGACGAGCTTTTAGTATAATTTTGTCTTTTCATTTTTTATTCACAGTAATATTCGATTACGTAAAACGCACCTTCATATTGTTTCCATCGAGCCTTTTTTACTTTTGGACATTCACATGTCAATTCTGGATTTATAACATCACCTTGAGTAAAGCCCGGACAAGGACCGGGGGGTACCGGATTGTTATTATTTTTAGTATCTTTATTGGATTGAGGTACAATTCCCTCCTGTAAGTTAAATGATAAGCTCATAAAATTATATTTCTTTTTAATAAATTTGTATCAACGTTAATATTTAATGTAGAATTACCAATAAAAATTGTATTGGTTTGATCTTGTCGTAACGTTATTTTTCTTTCATCTGGAAGAGTTAAAACATAAAAAGTGGTGTTAGGGTTACCGGTGTCAAATAATTCTACATCAAGAACAAATTCATCAATCTGTACTTGAAAACCGTTTATATTTGAATTGGGAGCAAAATAAGTATTTTGTTGAAAAAGAACAGGAGAAGAATTATCATTAATTTCTAATAAACCGACATTCTGTTGATAGGGATTTGAGGTAGTAACAGTAACAGTAGGTGTCACAGTTATTGTAGGGGTAATAGTAGGTGTTTGGGAAAGTGTAGGAGTGTTGGTAGGTGTATTAGTAAGAGTATTTGTCGGGGTAGGTGTTATTGTAGGGGTAATCGAGGGGGTAAGAGGTATGGTGGATGAGGGGGTAGGATCAGGAGGAACAACTACCGAGCTATTAGATTTCCCACCGCGATTAATAACTGAACTAGCAGAAAGAAATTTATTAGATTGAATTCGTTTAGCCCGAGCTATATCTCTAAAATCCGGAGGCGGTGTAAAAGCCATATTAATATATTTATTTTAAATTGTTTGTATTTTTTAATTTATAATGAAGTGCATTCTCGAAATACACCCCAGGTACCGTGAGAGGTAATTTGTGCATTGTCTCTATAATCTTTATTTAGCAAAAGTTTTTGATGAAGCTTCTTTACATTATAAGAAGGAACCGAGGGGAAGAGATGATGATCAAGGTGATAACTCAAATTCCAGTTCAAGCCCAGGAATATACGATCAAACCAATTGGGATACATAGTTCGAGAGTGATCAATTTTATTTTTTGTAATACCAAAGTGCTCACATATTACGCGTATTCTGAAAATAAAGGGTATGTAAAGAAAACAGGGGCAAACCCAGAAGAGCAGATAATACCAAACATTACCGGTTATAATAAAAAACGCGAGCAGGGTTACATTGAATGCAATTAATGAATAAAGCTCTCTACGATCTTCTTTATACTTTACATGCTCTAAAGGACGCACAACAGTAAATCCTTTAAGAAAATATTTAAACTTCTGCTTCCAGGTCTTATTTAATGAGAAAAATGTAACAACGTGATGAATGCCAAAGATGTATTTAAACACATTTTTAAAAAAAGAAATTTTAGTTTGCGGAAACTTAAATTCAGGATTGTCTTTTTTATTGATATAGTCAGGATCTTCCTCACTGTTGGTTTTAATATGATGAAGCATATGGTAGGTTCTGTACTTTTGTTGAGAGGAAAACAAAGGAAAATATATAAAAATATTAGAGATAAAATCATTAAGCTTTTTATTTTTACATACCCGGTAGTGTACTCCATCGTGGGCAACAGCAGAAAGGCTTTGTTGTCGAGCACCAATGAGCATGATAGCCAGCAGTGCAGTAAAGACATTAAAGAAATTAATAGTAAAAAGGATAATAGAAAAAATGAGAATATATTCAAAAGCTATTTGAAACAATGACTTGAAGACATTAGGCTTAGAGAGATTGGAGATATCTTTTACCTGTATATTCATTTAAATTACTTAGTCAAATATGTAGATAAACCAGGGAGGGTGTATGTTATAGCTGCGCAGCAGCTTTGGGCACAGCCAGAATTGTAGTTTTTTATAAATATAGAGTGCTTAAAAAACTGTTATACAAGTTAACAAAATGGTTTATTAATGATTGTTCCATTGGATTTACTTTAATTATTTTAGGTATAATAATAGGATGGTCCTTACAACATATAACTGGCTTGATGCACTACATAATACAAAAAGCCTTAAATATATAAGTGATTACATTTAAAGAATACTTCTTACTAGAAAAGAGAAGACGTAGAAAGAAGAGAAAAACAAGAAGAACAAGATATGTGAGGGCTACAAGAGCTTATGGACCATATTATGGAGGATATGGATGGGGATATTATGGAGATTATGGAGGTGGATGTACCGGTATCGTGACTGGGAAACAGATCGGAAGAG
>OGWD01000073.1_pt1 | contig 11723 bp, 22 predicted proteins | sample 1575981 | NCBI WGS metagenome assembly OGWD01 (sample SAMN07581555, study PRJEB24739) | freshwater metagenome | place: Singapore | collected 2015-04
GTTTCCCAGTCACGATAAGATGAGTGTCTTCTACTGTATACCAAAAATCTTCGTATTCTTGGATACGAATTTGGTTGGTGATTTCAACAGGCATTTGGAGTTCCTTTGTGTATGAGAGTATTATAAGGCATCACAGGGGCATTTGGAGTGTCCCTGTGCCAGTTCTTCAAGTGTCCTTCTCATCAACCCCAAAAGTTCCATTCAAAATAATACTCATATTATAATCAAGTTGTCTTTTGACTTCTGCGGTAAGTTCGTCTTTGAAAACTTTTTCCCAATCTACCTTACCAAAGAGTTCTTCAAGTTCTTGTGCGGTGGTTGGTTTATCATCCATCTTTCCACCCAAAGTCAAAGAAGATTTTAGCACACTTCCGCACCAACCAGTTTGGTTTTACCTGTAACCATATTTGAATGTTTGGTTTCACATCCCAATATCCAACATTCATAGAAGTAGATTTGATTACAAAGTTAGAAGTGATTTCAAGGTTTGCTGTTGGATAAGAAGTTCCCAATGAAATATTTCCATCACAATTAAATGTTAGTTTGAGTGGAAAATGTCCGTGCTCCTTCGCATACTCAAAGTTCTCAATAATCCTATCAAACTTTGTGTTGTATAGTTTTTCTGAAATATATTTGGATTGATAAAACTTGTTTTTAGTATTCTCAATCAGTTCGTCAATCTTATCGTTGAATTCTTGTGAGATTTCATCCAGAGTTTTGGGTTTCTCTGGAATATCCAAGTATGGTTTGATTTTATCAAAATACTCAAAATCTTCGGAGTAATGAAGATTACTACCAAACAGATAAGGAAGAATACTTTGAGATGCTCCTTTGAGTTTCTCTGGGTCTAACTTGTATGCTTTTGGTGCTTGTCGTATTTTGAATATGGGTTTAGTCATTTCAGTTCAAGTGTTTGTGGTTCTTCTGGAATGATGAGGAGATGTTTTACTTTATCAAAGTTTTCATTGGTTTCAGATACTCTTATACCCATAGCATCAAATAATGCTCTTACATCTTCAATAGAAGTTATTTTATTTGTATCTATATCATACCACTTACTATAAATGTGTAAAGTTCCTACTGGTGGAATATAAGTATCCGATACTGGTTGTCCTATATTTTGTTCTGTTGGTTTCCATTCATTTACCATTTTCCTAACCTCAGTTTGCGTTCAGGTGAAATATAAGGGTTGTAAGGGTCATCATAAGGATAAATGTATTCGCAACACCAACCCCACGATAGTGCCTCCCAGAAGTCATTATCTCCATAACAACTCATAATGTAACGAATGTTGAGAAAGCCCTCAACGAACCATTCCCACTTACTCATACCATAATAGGTATCTCTATCACTCAGATTTTTCATAAGCATCCTGAACCATCTCTGCGATTTCCATTACTTCTGTCTTCATTTCGGCAGGTGCGGTCTTTGCGATCTCATCATAGAAGAGAGTTAGAGCTGTTGTCAATAGAACCAGTTGGCGTTTTGTGAAGTTCATTTTAATCTTTCCAAGACATTACGAATATGAGATACTGAAAGATAAAACTCTCTGGTGTTTTGTCCTCCCAATACGATTGCGTTGAGCTCTTCAAGTGCTTCGTTGATGAGTTCTTGTCGTGCTGCTGCATCCATAACCTTTTCAAGGTCTTCATCAGATACTTTTACTGTGATAGGATTAGATTTGTTCATCAGTTTTCGGAGTTTCTGTTTGCCGTATTCTGTGAGTTCGTGTTTCTTGGTGCGGAGTTCTTGGATTTCTTCTGGTGTGAGATCCAACCAGGGCATATCATCATTCATCAAAACTCTCCCGAAATAGTCTCCACCCTTCTTCTAATTGTTTGTCTGCCCAACCCCAAGCACCATGTTCCATACCATCAATTTGGGCAGCATCAATCTCTTGTTTGATAAGATGACGTAGTAGTTCAATTTGTTCTTTATTCATAATCACTCCTCATATTCGTGTTGATGTGCTTGCCATCGTAGCAGAGTTGGAATAGAAGATGGTTGAATACCAATTTGTTCCAAAACTTCTTCAAACCAATCTGCTGTAGCATCAATTACTGCTTGTGCTTCTGCTTCCTCATTAGGTGGTGCTGTTTCAAGGGCACTTTCAACCATCTTGAGTAGTTTTGTTTTGTCAGTTCCCATACTTCCTCTCTACTTCCATCACTCGTTCCATAAAACTATCCTCTCCGTGATCGCCAGAATACAAGAAGTCAATGTGCCTCATAATGTCTGCCATCTTGTGAATGAAATGCACCTGTTCTTCCAGATACTCAATCACTTCTGGGGCATAGTTTTTAACATACCCATCATACTCATCTGGTTTATTATTGTTCTGGATTTCTTCTTCCAGTTCATAGGCAAACTGGGAGACCTGATGGTAAATGTATCCGCAATCGTTAAAGTGTCCGCCTGAAATTGGTCTTCCTCCTTTCTTTATGAAAGTATTATATCAGAAATAATACCTACTTTCAAGTTCCCGTGTGCCAGTTTGGGAAGTGTCCCATATTAATTGTTTTTTAAAAGTTTCCATCCTTTACAGTGTGATTTTTTTCCATTTATCATTTTATTAAATCCACCTTGATCTAAATTATTTTTTCTACAAAATTCACTTTGATTTATTCCTCTTATAATTTCACCCTCAGGACTAACTACACAAAATTCTTTACTCATAGAAAGAACTTGATTTTCACTCATTTTTCTACCAAGAGTTGGTGATATAAAACCATTTTCATATCTCTCCTTTGCTTTCTTTCCTATTAATTTTTTAGTTTCTTCACTTTGTTTTTTTGCAGTCAGGACAGGATTCGAACCTGTAATTTGCAACCTTAATGATAGTAAAGGATTCGGCTAGCCACGCCTCATTACGCTCCTGACTATCCCTAGATTACTGAGCAGTAGCAGTGCTGTCAGTCGCAGGGAAAAGTTCAGCAGCAGAATCTACTACCGCTGTATCAACAGGCTCAGTTGCGTTTTCAGTCTGAGTTTCTGTGGCGTTGTTGCAAGCGGTAAGCATAAGGCCGACAAGCATCAATATTGCGAACGTGTTTTTCATGGTTTTGTTTTTTAAATTAATGTATTAAAAATTAGTTGAAAAGTCAACTAGAGTTCCCGATTGGATTCGAACCAATGACCAATAGCTTAGAAAGCTATTGCTCTATCCAGCTGAGCTACGGAAACTTATCGCTACTACTTGCTTAATTTATTTTTTCTGACTTGCGGATTTAAGCTTGTTTTCGAGTCTATCTAAACGCGAGTCTAATTGTCGATAAACTTCTTGGAATTGCTGATCTGTCTCTCTCTTCACTTCGTCTATTCGCAAATGTAGATTTCTGTCAAGCTCATCTACATGTTGGTAGACGGACTTGTCTTTATTCTCATTTAACCTAAGATCCTCTTGAATATTAGAAATTTTAGTTGATAGTTTAGACACAACCACAACACCTACTGTGGCAAGTACTGCAATTGCACCCATAATTAAATATAATGTTTCCATAATTGTTTTTTTAAATTTAAATTGTTAAATAATCGTAGTAGCGATTGTACCTCGAGCCGGGATCGAACCGGCACGGCTTCATCAGCCACAGGATTTTAAGTCCTGCATGTCTACCTATTCCATCATCGAGGCATCTAGTTAACGTTTAAGTCTACTGTTAACTATATCTTTTATTAAAGTATCGGTAGAGTCTTCTACCTTTTTTTTCCTCTGTTTTGGTTTTTGAATTATTTTATTTTTTAGAGCCCAGCTTAACCATTCAGTCATAGCTCGTACATTCTGCAGTGGTGAATTTTTTGACATTTTTAATCTAACATTAAGTTTGGTGAATCCTGTTGTTTGGGTGTTTCTAAGTTTACAACTATACACTCAGTAGTAAGCATAGTACCAGCTACCGATACCGCATTCTCTAATGCTAATCGAGTTACCTTAGCTGGATCAATAACACCTTCCTCGAACATATCTACAAATTTTTCAGTTCTTGGATTAAATCCGTACCAAAAATTATGTCCTTCTTGTAGCACTTCTTCTAGAATTTTATCTACACTCTGTGAGCTATGGCCGGCATTGTACAATATCTTATAGAAAGGTTCTGTTATTGCAGCCAAGAGTATCGACATTCCTGTTGCTTGATCATGATGTGTAAAACTGATTTCGTAGTTTTCTAAAGCAGTAGATAGTTTTTTAGAAATTCTTAACAACGCAATACCCCCACCCGGTAGAATACCTTCCGATAGAGCTGCTTTTGTAGCACTTAAAGCATCTTCAATTCTATCTTTAGTTTCTTTCATTTCTAGTTCAGTATTTCCTCCGGTGTGTATCATTGCAATACCTCCTGCCATTCTTGCTAACCGGTCTTGAAGGGTTTCAATTTCAAAAGGACTCTTAGCTTCTCCTATGAGAGCTTTGATTGTATTTACTCTTTCTAGAATAGCTTCCTCTTCTCCTTTGCCGTCTATTACGGTTGTAGTATCTTTAGTTACGACTACTTTTCTAGCTTCACCTAACCAAGCTTCTTCTAGTTTATCCAGCCTCATACCTTTATCCTTAGCTATAACCTGTCCACCCGTAAGTATCGCAAGATCTTCTAAAGCTGCTAGCTTTCTATCTCCAAATTCTGGAGCTTTTACTGCTACTACATCTAAGGCTCCTCTCTGCTTATTTACTACAAGTACCGATAATGCTTCTCCATCTACATCGTCTGCAATGATAACCAGCGGTTTATTCTCAGAAGAACACCGTTGTAGGAGCCCTAACAGTGGTTTAATCTGAGTTACTTTTTGATCTGTAATTAAAATATACGGACTGTTTAGAGTAGTTGTCATTGTGTTGTTATCTTTGACAAAAAATAATGACTTATACCCTCTATTAAATTGCATACCTTCTACTGTTTCGAGATATGTCTCTCCAGTTCTTGACTCCTCTACTGTTACAACTCCATCAGTCCCTACTTTATCTAATGCTAATTGAACTAGGTTACCTATTTCTTCATCGTTGTTTCCAGAGATGGTTGCTACCTGTTTCAACTGAGATTCATCTTGAATTTCCTTAGCTTGTGACTTAAGCTCGGAAACTACTAGATTAAGCCCTTTATCTATACCTCTTTTCAACTCTACGGCATTACAGTTCTTAAGTTCAGAAAGGCCCCGTAGGTAGAGCTGAGCTGCTAATAGTGTTGAAGTAGTTGTACCGTCCCCGGCTTGATCAGCTGTTTTTAAAGAGGACTGCCTAATTAACTGCACCCCCATATTTTCAACAGGATCTTCCAACGTAATTGCTTTTGCAACAGATACTCCATCCTTTGTAGAGGTTGGATTACCTTCTTCCTGCTGTAGTATAACATTCCTACCGTTGGGGCCCAGTGTTGCTGATACCGCATCGGAAAGAGCACTTACTCCATTGGCTAGTTTTTTCCTTGCGTTTTCACTAAATAGTATATTTTTCATTTTTAAATTTTTACTTAACAATACATAAAATCTCCCGGAATGGACCTATAAAGTACTCTATACCGTCAAAATCAACTCTAATGAAGCCAATCTTTGGAATGAGTACGGTATCCCCTATCTCTACATTAGGTTTTAAAAAGCTACCAAACTCGGTAGTTCTTCCAGGACCTACTGCAACTACTTTCCCGATTTCCGGTCTCTCTCTACCCAAATCCGGTATTAAAATGTTACCGTGTAGTTGTTCACTTTCTTCAAGAGGAACTACAATAATGTTATCGTGGAGTGCTAGTAGTTGAGTCATAATTTAATGCGGTTGTGATGCTGTCGTTGATTCTTTTTAATTCTAATTTATAACTTTCTAAATTTAATTCAACTCCAGTATTACGTACGGTTAATAGGCTTTTCGATATTTTTTCTAAAGCTGTTAACATACTAGGATAATATCCTTCTACAGTAGTAGAACTAGTTTTGTATACAACGTAACTATTTTCATCGATTTCGATATAATAGGGATCTAGACTAGGATCTCTAATAACTACTTTCTTCTTTGTCTCTTTTTTTTTCCTTTCTTTCATAACAACTTTTTTTATATTATATGAACTATTAGACCTAATGTCCATCTCTCCAATTGTTACTAATCTCCGGTGGAGCTTTTAAAGTTACTCCTTCTAACTGAGTGGTATGTTCCATTAACTCTTGAACAATGGGTGCAAACATTTCAGCCTGGTCCTCCCGGATGTTTACGATTAATTGGTCATGTACTTGCGCTTGAACCTGAGCATCTATTCCTAATTCTTTAGCTTTCCTGTTGATCTGTACCGCAGCTCTGTTTACTACCGCTGCAGCTAAACTTTGTAATTGGTAGTTTAAACATCCGTTTAACCCATTTCGATAGTCTCTGTACATCTTCATTACTGCGTCTTTTCCGTACTGTCCTTCTAGTTCTTTTCGAAATTTCCAATCTAAAAGCTGATCGCCGTACATCTTATAGAGATTTTTAACTTCGGGAAGATGTCTTATACGTCCTACTTTATTGGCGATATAACCATTCTGCTTAACAAACTTCCTAGAATTCTCTCTCCATTCCTTAAGTTGCGGGAATCCGTTAAGGTACCCGTCTACGAGATTTTCTGCTTCCTTAGTTGAAATCTCTAACGTCTTACCTAATGCATATGCTTCCATTCCATAAGCTATTCCTAATGCATAAGCTTTAGCTTGGTTACGTTTTACCGGGTTTACTTTTTTGAGAAAATTAGGGGCTTTTGTATCAGGGGATACTCCTTCAAGTTTTTCTGTTTGAATAGCTACAGTAGAGTAAAAATCCCACCCTTTATTAAAAATTTCCTGTAGTCTAATATCTCCTGATACCGAGGCAAAGCAATGCGGTTCAAGACTGGTATAGTCAGCGTCAATTATCTTTCTACCCTGTCCGGCAATTAAAAATGCTCGCACTAGGTTGTTGTACTTAACGGGTGCAACTTTTTTCTTGGAAGGTGCTTCAGTTGCAATAGCAGGTGTAGGTACAGTAGACTTAGCAACTACAGCTTCATCCTCGTCTTTAGTTCCGTGATAATGAGTATCGAGAATATCCTTTAATTCGTCATAACTCTTAACTGATACATAAGATTCTAAATCAAAAGTACTATTATAAATTTGTTTATAAGAATCATCTTCAAGACCTTCAATCTCTTTAGGGGTTGAAAATTTCGAGGATACATAAGTGGGATAATCGCCCTGCTTTTCAACTTTAATACGGAGATTGCAGCCTTTTGGTGATAAATCAAATATACGAGGACCAAAATCCGCGGCCTCTTCACCTTCAATAGCATCCATAATAATCTTATGCAGCTGTCTACCAAATCTAAGAAGCTTAACCTTACCATTGTTATCAGCATTAACTGGGTCATTAACTACATACACATTTACAAGCCAATTCTCTCTGCGCTTAATAGCAAGAGCCTTTTCCTTTTCCTTTTCTGTACCGTTACGCAGAATACGATATCTTTCTTCAGAAATAGGGTCTCTTTGATTCCATGTGGTAGGGCTAACAACAGTTACTAGCTGGCCTGTTGTAAAACTGTTCCAACCGTACGAATAATAATGAAAAAATGTCTTAGTGGGGTCTTTAACGTTTGGCAGAAGTCTAACAATATATGTATTACCAGCTTCACAGCGCAAATAATCTTTAATTTTTGATGCTGTCGATTCATTGTTCTTAGTCAACGCGCCTTTAATACTCTCAAACATCGATGTCGTAAATGTACTCATACGTATATGATAGTAAATTAATCTATGAAATCAAGAACTATTTAAAATTTTTTTAATGCCTAATTCAACTAGCTTTAATGCTTTCTGTGAATTATATAACTTAGTTCTAAAATTCTGAATATTATTGTAAATGTCTTCGCCAATAATAAACTTTGCTACTTCTGAATCTCTAGATTTTAAATTTTTTTCAAATGATGAAAATCCTAATAATGTATAGACATTTACATTATGTTCTTTTAAATGAATGAGAAAAGAATATTCATTTCCGATCTTATGATTAATGTAATCATGTACAGGCAATTTTCTGTCAGAGCAAAATTTTCTTATAAACAATAAAGACTGTTTTATGTTATTGAGCTGCTCTGGGCTATCTGGATCTAGTGTTACTAGCTTCTTTTGTAGTAAAGTATAAGCTTTTGTAGCTTTAAGAGTTATATAAAAATCAAGAGGAAAATATTTTTCGTCAGGATATAGAGAATACGGTGCGTTAAAAAACTCTTCCAGTTTAATATGAGGGTAGCGCTTAAAAAAAGAAGATAGTTTTTTTACACAAATAAAAACTTTATCGTCAATTTTATCAAAATTTTTACGATACTTAAACGGCAGCTTATTATTTGCTCGGGACGTTTTTAAAAATGTATTGTAAATTCTTTTGTCAAACTCTGTAATCACAGTAAGTGTTTCCACTTATTCCTTACTATTTGTTTTTTTATCTTTCTTAATGCACTGGGCTTGTAAAAGCATCTCTTAAGTCTTAGCTCTTCTAAGACGCCTGAGTTTAAAAACTCTCTATTAAATCTATTCCAAATCTTTTCAAAATATGCTTTATCTGCGCATTTTTTAGGATCTAATTTTACTTGAGCATTAATTATCATAAAATATTTTTATGTGTGTTTAAGAATTTCATAATGTATTTACTTTTATACAGACTTGAATCAAATTGCAAGAAAAATTTTACAGCGCTAAAATCGTTCTTTAAATCACAATAAGATATAAAAACATCTCTTACATTTTTATTTTTAAGTAACATAATAAAAACATTAGCTAAATTTAATTTTTTTGTATTAAGTAGCGAAATTAAAGAGCAAAAAGAAAGGAACAGATGAGTTTGTTCAAATTCATTAATTTGTTCTGCAGGGTCATATCCTTTCACGCCAAAGCTAATTAATGATTAATATTTGAAAATCAATTGTCTATAGATAATTTTGCTAAAGTATTAATAGCTGATGTACTTGCCTCCGTATCGTTAATGTGCTCGTCTTCAAATACAGTTAATGTCGTATAATCAATTCTCATAGAGCAGTATCCAAAGTTAGGCCCTAATCTATTTTTCATAAATCCCATTTTTATTACTCCTAACTCTCTATCAGTATCATCCTGCCAAATACTTAATATTACGTCACCAGTCATTGCAAGTCCTATGCTTTCAGAAATAGTTTTTAAACCAGGATCTGTAGTTTCATACCCCTCTCTATTGAGCTGAGTTGCAGAAATAATAGGGCATGAAAATTCATAAGATAGAGCTCTAAGCTGTTCTGTGCAAATCTTGATACGCTCATAACTAGTATCTCCCATAGTAGTGTGAAGAAGATTAACATAATCTAAAACTATAGCATCAATGTGTATACCTTTTTGAATGAGTTTTTTAATAAAAGCCTTAAGATTGTTGCACGAAACAGTTGCTGGCGGAAACTCTTTAATAATGATCTTTGAATCTGGATTTTCAATGCAGTGTTCATTTATCTGATTACGTAAAGTTTCAGATTCAACCTTTAATTGACTCAAAGGTATTTTTGATACACTAGAGCAAAGTCTTTTTGCATATATTAGCTCGGGCATTTCTAATGAAATTAATAAAACAGTCTTGCCTTGACTAGCAATATTAATTGCTATATTACCTAAAAAGATACTCTTACCAATATTAGTTTCACCTGCTAAGAGATAAAGAGCTCTACCGTCTTCAAGAAAGCCTCCACCTATTCTTTCGTCTAGCCATTTCCATTTTGACGGTATATATTTTTCTACTGTATTTAGATCGGTTATAACTCTATCAATATCTTTGTAAAGATCTAAACCTATTTCAGTAACTAGTGAAATATTACATGATTCTTCAAACTTTTTTAAAATTTTAGATGTATCGACACTGTTTTTGTTAATATCGTCTACTGTTTCCATCATAGTATGGTATACAGCTTTTTCCTTTAAAAAGGTTTCTGTATTAGCTATAAGCTCATCGTAGTTTAAATTTTTATCAATACCGTTAAAAAGAGTTACTACATTTTTAAGCGACGTCTTAAGCTCGTCAGTAATAAGATAAGATTTTATTTCAGTAATCGTAGGTTTAACGTTTCTTTTTTCATAAAAGTCGCGAATAATTGTAAAAATAGCTTTGATATCTTTATTTTTAAAGTATATAGGCTTAACTACATCTACTATAGAAGCTAAATAAGTATCGTCAGTAAGTGACTTATAAGCAATAACGGACTCAAAATAATCTAAATCTAGCTTCGCCATTCTATTATAATAATATCGATTTAAACTTTATCAATTACTATATTCTTTTAGAAAAATGTCTTGGCTTTTAACGAATGTATCATCGCTTGTATTTAAAAGCCCGGGTGATTTATGGACAACCCAAATAGGCGCTACCCCCAACTTAAGAGATTTCGTATTTGCATCTAAACAGCTGGCTATATCGTAATGGTGAAATGTATAATTTTCGTTAAATTTCCATCTAACGGAATTTATCTTTCTAATGTCTACGCTTAAAAATAATCCATCTAAAATAGCAACTCTCGCGGGTGTTGGACCGAAAGATGTCATAAAAATTTGACCTTTGTCATTACATGGATGAGCAACAGCTCCGCGTAGGTTATTACTGTTAAACCCACCACACATTAAATGCCATAAAGCTAATTTTTGAACTTTAGGATTAATACCTCCAGCCAACCCTACAATATCAAAATCTTTATGCGCTCTTTCTAACTTTTTGCATACATCTAGATCATCTACATAAACATCGTCATGAATAAAAACAATATTATCAAAATTTTTTCCATACTCTTGTATGGCTCTGTTATACATAACACTTAGCCCTGTAGTATTTTTACCTGTATAAAAAATATTATCTTCTGATGTAATTCTGGCTAGCGACCTATAAGCGCTAGTTGATTTGGGCTCGCTATCTCTTGTAACAAAATAAAACGCTGTCTTCACGGTGTAAAAAATGGGGAGTTTGGTATAAATTTACCTACAGAGGTTATGCCTTCACTTGTTAAAAGATATATTAATCCTTCTTCTAACTGCACATAATCGTTAAAAGGTATTGAAGAAAACGCATTATTAAGAAAATCTGCATATACTGTACTACCTGAGCGAGCAAGATATGTATTAGCGGATTTTTGATTATACATCCACAATCCAAAAGTACCTTTAAGCAGCGAACATGTCTTTCTAATAGCTAAAATTTCATCATCATCTTCTTTTTGAAACTTATAAAGTAAAGGCGCTATAATAGAAGAATCAACAACATTAAAGGCCTTTTTATCTGTAATTAATTTTCTTAAATCTTTATCATTAGTAAGAACACCGTTGTGTGCGATTATCCAGTCTTTATACTGAAAGGGGTGTGATGTTTTAACATTAAATTGTCTTTGTGCAGATGTAGGAGCTTGAGTATGTCCTAAATAAAAATTAAAATCATTAAAGTTTTTTCGTTTTTTACCATATTCCAAAACTAGCTTATTAGAAAGATTAGCAACCCCAGGTGTCTTTAAAATAGCATGCATTTTAGTGCCGATCAATAGGCCACCGTATGAAAAAGTACCTCTTTTTCTATTTTCCTTATAAAGCTTTACGTATGAAGTAAAGTCTTTAGAACCAAATATACCGCAAATATATATTACCTCCTAAATTATTATAATAATAAGAATAAATAATTCAAGATGAATAAGGACTGTAAATTAATATTTGAGGCATATTTAGCTAAAACCCCTTTAATAGAGGCGCCT
>OGWD01000074.1_pt1 | contig 11709 bp, 12 predicted proteins | sample 1575981 | NCBI WGS metagenome assembly OGWD01 (sample SAMN07581555, study PRJEB24739) | freshwater metagenome | place: Singapore | collected 2015-04
TTGACGAAGGAGAAATTCTTATGAGTCAGGGAATAGATATACAGAATTCTACGTTAGATGATGTGTATAATAAATTAAAAGATGTTGCATTAGATTTGTGGATTAGCTTTTTTAAGGCATATAAGATATTAGAATGAACTATAATTATAATAATATTTTTCTTATACCCAAATACTCTTTTATAAATAGTAGATCTTTGATAAGTTCAGAAATTAATTTTTTAAACAAAAAATTTAAACTTCCTGTTATACCTTCTAATATGAAGTGTTGTGTGGATTATGATGTATGTCAACTTCTAGATAAACATTTTTATTTTTATATAATGCATAGGTTTGATATTGATATTTTTAGCTTTGTAAAAGATGCTAATGAATTAAGCTTTAACACAGTATCAATAAGCGTGGGTATACAAGATAAAGATAAAGCTTTAATTAATAATATTGCTAAGTGGAAATTAAGAGTAGATTTTATTACTATTGATGTTGCACACGGTCATCATTTAAAAGTTGCTGATCAGATTAAACATATTAAACAGGTATTGCCGGATACAAAAATAATAGCAGGTAATATAGCTACATCAGAGGGTGTAGAATATTTACAACAGGCAGGAGCTGATGCGGTAAAAGTAGGTATAGGCGGGGGGTATGCATGTACTACTAAGGACAAGACCGGTTTCACGTATCCTATGTTCTCTTGTATTCAGGAATGCAGTAAAAATACAGACGTTCCTATTATTGCAGATGGCGGGGTTCGGTGTAATGGTGACATAGCCAAAGCTTTAGCTGCCGGTGCATCTATGGTAATGTGCGGATCAATTTTTGCAGCATGTACCGATAGCCCGGCGCCCGTGGTTCGTGATGAAAGAGGTCATAGATACAAGCAATATTTTGGTTCAGCTAGTATACATAATAAAGTAGATAAAAAAAATATAGAAGGTACAATGAAATTAATGGAAACAGATAATTTTACTTACTTGGAAAAATTAAATGAAATTGAACAAGATTTGCAAAGTGCTATTAGTTATGCTGGGGGTAATAACTTACAGGCATTTTCAAATGTAAAATATGGAGTAAGACAATGAATTTTGTAGATGAAGTTGAAAAAGCATACCCTGAAACTTGCAAAGAATTTAAAAAAATTCAACACGAACAATACGAAACTTTTTGTAAAAAACAATTTGATTATGGACCGCATAATATAAGCATGGGATCCGATTTACATAAAAAAGAGGATATAGTTGCTTCTATATCTGCTATTGTTGTAAGGCTTAATGATAAGATTCAGAGACTTATTAATATGGTATTACGAAAAAAGTCATTTGAAGCTGCGAATGAATCAATATTTGATGCATTTAGTGATACTGCCGTCTACTGTATTATTGCCGAGATTGTTAAGCGTAATAAATGGTGTAAATAATTGATTCTTTAGAATAAAATTAATCTTGAAGAAAATACTATATAGTATATAATTAGATAGAGAATGAATATTACGTTTACCGGTCCTCAGTGTTCAGGTAAGACGACTTTACTTAAAAAGATGAAAGAGACTAGTGGTCTTATGGATCAGTTTTTTTATATTGATGAGGTCACAAGATTAGTAAAAAGAGAGTATAATGTTAAGATAAATGAGGAGGGTGCAAATGATGTAACTCAATTATTGATTTTAAATAAGGAACTAGAGAATTTATTTAAATATGATTATGAACTGTGGCCACGTTGTATGGGTAATGTACATGATAGGTGTTTATTAGATGGTTTAATATTTACAGAATATTTTCATGACAAAGGATTAGTTAGTCCGTATGTTTGGGTTCAAGCTTTAAACTATTGGAACAAATTTAATAGTAAGTATGATATTATTTTTTATCCTGATCCTCATGAAATTGAGTTAGTCGATGACGGTGAAAGAAGTATTGACGTAGCATTTAGAAATGCAATAATAGAAAAATATGAAAATTATTTTCTTAATCGTAATCAATGGAAAGATAGGACGTGGATAAATAGAATTTATAAATTAAAAGGAACAGTTGAAGAACGTATGGAACAGATTAAAATAGTACTTAATGAACACACAACTAGATAATAGTAATATTTCCAAGCATTTAGGTAGGATAACAGGATACAAAGCCACCTACGACCCCTCTCTTCTAGTCCGTGAACCGAGAATTAACAATAGAAAGCATCTTGGAATTACTGATGAAGATGCTCCTTTTGGTGGTTTTGATATTTGGAATGCCTATGAAGTTTCATGCCTAACAAATGAAGGAATGCCGATTGCTGCTATTGCTAAAATTGTCTATCCTTGTAAAAACAAATATATTGTTGAATCAAAGTCTATTAAGTTGTATATGAATTCTTTTAACATGCAAAAGTTTAAAGGTAATATTATTCAAGTATTAATGGAATTACAAGAAACTATTGCGCGTGATCTTTCTAAACTACTCGAAACAGATGTAAAAGTATATGTTCGTTCTACTAAAGCAATAGATGATGAGTTGTATTATCCCCCGGTTTTTTCTAACAAAGATTATCCTACTCTTGAAAACGATATTGATGTTACAATGATACAATCGAGATCTTATACTGAGGACCCTACTATTTTATCCGCAATAGAGATCCCTGAAGCTAGGGTACAGAGATTTCATTCTGCTCTATTAAAGAGTAATTGTAGAGTAACATCACAGCCTGATTGGGGAGATGTATATATTCATTATAAGGGTAAGTATGAAATAAACCCTACTTCATTACTGCAATATATTGTTTCTTTTAGAGATGAATGTCACTTCCATGAAGAGATTTGTGAGACAATATATATGAGAATATTTCAAAAGTTTTATCCGGAAGAATTAGTTGTAAGTTGTTTGTATGTGAGGCGCGGTGGTATTGATATTAATCCAACTAGGGCTAGTAGATACGATTTATTAGATAATTCGCTTATTGATCAATACAAGTATTTTACTAAAACGGTTAGACAATAATTACCCGTTAAGATTCCAAAGTCTTTTAGCTTCTGGTCCTACCGAATCAAATCCGTTATAGGTTGCTGTCTGTGCTGCAGAACCTGAATTTACTGTGAATATACTTGATTCACGGCCTGATAATACTGCAAAAGTAGCACCGTGATAAGCTGTATCTGCTCTAAAATTTGTTCCGTTTACTGTGAATGATCCTAATACACCGTTTAAAGCATCTTTAGCTGCATTAAAAATTAATGCTGTTGCATTAGTGCCGAAAATATCAACTGTAACGCTATTCGATGTCAATGAAAGATTTAAAGAATTAGGTACTGTTGCTACAGGATTTGAAACTTGAAAATTATATACTTTTGATGGCATATAATTATTTATTCTATTTTTAGTTATTTTTTTTATTTTAAAACAAAAAAAAGAGCACCGCAAGATGCCCTTTTTTAAAGATCCTGGGACTTACCAGGTTAAAATTAATTTCTTTTTTTCCGCGTATTCTAATTGCTTAGAAGTACACCGACTGAGTGCCCGGAGTAAATGCAGTACCGAGACCTTGCAGAATAATTACGTGGTAGTAAAGATTTGCACCAAAGATGTTGTCAACAACACCATAACGTGTTAGCAAGCCAACACGAGGAGCAAAATCATTAGGACCAATGGTTCTCTGTACCATTACAGGAATGTAAGGACAGTAGATAATACCAGTGTCGTAGAATTCTGGACCCTTGTAACCAAGGAGGGCGTACTCAAGACGTGTAGTGCGAGTCTGTGTGCCATAGGGAGGGAATCCACCATTGCCGCCGAAGTTGCCTCCGGCTCCAGCCTCGAACTGTGCCTCTGTACGTGTGTCACGGTAAACATTGAAACGACCACCCAACGATCCAACCTTAGCAACGCCTACTGGCTGAGTATTGACATTACCCTGTACCGGTACCCACTGGAACTCTGGCAACATTTCAAGAATAGCACACACACGAGGTGTGGCTACGATGAAGTTGGCAGCGCCACGGCGGTTACGAACAGCGATTCTGTTTGCCTCAACAATTAGTCTCTGATAGAAGTCGCGATTGCGCTCAACAAGCCAGCGGCCGTCAGCAGATAGAGGAGACCAGACACTAAATCCGGTACCATAACCTGCGTTAAGGGCTGTTTGAATCATTCTGATGATCATTTCACGATCGATTTCGGCCTGTAGCTCATACGACATAGCGTTTGTGAGCTCAGTATCGATATCGATACCGTTCATGTTCTTCAGATCCTGCTCGAGTTCAACCGACCAACGAGCAGCGAGTCTACGAGTACCAGCTTCAACAGCTGTCTTCTCAAAGCTGACTACGACTTGAGGAATGTTGCTGTTCAACTCGAATTGCGAGAGAAGCTGTGCAACACCTCTGTCCTGATCAACTACTGTGAAGTAACCTGTTGCACCACTGAGTGCGCCAGTGGTTGTTCCGGTAAAGCCGGAATTTAGGTACTGATAGCCAAGTTCAGGATTACCAGAAAGACCCTGACGATTTGTGCTGCCGCCAAACTGAGTGGCGCCAGTGTTGCCGTCAATGCTTCCAGACTGATAACCTAGGCTTGTGGGCTCATACTTATAACGGAGTGCAAAAGCTAGACCTACGGGGCCGCTCATAGGCTGAACGCCAACGATTTCGTTGGAGATCAACTCTGGGAACGTACGGCGAATCATCGGGATTAGAATCTTAGGAAGACGAGCGTCGTTAGGAGCATAAGCACTGTCATTTTGCGAAGGGAATTGATTTCCAAACCCTCCGTTATTGATTGTGCCGCCACTAAATACACCACCCGTACCGCCAGCAGTGTTGCTGGCTTCGAAACACCACTTCTCTTGGTTTTCCAAAAGAATGGCGGTGTTTAAACGAGTATGATCATCTTCAATAGCAGAGACGTTAGCGGAAGTGTAATCTAATACTGGAGACCACTTCTCTAACAGAACTCTTGCGCGATTTTCATCGATGTAAGCCTGTGTAGGGCGAATTTGTTTAGCCATATATAATATAACCTTTTAACTGATGTCGACCTATTAAAAATCTATTCAGAGCATTAAGCTCTCAGGTAAATCAAGAAATTAATATTTCTTAAGTTCAGACATGTAGAGATTAAAAGAAGGATCAACTTCAACATTCTCTACTTTTTCTTCAATAACAGGGCGATCAACTTCTGTTGATGTAGCTTCTGTTAAAGCTTCTGACTTTAGACTTACAAGACGCTCCTCTTCGGTTTTCTCGAACATCTTCAATGTATAATCAAAGTTTTCAAGAATAAATTCAGCTGACTTCTTTCCAAGCATCTTTTTCATATAAGACTTTTTATCATCTTCTAAATTAGATACTTTCTGTTCAAGAACAAGATCTGCACGAAGCTTCTTATTCTCTTCAGCTAATTGCTCAACCTTCTTGGAGGCATCTTCAAGCTGCTTGGCAGCTTCATCTATTTTCTGTTTTCCATCAATTACTGCATCGCGAATATTGTCATTAGCTAATGCCATATCCACGGATAGTAATTTACGAATTTCTTCAAGAACAGAGATTGCTCTCTTATTCTTTACGGCTTAGTTAATGTCAGAAAGGGGTAGTTTTTCATCAAGATAAGCTTCAAGATATTTGCTTACTTGTTCAACTAAAGTATTTTTAAATTCAGAAGCTTCATTGTTTAATGCTGTTTCATATTTCTCAATAACAGCTTGTAGCTTCTTTGTGCGATCTGCATCTAACGCTTCTACAACCATCTTAAGCTTATTAGTATGATCAGTATCGAGAGCTTCTAAAAGTGTTTCTAATTTCTTAGAATAATCTTCATCTTGTTCGAGTAGAGCTTTTTCAACATGAAGTTTTACTTTTTGTTCTACAGATTCATTAAAAGCAGATTCAATTTCCTTAAGAACATCCTCAGTGAGGATATCTTTTGCAGCCGTCTTAAGTACTTCTGTTACTTTGTTTTCCATATTAAAATAATTTGTTATCAAGACAACTTTCAATTCTATCTTTTAATTTAGAATCTATGATGTCTTTTAAATATTTATTAGCCTCAGCATAATTTTTTTGTGAAATGTTATAAACAAATTTGGCATAATCTGTAGATTCTTTTAACTTCTTTTTTTTCTTTTTTTCTTTATTTTTACCTTCTTCGCCTTCAAAAGCGCCTTTAATTTCTTTTACTGCTTTAGGCGCAGCACCACCTACTAAACCACCAATAGCAGCTCCGGGTAATCCACCGAGCGCACCACCTGCTACGGCACCCAGAGTGCCTGTACCAATACCTTCATTTGAAAGCTTTATCTTTTTTTCTTTACTTTTGATAAGCTCTTCCATCTCATTATTATTTATATTTTGAGTTTGTTTTTTCTTCTGTAATTTATCAATTATACTATTTGCACCTATTACACCAGTATTTACAGCTACCTGTTTACCTATTTGTTTGGCTGTATTTGATGTTAATGCTCTACCTATAGCAGGTCCAGCTATTCTTGCTGCTCCTATTAATGGTGCAACTAGTGGTGCAACTTCATCTAACATTTTTAATTGTAAGGCTTCAGGTAATAAAGAAATTTGCTTAAGCTTTTCATTTAACTCTTTAATATTTTTTGACGACTTTAAATTTACTGAATCATATAAGGCCGACATATAGCTATCTAATGTTTGTTGATCTTTTAATCCGTATTTTTTTTGTATTTTAGACGCCAGTGCTGAATCACCTTTTCCTGTTGTTCCTCTTTGAACTATATATTTTGTTACATCTCCATCCGTATCATTTGCTATTTTTTGTAATAAATCTTTTGATAGACCAGCAGAGGTCGGTGATACGGGTGAAACTGGTGAAGTAGGGGCAGAAGAACTTGAAGAAGCACTAGTTACAGGTGTGGATGGAGATGTAGGGGAGCTGCCTGTTGAAGGATAACTATAGCTAAAATAACGCCGTACAATATCAGGCGATACCCCGGCTCTACTTGCAATAGAATCTAAGGTTGTTTTATTAGGAATATTTTTACCGGTAATTCCTAATTTTGCAAATTCATTATTTATAGTTTGAATTTTATCGTCATTATCCATTATATATTTTTGAAAATCAGAATTTGTTGATCCGGGTGTAGGTGCAGTCATCGTAGGTGTAGGTTTACCGGGAAGCACCGGAGGCACAGCGCCTGCAGGAGCTGTGGAAGGTGTGGCTGTTGCAGCAGCTGGTGCTGCAGGAGCAGTAGTTGCAGCAACTGGTGCATTTTTTACTGCATTAATAGTTGAATCAGGTATATCTATTCCATATCTTTGCTTTAAGACAGATTTTGCAACAGCAGGACCAACTTCTTTTACAATTGGAGCAACTAGTTGAAGCAATGTTGATCCAACTTGACCGGCTGCTTTTGCCACTCCTCCGGCAGCTTTTAAAGCTTGAGGGTTTTTCATAGCTTGACCTAACTTTTTAGCACCGTAAAGGCCGGCCCCTAAAGCTGCAGCAGTGCCTAGAGCTCTGCCAAGCCCTGCTTCGTTAACAATTTTTTTGTTCATGAACTTTTTAAAAACTTAAAGAAATTTAAAACTTGTTCTTTTAAATATGTATTAATTTCTCTTGAAGGAAGATTTTTAATAGCTTTTTCAAACCGTTCGTAAATTTCTTCAAGATTACCATCATCTTTTAATACAAATTGCTTACTCTCAAGAATTCCATTTACAAATGCAGTGGGACACGAAGGATCAGCAACACAATCGATTGCAACTAATCTCATATCTGTAACTCGATTAACCCCGCCATTCTCTTCATTTAATTTACCTAATGCACGAGAACTCATCCCAACTCTTACTCCATCATTAATTAAAGAGCGTACAATTTTACCCATGGGAGTAGATAATACCTGAGACTTACCCATAACATAATTGTCTTCCATTTTTAAATTTGTCACTAAATGACAAGCTCTCTCTAAATTTACTTCAGCAGAAGTAGGATGATTTAATTCTCCCATGGCCCTTTGTGAAGATACCATTTCTTTTACGTAGCGTCCTACTTCTCGGGCCATGTCATCTTTTGAATAAATTCTTTGGTTTTTATTAACGGTCTCACACATCATGTAAGGACCTTGAATATAGAGCTTACCGGGTTCTTTAGAATTTTTTTCTTCTAAGATATATTCAAACTGATCTTGAGGGGCAGGTGTTTCTACTAATAGTCTTAATGCCATATTATTATTTATTTAATTTGATTATATTATTTTAATCCTAACTCCTTCTCGGTTAATATTAAAAATTTGTAATTTCTTTGTTGACACCACTTTTTAGCAGCTTCCCATTTTGCCATATTTTGTATATATCTTCTTCCCTCATAAATAATAGTACTTTGTTTTTTTTTACCAGCTATAGGTTTTAAAACTTGACTGCTTGGTTTAATTTCTATTATATACTTACCAATTCCATTTAATTCTTTTAAAGCTATAACCCCGTCTGTATAATATCTATGCGCTTTTCCGTCAATAGGGTTAATATAAGGTATAATTACTGATTCTGATGCCCATTCTAAAACATTTTCATTTTCATCACACCATCTAAAAAACTTTAATTCCCATCCTGATCTATATACAGGAGGTGTTTTACCAACATATTTTTTTGTATTCTTGGGTCTAAATAAACCTTGTCTAAAATTATTATTACGTTGTAAAGGTATCATTATCCTACCATAAATGATGGTGGTGCTGCATCACCTAGGCCCGGTGCTCCAGTATAAAGACGTTCTTCTAATTTTTCTTTTTCTGATAATCCTTGAGAAAGTAAGTCATTATAATTAATTTGCCCTCCTCCAAACATGGTAGTACCTGTATATTTACCCCTTACATTACCAATAGATATTTTACTTAACGCTAGAGCATATTGATATACCCATTGCTCCTTAATTATATCTCTTAAAGGTCTCTCTACATAACAATCTAACACACCATAAAACCTACTTCCCGATCCCGGTGTTCTTGGTGGAGGGAAGAATACTAAATATTGTGTTCTTTCATCAAAAGTAAAGTATCTTCTTGTAGCTAACATTTTCTCTCTAACTTCAAGCCAGTTTTTAAGGGTATACCAGCTAATTAAATCGAAACCATAATTACCCATTGCGTAGCTAAAATATGTTTGCTGTGCAAGAGTTTGTTCGATAGTAAAGAGCGTATTTATACCAGTGCTCGAACCTTCTTCAAAATCTTTTATATCAATTACTTTTCTATAATCCATTACATCATAGTCAAAACTATTAATGATAGTTTCTTGACTATTTTGAGATGCTTTAAAATATTCACCTAAAACACCGTTAAAATTTATTACACTTAAATAAGCAGATTTTGTCAATATTTGGTTCTCAAAAATACCTTCACTGTAGGTAGAAGAAAGAGTTTGTGAAGAAAGAAATACAGATGATGGTATAGACGAGATTGAAGCGTATACTGTAGAAGACGGCAGTATTTTTTTATTAAAATAAGGAGTAATAGAAAAAAGACTATCTAGCTTAATACCTTTACCATCTTCATACAAATTTGAATCAAAAATAAGAATTTCTTCCGTATAGCCTGCAAATTTACTATACATCTCGCATGCAATAGAAATATTTTCAAATAATTGATCTCTATGAATCTCAAGATTTACCATAGGTGCACCCAAAGACCTAGTTATTCTATCGGCTAATCTTGAAAAAGAATCTATTTTACTATTTAAATTAGTACTTTGAAATGCAGATACTGGGGTTATAGCTGAGCAGTCCATTTAATTATTTATTGTGGCGCTGGTGTTGCTGGTGCGCCGCCCTCAGGAGCAGCTGCAGCTGCACCCTCAGCACCTGGTGCTACTCCTCCGGCCTCAGCTCCTGCCTCACCAGGCCCGGGGCCAAATTGCGGGGGTAATCTCGAACCTCCTCCGCCTCCTGCTCCTCCGGCTTCAGCTCCTCCTGCACCCTCTGCACCAGGAGTTACTGCTCCTACTTCTCTCCAATTAGGCCCGCTATTCGTAATTTGATCTAATTCCCAAAGTAATTCTCTGTCTTTTCTCAAAAACTCTCTATTAGCCATAACATCAGAATCTGACCAACCTAAATATTTTTTCTGTGCAAACTGTTTTGACACGAGATCGCTTTGAGTAATGGAATTAAAATTCTCTGCTTTAAGTTGGAACTTTTGATTTTCTCTTAATTCATAGAAGTTAGTAGGTACATTAAAAAATAAATCAATTTCAGTTTCTTTTAATTTAAATTCTTCCCAAAACTTTTTTAATTTTAAATGGGTAATAAATCCATTTTTTAACCCCGCGGCAAATCTTTGTTGTAAACGAATGACAAATCGAGCAAACTTTAATTCTTCTCTTAAAATATCCGTACCATCCCGAAATGTATCTTCTGCGTTTAATCTGCTGGTTGGTACTTTTAATGCCTTATAGAGCTTCTTTACAAAGTACATTAGATCTGTTAGTTCACCTAAATTTGCCCCGCCGGGAAGTTGCTGTACTTCTGTGCCCGTTGAGCCCTGTCTTTTTGCAAACCAAAAGCTATCAAGCATAGACTGCGGATTAAATTTTTGTACTGTTGCGCCTTGATCAGAATCATATGTTCTTCTCGACCAATAATTTTGCATCAATTTTCTTAAATATGCCTCTGCCTTCGGCGGGGCCATATTACCCACATCTACATTAAATACTAAACGCTCTGGTGCTCTAACTAACCTATAAATTACTATTGCATCTTCTATTAGTGATAACTGTCTATAAGCACGCCGGGCATTCTCGATAAATGGCAGCCTTACAGTTTTTGTTTCGTTCCAAATACCAGAATTAATATAGGTTATTTGATTAACTTCCATGGGTACAAGCTCGACTTTTGCCACTTTACCAGGATTTTTCGGATCGTAGATATTTTTTCTTAAAAGATAGCCACGTATAATTTGATTTTGTACATTCTCAAAAATAGGGTCAACTACATCACAAGGAACATTTATTACACCTAAAATACCTTCTTGAGGATATTTTTTATGAATAATATGCTCCCAATACACTTCTGCATCTACAAGTAATTGACGAATATATTCCCATCCCCTATTCTCTAAATCAAAAAAACCTATATATTTTTGAAATTCTTTTTTAATTTTTTCTTTCTGTTCTTCTGAAATTTTAGCTTCTTTAAATCTTAACTTAACAATATCTCCATTATCATCCTTGTTTATAAATTCATCACATATTTCATCTAGAGCATCAGCGACTTCACTAAACGCTGCCATTACTCGGTAATCTGTTAATCTTCTCCCTTTATCCGGTTGAAGATTTGCATACATAAAATTATGATAATCTTTATTCTGAACTACATTTGCATAGAGATCATCAGTAAATGTTAAGGAAGAAGAAATTGATTGTCTGGATAATGCTTCTTCTCTTTTTGTACCTCTATCAAAAAATTCCTCGTATTTTGGGTTCAATACATTAATTTTATCTTGAATATTAAGAGACTGATAAGGAAGCTTTGAAGAAATAAATTTCATCAAGTCTCTGCCAAATGTACTCTCTCTATTGCTGTCTACAGGATCTGCCATATTATTATTTAATATAAGGATTTATACAAGTTTTAATAAATAACAATCTTTTAAAAATTAACATTAGTAATAAATGGGTATGAAGATACAGAAACTGTTTCAGTTTCATTCACCAATCCTGTACTTACAGGATATATAAATGTATCGTTGGACAATGAATCATAGGCTATCGTGACTGGGAAAC
>OGWD01000075.1_pt1 | contig 11668 bp, 13 predicted proteins | sample 1575981 | NCBI WGS metagenome assembly OGWD01 (sample SAMN07581555, study PRJEB24739) | freshwater metagenome | place: Singapore | collected 2015-04
GTTTCCCAGTCACGATAGTTGCTTGAGGCTTGGCACCCAACACCTTAAACCAAATTTCATATATTAATTACTTTAATTTTTAAAAGAAACCAGCAACGTTTTGAGGGTAATTGTTACTGTTTTGTAGCGGGAAGACAACTGGCGAGTAGCTACCATTAACCGCATTACTCACTGTCTGGATAATATTAGCTAACGGAAAATACATACTGTTTTGTACTGTATAGTTAGTATACGTGAAGTCAACTTGATAGGCTGTTGCTTGAGTAGGCTCTGCATTATAGTCTAGCTGGATTGGATTAACTAATGTAGGTACAACATTGTAGTATGTAAAGACTTTTCTAGGTATCTGGCTCACATTTTGATAGCTTCTTGTATAACAAAGCAAAGTAATATTTGATTTTACATTATAAAAATCTTTTAATCCAGGTCTATCTCCTTTACGAGCGACCATTCCATAATGACTTGCTAGCATCACCCAAGGTCTAAAAACAAAATCAATAATACTTGTGTTTGTTTCTAGAAAATCAAGACCTAATGGATTACCACTATACCCAGCACGCATATCAGAAACTATACCCGGGATAAATCCCCTGTTATTATCAACAGAAACATCTTTTATTGATAGAGTTTCACCTGGTATTTGTGCGCCTTGGGCGAATACGCAACCAATAACTTTTTGAAATGGATAGCTAGTTAAAATAGCCCGTGCCTGATTAATATCATAACCTTTTTTTCCACCATCAGTTCTCTCTAGACCCTGTAGTAATTCCGTTCGTAAAGAATATGGAAAACTATCTATAATAGCTATCCATTGTGTTTGTAATGGTAGTGCAGTTAACCAAGATTGAAGCTGTAGGAGAAAGTAATCTCTAGTACTAATTAACGGAACCCCGGGAATATTAAATCCTAAAATACTTGTTATCTGGGGTTGACTGAGAGGGTTTGTACCTCTACCAACATCAATAACGTTGGATTGTAAACCTTGAAAGGCGTCAATTAGAGGGTTTGACAGGGCCATTCAAATATTTATTAAGATGTTATTATTTAGGTTATTTGTTGGCGGGTAAAATAATGATAAGCTAATGAAACGTCAAAATCAACAATTTCGCCAGTACCGCCTAGATTGTAATTAATAGGACCAACACTACGAATACTAACACCTACTAATTGATATTGAGCGACCCTATTCATTTGTGTATCTAGCTGCACTAGGTCAATTGTGCTAGATTGAGTTGGTGTGAAATAATTACCTGTGCTATTAGCATCATTGAAGGTGTCCCTTGTCCAATCTTCAAATTTTTGACGCAAATTATTTCTTGCATCGTTGTAAAACTTAAGTGTATAAGCCTGGCTATTAGGATAAACTGCTGTGCCAGGGAGATTAAAGTTCAATCCCATAAATCTGGCATTAACATTTGTAATCTCTCGTGCTGGTAGAGAAGCTGCTTTAGCATAAACTAAGTCATTCTCATCAAATGTAATGGTAGTACCACCGGGGGTAATACTTAAAACACGAAATTGTATATCGCGTTGAAAGTCTCTAGCCGAAGCTACTCTGTAAAAATCTGAAATTAATTGTTTTACATCAGCCATAAAATTATTTATTACCCTTCATGTTTTACGCTACTAATTCCTGGAAGTTTTGACCAGTACGTGTGGCGTAGAAGCTTACTAGAATAAACTCTGCGGCTCGCACTGGCTTCAAGTAGATATCAACTTTGAGTTCGTTTTGATCGATTACATCAGGTGTATTATTGCGCTCATCACATATGATTAGATAATCATATACTCCCTCAGTATTCTTAGCATTTTCAAATATAGGAGTCAATACATTAACTACTTGTGTACGTGTAAATAACGTGTTAGGTTCAAATACATAATACTTCACTGTATCGCGAGTTGCAATTTCAAGATTAAGAAACAATCTACGTACATTAATACGATCAAATGCGCTTGGCTTTTTCAAGAGAGTCTTTTGTCCAAAGATTACAAACCCTTCAACCGGGAAAAACGGTACAGGATTTAGTCCGATTTTATATAATTGATCACGCTGTTTTTGCTTGGGGTATACACCTAGGTCGTTTATTCCCAGCAGCACACCACGTGTAAAGCCGGCCGGTGCAAACCAAGGCTGGAAGTTAGCATCTGTATTAGCCATTGCAGCTGTAGCAAAACCGGAGAAAGGTACCCATACCTGACGATTTGATGTTGTATCGAGTACACGTGCTACAGTAGCATATGTGCAAGCATAACTTGAATTAATCAGTCCAAATTGATGTCTAAGCGGCCAGTATATGTGTTGACTGAAGTTTGTTGGGCTCCATCCATCTGCGTAAGGATCATCACCTGTACCAGCATTAGGGCTATACAATTTCTTTGTATTGATTATTTTGTAGTTATCACCTTGTACAAAAATATGACGCAATGCATCTAATACTACTAAAAAGTCCTTTCTTTGATTTTGAGCAGCATTAACAAGTATACTAGCAACAGAATTATAGTTTGCACGAATTCTCAAGCCTTCCTCGGTTAACAATTCATTAGTAGTTGTATAGAGTGAACTCAAGGTAGGAACGTTAACAGTATCAATGTATGCATCGCATGCAGACAGCGGTGTGTTGTCCTGAACAGCTTTTTCTGTTACACTCACATATATTGTCCCGAGACCAGCCTCAGGAACAATATTAATCGGATACAAGTCCGGGTTTTCGACTAACTCAAATGCTCTTTCAAGTTTTCGAGGTAAATCACCGATCATTTTCTTTTCTAACGTAGTATCATTATAAACACCAAGTGGGAATAATTTACTTGCATCGATTCTACTGTCAATTAAGTCTTTTAGAGGGGTACCATTTAATGCTGAAGCTGTTCCGACTCGGGTAAAATATGATTCAGATGTATCAACCGCACCGGGGACATTCAACGGTGTAAATGTATTCTGTGTAGCAAGCCTGACCTGCTTAGTAGGTATACCGTTGCTGCCGAGTGATGTTCCGGTATAACGATTAGATAGATATGGATTTACAAGAACAGTTATATTGTTAGACGGGCTAGTAACACTTCCTATGAAGAAGCTTTTTGCAGGTCCACCAGTCTCCGAGGCAATTTGTCTATGCCAGTCTACGGAACCTACATATTTTTCTACCAAGACATAATCTAAAGAAATTACATCTGGTGAGAAAACACTTTGTCTCAATTTAAATACACCTAATGTCAAAGTATCTTTAAAAGCGGGGCCAGAAATATCAAAGGTACTAGCATTTTCCATTACCTCGCTAATGCTATTACCGTCTCCAAACTTTGTTGCGGTTAGAGGAAAATTTAATCTAGTTGATGGAACGCTTACGTAGCTACTAATAGAATCTAATGAAGTGCCAACTGCAGCAATACCGTTTACCCCGTCAAAAGGTGTAGCTGGATTAACATTAGCATTATCTGTGAGACCAATATAATAACCTTCAAATCTATTATTATTTGTTACTTGCGCTTTGTTTAAGATAACAAGACCAGAACGAAATATATAATCTAAATTTGCACCATCATAAAATCCATTATCCGCAATATTATCATCCCAATCTATTTGATTGTTTAGTAAATATTGATATTGCTCAATAGATAATTCTACATGGGTAGGTTTTTTTAGAAGAAAAGTTGTTGCTTCAGATAGCGTACCAACCTGTCCTAGGTCATTTGTATTAGTACCAGAGAGACCAATAACAGGGTAAACTAACGCACTATAACGCCACGACTCAAACCCCTCACCTTTTCCGACCCCGTAAGGTAGTCTGGTTGTTTTTAATTGAACCGGGGCTTGTAATGCGGCTTTTACTGTATGATAGAAATATCTTTCGGCAGCATTTGTCGGCTTGCCGTAGATTTGTTCAAATTCACTTAAGGATGCTGGTTGCAATACTTCGTCGATCGGTCCTTGACTTGCGAACCCGGAAACAAATACACTGGTACCCTGATTAATTACCGGTCTAAGGGTAAGGTCAACTTCACGAAATTCTACCCCCGGGCTTTGAATGGTTCTTGCCATATTAATTGTTTACTCCAGAAAAAGGACGGTTACTCATACGATAATATTTATACTATTTATGTCTAACTTTTTCAAAAAAAATATTTTATACAAAATATTACTAATTTACAGGAAGGAGAGTTACTTTTAGCTGATGATAAGCAAAATTAAAACTACATTCCATTTCTCCGCTATCACGGTCATTATATTCAATACCTTGCAAATTTACTGGAAACGCACGAATATAGTCAAACTGAATTGTTTTATTATTATATTCGTCTAAACCATATATAGTAATATCTGTCGTGTATTCGTTTGACCGAGAGTCAATCTCTCTATCCGTGGGGCTAAAAATACCAATAGTAGGATCATTAAAAACTTCTAACCATTTGCATATTACCCAATAATTGTTAAAGAAATTATCTACCGTAAAGTCAATCTTAAGCATTGGAAATGTCGGTCTTGTATATGAAGTCACCTTTAATGTTTGGCCAGCGTAAGGTATTTGTACTGGAGGTATTTCTATAGGCGGGGCAACAGCACCAAAAATACTAAATTGAAGTGAATCAAAATTAACCGAAGAATTTCTTCTCGCAATTTCCTGTACATCGTTTCTTAAGATTCTTGGAATTGTAAGGACGCAAATAAATTTATCTTTTCTTTGCTTGTTTAAAGGGCTTTGAAAAATTGGTAGTTTGTTAGGAGGCGTTGGCATATTAATTATTTATCAAAAAAAGATTCTCCTGGTAAGTGCCAGCCTTGTCTTTTTAGTTCTTCAATATCGCTATCAACCACGGAATTATTTTTCTGGTCAAATAATGTTGGCAATGCAGTATCACTGCCAACGTCTCTTTCATTAATGTAGAGGCTTAATGGGCTTATTACACCCCTAACACCATAATCGAGGTGTTTAATAACCTGCGGTCGATCACAATCATCAAGCTTTACAACATCAAAATAACGATTACATATTTCGTTTTCTAGAATGATTAACGCCCAAACTAATGCCATTACTCTATCATCCCAGCTATCTGAACCCGGGCGTGCACCCCATGTATTATTTGGATATCTTATAAAAGTTTTAAATTCTTTTAAAGTATTAATATCTCTAAACTTAACAGCCTTCAGTTCATTAACCCAGTATCTCATATTTGTAATTCCTCTGTATTTTGTATTAGTGTGTGAGAGTATACCTACTCTTTTAAATTCTGTTTTGTCACCAGCCTTAGCCCCCCAAGAAACTATATTTTCATAACCGTGGGTAAATTTTAATTGCTCAACAACTTGAGCCCCGCAACTATTTCTTTCAATACTAACTGTCGGTCTTCCCCATTGTGTTAAAATGTCTAAGAGTTTTGCTGTAAATTGAAAGGGCGGTGTATTGCGTGTATGATATACAGCCACTTGCTCAATATTTGTTAAGTCAGTTATATCAAGAACCTGGGCAACGCTTGCACATTCATTCACGCCTTCACTAACATCTACACCTACTGTATAAATTCTTCCCTCGCGAGGCTCCTCCCACATCAAATATTTTCCCTCATCAAAAATATATTCTGGTTCCCTACAGTCCCTTAACGATGCGTTGTACAAAGCCTCATTTATACTACTTTCACCACCATGTAAAAATTCATTTCCAAATTCTTGTGAAAACGTTTCAATACTACCTAAGGTTTTAACAGTGTCGTTTTTCCACTTTTCATCACGGCCAGGAATTTCCCACCAATCAATTCTTTCTGCTTTCCAATTATTATCACCTTCCTCAGCACCTTTATATAATCTGTAAAATAAGTTATCTGTACCGTTAGGGGTACTAGCAATAAAAATTTTACTTTTCTTGGAGCTACTAATAATTGGATAAACAGACTCCCAAAATTTATCAACAATATGATTATCAATAAATGCAAGCTCGTCGAGAACTAAACAATTACAGCTATCACCACGGCCGGCGTCACTGCTTGTTGTACTAATTCCTATACTGCTACCGTTTGTAAGTGTCATACTTGTTTGGCCGTACTCAACAACACCTGGTTTTAAAAAGTTAGGCAACATTTCATATGCTAGTCTTATTCGTTTAAAGATATTTTTCGCTGTTTGTTCTTTATTTGCTACAATAAGGATACGCTGATCATCATTAAAGCAAGCATTCCACAAACAATAAATTGTCATTTGTGTGGTTTTTCCGCTCTGTCTAGATGACAAAAGAATAACAAATCTATTATCTCTTAAATTTCTTAAAACTCTTTTTTGGCAAGAATATAATTTAATTTTTTCCTTTCCTCTATCTAAATTGATGATAAAGAAATAATTCTCTGCAAAATGTAGTAGATTTTTCTTGCATTTCTTTATTTCATTTATCATGTCCGGGGTATACTCGAACTTTGTCTCGGTAGTAGGCAGCTTATCGTTGCCTAGATAGTATTTTTCTTTGTCAGCCACGTTATTATTTATCTCTTGGACATAAATACATATATATGACAAGGGTCACTAGTATTAAAGATATTGGGTTAGTTTATCAAACTATGCTTCAGGAAAGCCAAAAACCTGCTGAGATTGTTGAAGAAAAAACAGCTAAAAAACTTAATACGTTTCCTTTAGCAAAAGACAATAAGATAGATACTAAAAAAATACTTGCCAAGGGAAGTGACAAGAATGCTTTTACTTTTAAAAATACAGGACCAGAGGCTGCAGAAGGGTTTAGCAAAGATATTGTAGATCCTAAAACAGCTAAAAAGGATAATCATTTTGAGCCACAAAAATTTTCTACAGCTCTTGAAAAAAAGGAGCCGGCGAATATAAATAATAATATGAGCAAATCAATTTTTGATAAACTTTATGAAGATGTAATGAAGGATGACGCCTTAGATCTCGGCATTCAAGCAGGACCAGAAGGCGACGCCCTAGACAAAGCCGGTGACGTCGGCGGCGAAAGCGAAGACGTTACAGTTACTTTGCCTCGCGATGTTGCTCAAAAGTTACACGATTTGCTCCACGACATTCTAGACACTGAAGAAGATCACGGCGGTGAAGAAGATCACGGCGGTGAAGATCTAGAGAATAAAGCTGAAGATGAACAGGCCCCGGCCGCGGAAGAGGATGAACAGCATAAGGCCAAGAAAGAAGACAAGAAGGAAGATGAAGATCAAGAAGAAGTAGCTGGCGAAGCTACAGAGCTTGAGACACTTCCTGATAGCAAAGGGCAATCTCTTCAGGGTAAAAATAATAAAGTCCCGGGTAAGCTCGGCCACGTAAAGTCTAGCAAGGCTTCCGGTGATACAAAAGGCGTTACAGTAGATGGTAAGCCATCTGCACTACCTGATAGTAAGGGCCATAGCCTTACATCAAAGAATAATAAGGTTAATGCCCCCGGTTACAAGCCCGGTGATTTCTTTAAATAAAGAACCTTACATAAATGTAGAAAAGCCGTCATTAATGACGGCTTTTTTATTATAAATAACATGTGAGTATCTTCGAAAAAATTTTTACTAAATTATTACTTGTTGAAGTTACTACTTGGAATCAAGGAACACTGACAACAAATATTGGGCCAAATTTCCGTAAAGCCACAGATATGTTTGGTTTAAAGCCAACACAAAGACATCGCAAAATAATTAAAGACCCTGGCTTTCGTAAGCATGCACAAACAGTTCCAGACATGCATAAAGTAGATCCAAAATCATTACAAGCAATGAACGATTTAAAAATTGCTAATTCAGGTAGAAAAGTATTATCACAAGATGAAGTACAAAAACTATGTACTCAATTTGGGGTGTCGAGATTAAACCCTACTACACCTAAGTCCTTGGGCAACACAGGTATTATTCTAAAATACGATCCAAATTTAAGAGGTTACATTCTAGAAAAATGAGTGTTGACAAGTATACAGGTACAAATTGTATAAGAACGTATCCATTAAAGTATACAACAAGTACATTAAGATTTACCGAAAAAGAGAACAATGAGTGTGAAAGACAGCTGTATAGTAATTACTGGAGGGAGCAGCTCGACCTTTACGGGCAAAAAGTAAAATATTTTAGAAATACCTACAATCTTTTATCCGCAGATAATGTTTATGGCGAGCAGCCTACATCTAGATTTGAAGACCCGAAAGAAGTTGTAATGGCAATAAAACTTTCCGAAAATGCATTAATTTTAAGTAAATTCGGATATATGAGTGATGAAACATGCACAGCATATATGCATATTAGCTCATTTTATGCCGCGTACCCGCCTGATACTGAACCAAAAGCTGGCGATGTTTTTCAGATGTCGGAATATGGTAGTACCCGGCCCGGGGAAAGAGACGGGAAGATGTATGAGATTACTGAGCGCTTGGACCAGGAAAATTCGGAGATTAATCCACTTATGGGTCATTATGTCTGGCTATTAAAAGCTAAGAGATTTGATTATTCTTTTGAGCCTAACTTGCCTCAAGAAAAAGGAAGCAATCAGGTATATGACAATAATCAGTATGGTACTAGTACCACATCTATACCTAACGATAAAACATTTACTACCCGCCCAAGCAGTTACCCTGAAAGCGCAGATTCATTTAGCAGTAAGCAAATATTTGATATGTCCGTGAACAATACAGAAATTTACGGCGGCTATTATTAATTGTTAAATATAGCTAATTCTTCAGCAGAAGGCTCTACGTCCTCTTCAATCTCACTGTCATTACTATCTCGTCGGCTGTAGATTTAATAATATGCTTATTTGTTTCAATAGAAAGCGCGGTAGGGATATTAAACTCCTCACGGTCAACGTCTATAATCATAGTTTCGAGACGCTGATCAATATATTTTTGAAAAGCTAAAGGTTTAACCCAAAAGTCATCACCTATCATATCAGTTTTAAGTTCTTGAGCTTTTCTCTCAATTAAATCAATAGCTTCAATTAAACAGAGCCATCTTGCATACTCAATTTTTTTCATATTAAAAATCTGCTTACTGCCCTTAATCTCAATAATATCTTTCATTCCTAGATAATAGACGAAAATAATAAACCGTGCAACTATTATTTTAGCTTACTAAGAACAAAAGCAACCAATGTTGCATAGAATGTAATAGGGTCAATCTTAATACCTGAGTGAGACAAAATTGAAAAACTACTCCGCATAATATTAAAAACCTCTTTTACCGCAGCAGTTGGTTCGGTACTATTATTTGCTTTTAACTGAGTCTTCACTGAATTCTCTAGCGCATTAAAAAATTCAATTATAAATGCCTCTTGGGATGCAGAATCACCGAGCGAACTTGCGTAAGCGTTTTTATAAATTTTATACGCAACTATACCCTTTTTAAAGAAAAACTCTTCTACCTCCTGCTTAACCCTTTCTATAGACGGTGGTGCTATATAACCCGACACTGGCTGTACTTGACTAGCTGAAACGTTTATAAATTCCATATTATTTGTTAATTTTATTTACAATATCTTCTACTGTGTCTACAACGGGAATTGTTGTTAAGTATGTTTTTAACTTAACAGAGACATTAATATCTTTATTACAACCAGGGCACACATAATCATTTCTTTCATTTAACATAATAGGCACGAAAGACCTTATTTGACGGTCGCATGGGCATACAACTTCTGCGCCCTGCTTACTTAATTCCGCTTCCCGCATAATAATTAATTGTTCCGCTTTTAGCGCCATCTTTCTATCAATATAGTCCCTATAGAAATAAAACCCAACAAACTGTAGCGCAACAAAAAAAGCCAACCCACTAAAAAAATTAATACCTAAGAAAGTAAAAGGCCAGGATAACAAACAACCTACAAGCAGGGTTAAACATATACTAAAGACAGCTTTCTGAGGCATGTATATATTTTAAAGTATAACTAGTTATTTTTCAAGCAATTTGTTTAGTTTTTCTGTACATGCAAATATTTTTTCTTGAATTTCTTGAATATCTTGATTTAGCTCTCTAATTGTTTTGATTTTTTCGGCCTTATCTTTAATAAGCGGGCTGCCCGCACCATGGGCTAATGTTCTGCGTAAATCAGCACACTTAACAAAGATATCACCAAAAAAATCGACAATTTTATCTAATGGATAGGGTAATATTTTAGGGGCTTGATTATTATTACGAAATCTATTGATAATATCTGAAATAGTGATAATTTCGGGTTGTAATTGTCTTGTGGCTATACCTCTAACCCATTTATTGTAAAGCATTTGCGAATCTTCATTCAGCGCGCTAAATTTTTTTCCCATACATATATTTAATCTAACCGCATAAATAATAAATAATAATATGAATTTGTTTGAAAAACGTTTTGCCAGTCTATTAGAAGCTGATAATGAACAACAACAGCCATTGCCCACGGATGCTGAGGCTATGGAAGGTGAATTAGATGCAGGTACAGACCCTGCTGCATTAGATGCGCAAACTCCGCCGCAAGGAGTCGACCAAGTTAGAGGTGCGCATAATGCAGCACAAAAGAAAACGCTAACTACATGGATTCAGGAAATTGAAAAGTTTATTAATTTTGTTAACGGTGTAGATGGTAACAGCGTGCAGTCACAGCTGGCCGCAGCTGGTTGTGATACGTTATTCGAAAAGATATCTAACAGTGAAAAGAAGAGACTTGCTCGTGTAGCTATGGAACTTAGCTCATTAAATGAATCTCTTAAGGGTTATCTAATTTCAGGTGACGAAAGCTAATTAAGTAAGATTGCTTAGAAGTAAATTAGCCTTAACATTAGAATATACATTACTAAGAATAAATTTTGTAGATATTTGATTAAGCTTTAATGTAGCCGCCATTTCATTTATATCTTTAAAACGTTTAAATTTTTCTGGCCATATAAACACTTTATGCCCAGCCTTTGCAAGCGTAATAGTTTTTTTCTTGCTCGCCGGATCAATTGCCTGGTTATCCAAAACCCAAATTATTTCGTGTAAAGGAAAGGCCTGTAATTGACATTTTTGTTTTTCAGTAAAAAAAGCACCTCTACTCTCGTTAATGCCGGCAACCGCTACACCGTTTTCAATAAAAAATGCATCTATAGGGCCCTCGGTAACAAATATATATGGTATATTTTCCTTAATTTTATCTATACCGAATAAACTTTTTTCACTATTTAATTTCGATAGATATTTTGGAAATTTTTTACCCTTTTGTTCTATAATTGTTCTGGATTGATAATGTATTATCTTACGACTTAAATCATAAAAAGGAATAACGAGCCTATTTTTATGAAGCTTATCATCTAAACTTAACCATAAGCTATCTGGCTTATTAACAGCTGTATCTAAACGTCTGGCTTGAATGATATTTAGTGCTTGCTGTATTGCGGGGATATCTTTGTAATAATTTAATTGCGCTTTATCAAATAAATTAATTGAATCTGTTGGAAGATCCTGCTGCTCTTCCTGAACAATTGGCTGCTTAATTTTTTCTTCTGTATGTTGTACTGTAAGGTCTACTTGAAATTGATTATTTTCCTTTAATATTTCACCATAGCTCATATCCGTGACTTTTTGAACCCACCTAACCGGGTTCATACTCAAACCACAGTTATGGCAAAAAACAAGATTTTTACGCGGAACATAATATAAACGTCTCTTCTTTCCCCAGGAAGTACCCTCTCTGCATGTCGGGCAACCGCCGTTATAAGACTTAAATCTATCGTGACTGGGAAAC
>OGWD01000076.1_pt1 | contig 11372 bp, 13 predicted proteins | sample 1575981 | NCBI WGS metagenome assembly OGWD01 (sample SAMN07581555, study PRJEB24739) | freshwater metagenome | place: Singapore | collected 2015-04
GTTTCCCAGTCACGATATACTCCGAATGAAAAAAGTTATAGTTGTTTATGGCGGCGGATTTCAGCCGTTTCATCAAGGTCATATGAGCAGTTATGAGGAAGCCAAACGCGCTTTTCCATCTGCCGACTTTTATGTTGCATCAAGCAACGATACAAAAGTAAGACCAATTCCTTTTTCAGACAAAAAATTCCTAGCACAACAAGCAGGCGTTAGGGACGATTTCGTTCAGGTAAGACAACCTGTAAATCCAGATGAGATTCTACGAAAGTATGATCCCGAAAAAGATATTTTGATTCTTGTGCGAAGTGAGCGCGATCCAGTCAAGTACACTAAGAAAGACGGTTCGCCAGCATATTATCAACCGTTCAAGAATCTAAAGGACTGTAAGCCATTTGATTCTAAGACAGGACATGGTTACATTTTTGTTACAAAGAAGAAAGATTTTTCTGTTGCTGGACAAGAAGTATTCTCTGGTAGTCAGGTTCGTAAGATGTATTCTGATGCAGATGATGCTAAGAGAGAAGAGATTGTAGATGATTTGTATCCAAAAGCAAGTAATCCAGCAAAGGTTAAAAAGTTATTAGATAAGTATATCGGTGGATTAAAAGAGGAGTTAGAAATGGATGAAGCACTCTCATTGCAAGGGCGCCGCAAACGCGCAATGCAGGTAAGACGCCTAAGAGCGAAAATGCTGAGAGCAAGAGAACGCGCCATGAAGCGTTTCGCTAGCCAACCTACTCTCACCAAGAGAGCAAGAAGACAAGCAGTTACATTTTTAAAACGTAGAATTGGTGGAGGCAAAGCATATCAAACATTGTCACCATCACAGAAAATTTCAATCGATAAAAAGATTGAAGCAATGAAAGGTGTAATTGGTAAAATTGGTTCTCGTTTATTACCTCAAGTGAAACGTAGAGAGGTACAACGTAGACAAAATATGGCACAAACAGAATCATTGAATTTTAAGTTTACAAATCTTTTTGAAAAACCACAACTTCCGCAAGATACGCATGTTGGAGGTAAAGAAGGAACTCAGCCATCCAAATATTATAAAGGTCTAGACAAAGAAACAAAAGAAAGACGCGATGCACATTTCAAACGTATGGGTCCAAAGTCAGACTCCGATAAGTCTGCATACGCAGATGCGCCAGGCGACAAAGAGGCAAGAGAAAAAGGTATGCCTCAGTCTAAGCACACTCTAAAATTCAAGCAAATGTTTGGAGAAGAAATTGGTAAGAAAGAATTTTCTCGCTTGGATCAATTGGTTCGCCTTGGTCTTGCCGACAAGACATTGCTATCTACAATTAAGAAAGCAATGCAGAAAATTGAATCGGGTGATGCTCTATCAAACAATGAGAGACAGGCAACGCAAAATCTCTTGTCTACCTTGCTTGACATGGTAACAAGCCAAGATCAATTATTCAATCTTGCAAAATCATCATTGAGAAAAGAACAATACGAAGAACTTCGCGAAGCAACGTATGTTGGTAATATAGGTATTATAGAACTTGCTAAATTTTATAAAGTAGCAAGTAAAGAACATATTGAAATGTTTCAAAAACTTCTTGTGACGAAAGATTACAAAAGAGCATGGGCACTTGTTCAAGGTGCAACTGGAATGAAATTACTCGGCAAAGAATTCAATGAATCTGCGGTTCAGATTTTAGAAAAGGGTGAGTATGATGATTATGAAGAATTCGACGGTCTTGAAATGGCTCAAATTGAAGTTGCAAATCTAATACAAGATGCAGAATATTTACTTGATATTCTTTCAGAAATGGATGAAGAACCAGAAGCATGGGTTCTTTCTAAGATTACAAAAGCAGTTGACTATATCGAATCTGTAACAGACTATCTTGAATTTGAAGATGATTATGATTACAATGATGACGAAGAAGATTTTGATTCAGACTATGAAAATGAATCAGAATTTGAATTTAGTGATACAGATGTTTATGAAGCATTATCCGATATGTCTAAAGAAGAAATGGGCGAAGAACTTCATGAAATCTATCACGTTCTACATGAAGAAATCGAAGGTCTGAAAAAGAAAGCAGAGAAGTCTGGCATTGCGTATAGCATTCTAAAGAAAGTTTATGACAGAGGTATGGCCGCATGGCAAGGTGGGCATCGTCCAGGCACAACACCACAGCAATGGGCATTTGCGCGAGTGAACTCATTCATTACGAAAGGTAAAGGAACTTGGGGCGGTGCAGATAGTGATCTAGCCGCAAAAGCAAAAGGAAGTAGCAAAAACGAAGCATTTGCACAGTTTGCCGAAACACTAGAATGGGGTACCGATGAGTTGCGTAAGAAATATGCAAGCGATACACCAGGACAAACACCTGAAATTCAAGTTGCCAGCCATAGCACTTTAAACAATTTGTTTAAGCAAAACGTAGAAAAAATTAAGAGAGCGCATGATGTGCATGAAGCCATTGATTGGCACCTTGACAACAAAGTACCTCTCACAGAAAATGTATATCGCGTTGGTTCTGAAATGTATTTCAAACTGTATCGCGAAGCAAGAAAACTCTATAACGAAGGCAAGTTGGAACTTGAAGGTTTAGACAGGTCTTTAATTGAAGAAACCGAAATAGGTAAGTTTGCATTCACTGAAGAAGGGCAGCCTGTACCACTTGATTGCCCAATGATTATGGAAGAAGAGGATGAAGATAAAGATCCGCCATTGAACAAACCAAAGCGTGGTGGATCTAAAAAGTTTTATGTATATGTAAGAAAACCTGATGGTGGTATCAAGAAAGTCACATGGGGCGACACAACAGGTCTATCAGTTAAGTTAGACGATCCAGAAGCAAGAAAATCTTTTGCAGCCCGTCATCAATGCGATATGCAAAAAGACAAAACAACTGCGGCATATTGGGCGTGCAATACACCAAGATATGCAAAACAATTGGGACTTTCCGGTGGCGGAAACTTTTTTTGGTAGAGAAATATGAATCCATATAATGAAATTTGGTTTGACGGAGTAAAAAAGAGAACATTTTTTGAATCGGTTGACGATAACGAACTTGTTTGGCATCGTGATCGTAGAGATCGCTATGTTAAAGTTGTAGAATCTAAAGATTGGAAGTTACAGATGGACAATGAACTTCCGATAGATTTAGAAGAAGGTAAGATGTACACAATCAAGGCTATGCAGTATCACAGAATTTTAAAAGGTAACGGAAACTTAGTTTTAGAAATTAGAGAGGAACTATAATGGATAAAATGTCAAGCAAATTTGGTTTGCCAGAATCATTACTTGATGCGGTCAAGAAGATTCAAACTGAAGAAACTGAATATCAGATGAAAGTAAAAGCCTTGATGAAAAAGAAAGGCATTACTTCATTAGGTCAGTTATCGCCTGATGAAAAGAAAGCATTCTTCAGTCAATTAGATTCTATGCATCAAGCAAAAAATGAAGAATTCGGTTTGTCTGAAGGTATGCTTTCTAAGTTTAAAAAGGCAGACGCCCAAACAAAAACTGATTTCAATAAGTATAATATGAAACCTTATGATGCAGTTTATACTGTGACAATGGGCGATAAGGGCGAACCAAAATATGATTTGACAATTCTCAAACATGAGAATGGTAAGTTTTTAGCGGCACACGGATCAGTTGTTGTGAAACAAGAATTCTCTAAAGCAGAAGATGCGGCTAAATGGTTGATGAATTGGTACGAAGAAAATAAACGACCAGCAGCAAAGAATGAAAGCGTAGAGGAGTCCACTGGGGTAACAGATTACAATCCAAAAAGTCAGGGCGGCACACGAAAAGAATTAATTGCAAAGTATCACAAGACTAAGAATCCTAAAGATGCTGAGGCTGCTAGAAAGGCTGGTGCGACACAAAAAGAACTTCAGAGTGAAGAAGTTGAAATTGATGAAATGGATAAATCTCAACCTTCATCTAGTCGTGGCGCTGAAGGACTTCCAACTGGAAAGAAGGCAACTCCAATTACAGTCGATAAAGTTAAAAATGATGCATTAAAGGCGTTGCAACGAAAATACAAAACTGAAGATATGAAATCTGTTGCAAGTGAGATTGAAACTTACGCAATGAAACATGGCGGTATTGACAAAGCAGATATGATGAAAGTTGCAAATCTCTTGAAAATGGGTAAAATGAGTGACGCAAAGAAAAAAGTTATGTCAATGGATACTGATCCTAGAGATTTTTTACTTGATAAAATGAAAAAACTTAAGATTGATGAAGCATCAAGTCAATATAAAATTAAAAGTGTAGGAAAAGATGCAAAAGGTGACTATCACATTGATCCAAAAACTGGTGACAAAGTTTATGGCAAGGCATCTGTAGGCGACCATAAAAATCCTAATACAGGAAAAATTACATCTAGCAAACCTAAACCAAGTTTTATGGAAGAAAATGAACTTGAGGAGTCTGGTGATATGGGACCTGTAAACAGAGGTAAAGAAAAAACTGTAATGATGCGTCATAAGACTTCAGGTAAAGAAATTGTTGTTGTTCCATCTGGAGTTAAAGAAAAAGAAAAACTTGGTTTTGTCGTAGTCAAAGAAGAAAAACATCCAGAAGATGTAAAAACTTCTGCAAATAAAATGGAGCCTGAAGGCACAAAAAAGTGGTTGGCCACTCACGCAACGCATCTTAAATATTTGAAACAAGTCAAGAAAGACAAACTTCAAGAGGCGGAGGGTGGCGGCACTTCAATTTCAAACATTAAATCGGACGCACAAGGTGCGCTTAAAAGGGCAGAACTTTTAAAGAAATCGGCAGAACTGCGTCTGCAACATGCACAAGAACGTCAATCACTTTCAAAACAAAAAAAATCATTAAGCAAGGAGCAGGTTGAATTTATTGATGAAGAATTTTCTGATGCTCAATTAGCAAAGTTACGCGCAGAATATGGTAAACTTAACACCATTGATCCATCCAGCGATAATTATAAAAAATTGACTGCTATGCTTGATAAAATGGATAAGCAAGCACTTACAAAGATTGCCGGCGCAAATATCAAATTCATGTCTGGACTTGCAAGAAATCGCGTCAATCGCATGAAGAACGAAGAAGTGGAAGAACTAGATGAAACTCCAAAGGTTGATCAAGGACTTTCTGGTAAACAAAAAGTTATGGCAAGAGCCTTAAGAAGAGATGATTCTCCCATTATAAATGTAGGAAATACTACAGGTGGACAATGGAGAGGTAAAACTTCTCCTTCACCATATAAAGATAGTAATGTTGCTAAATCTGGCGAACGCAAAGGTATGATTACTAAGTCAGCGATCCAAAGAACTAAAGATGCAATTAAATCCAGATTAAATAAGTTGAAGAAAGAAGAAGTTGAAATTGAAGAGGGTAAGTCTAGCACAGGCTATGAACTCTATCACAAAGATTTTTCTTCGGCAATGGCACATGCATATGACTTTGCAAAGAAAAAATATAACATTGAAATTGATCCATTTGAGATTGATCGCAAAGTTGCAATGGGTCCTAAGAAGCCATCTTCAGGCAAATCAAATGCATATCGCTTGTTAGATAAGACTGGTAAAAAGGGTGTGCAGATTCAAGTCGCAAATCTTGATGATAAGAGATATGAACTCAACATGTATAAAGAAGAGATTGAAATGAATGAGGTCAAAGTTGGCGATAAAGTCACTTTTGATCATGAAATGACCGCGGCTCCAGGCAGAACAACAAAGAAATCTGGAATCATTCACAAGATTGAAGGTGATGTTGCACATGTAAAAGTAAAAGATAAGTATGGCGTAATTGTGCATAAGAAAAAAATGAGCGAACTTCAAAATGAAGAGATTGACCTTGAAGAAAAAGTTGTCAAAGGCAAAGGCTACGACAATCCAGAGAATGAGCGTAAAGGTCCGGAAGGAAAAATACCGATGACAAGTCTCATGCCTGGTCATAGTGATAAGGCAGCACGATTCGCCGCAGTGCAAGCAAAAGGTACATTAGTCAAAGGTAAAGCACAAAGCGCACCACAAAAGGCGCCTCAAAAAGAGGCGGCCGATGCACCTGAATTTAAACAAGGTGGCGACAAATTAGCAAAGAAGTTTGAAAAGGCTTTCGCTAAGATGGGGTTAAAAACTAATATCAAAATGAAAACAGTTGACAATGTTTCTATTAACGAAAAAGAAGAAGGAAAAAAAGATAAAGAGGCGTCAGCAAAGCAAAAGGCAGTTAAGAAAGGCGAAACACTAAGCGGTAAGCAAGAACCTATTAAGATTGATCCAGAGATTAGCGACAAATAAAATGTTACCAGAGATTTATTGTGACATGGACCAAGTCCTTGTCAATTTTATAGGAGGAGCAAATCGGGTATTAGAAATGCAAGGATTACCCGATTTTGCAAATGCTGACAAGGAAGAAAAGTGGGAAGCACTTAAGAAAGTGCCTAAGTTTTGGGCAAATCTAGAACCTATGCGTGATGGTCTAGCACTTTGGAAATTTATTAAACCTTATGATCCTGCAATTCTTTCTACGCCTTCAAAAAGAATGCCTACATGCAGACCAGAAAAAATTGAATGGATTCGCAAGCATTTAGGTAATGTGAAAGAAATTCATCTTGTTCCTAGAGAACAAAAGCAGAATTATGCAGTCACAGTTGATGGCAAACCAAACCTATTGATCGATGATCACAAGAAAAATATCGATGAATGGGTTTCAAAGGGTGGTATAGGTATTCGACATATAAATACACAGAATACTATATCTCAACTAAGAAGATTAGGATATTAAAAGGAGAAAAACCATGGCACTATGGGGAACAAGAGATTCATACGCAATTGCAAATACAATTAGCGTAAGCAATACTGTAGCAACAACTACAGTTACGGGCACTAATACTGCATTCACAACTGAGATAGATATTGGCGATGCGCTAGTTATCGCCGGTAAGCGCAGAAAAGTTACTGCAATTTCTGCGGCTAACTCTTTAACTATTGATCCTGCATGGGATGGTGCAAACCAAACTGGTGCAACGATTACTGGTCAAGATGTACCTAAGTATGTGACTGCCGCAGAAATTTCGTCAAATAACATCATTGGTGTTAACGATACTGAAGCGGCACTTGCCGCAAACAAGGCTCGCGGTATCAATACGCCAGGTTGGACTAAATTTGTCACTTATACAGACATGCACGGAACAACACGCTACAAGACAGAACCACTAGTTGTAATGTCTTCAGCAGTTACATCCGATGCACCAGATGATACTATCGCCGCAGATAGTTAATCGACACATTGGCCTGAGTCCCAGGAGTAGCATTCCCCTTCAATGGGGTTTATAAGATAGGAGAAAAAGATGGCAGATAAAAAGGTTACGCAGTTAACCGCACTCACCGCAGTAGCAAACACCGATCTACTTTTAATTGTAGACGATCCATCAGGTACACCAGTATCAAAGAAAGTTGAAGTTGGCGATGTTTTTGGTGAAACTGCACAAACAGTTTTTAGTAGCATTAACATTAGTGCTAACACTTCCGCATCAAGCGGCACAACAAAGATCGGCGGTAACACCGTTATAATTACTGCACCATCAGGTTCTACATTTACCGCAGGCGTTGTAATCAACGAAGACGGTACTGCAAGCAATACTCGCATCGAATCTGATACACAAACTAATATGTTCTTTGTGGATGCATTAAACAATCGCATTGGTGTTAAAACAAATGCGCCAACTGTTGCGTTTGATGTGAACGATAGCAGAATTAGATTGAGAGGTATTAGTTCAGTTTCTTCATCTAATGCCGCTGCCGAAGGTTGGACTACTGGTGAAATTGGTTGGGATTCTAATTATCTCTATGTTGCAGTTGGGTCAACAGGCGCGAATTCTATTCTGAGGACCGCATTATCTGGTTTCTAAAATATGATTAATAATGAAGATGAATTTGACGAATATGCGATAAACAATTACAGAAATCCAAATTGCATATCAGTACTTGAATATCTTGAAGATTTAAACAAAATTAAGTATATCAAGAGATTAATTAACAAGTATGTAGATAAGAATGAATTGAGAGAAAGATTGATATTGAATCACATCATCTTTCTCTCAAATGTTTTTGGAGTTGAAGCAACTTTAAATATGTTATGGTTTAAAGTAGAAAAAGAAAATCATCAAGTTCTAAACAGTTTTTTTATATTTTTAAATTATGCAAAAGAAATTGAATACAATCAAAAACTTTTAGATGAGATACAGAGAAGAGTATGGCAAACTTAGTAGATTTATATGTTGTATATCGAATTCTGCGTAGACTTACGCAACCGTTTACCGATTGGGAAGCATACAAACTCGGTGTGATTGATGCTGAAGGAAATATTTTAAAGAAGTCTTCTGATAGACGTACAATGGCAGAACAAGAATCTTTAACAATATTTGACATTTTAATGATTAAACTGAAAAAGTTACTTGCATTGGTGCCTGGAGGTAAAACTAGACTTGCATCATATGCGGCCGCACTCTTTTTAATTAAAGAAGGTAAGAACTTAACTGAAGAAAACTTAAATGAAAAATGGGAAGCATTTATGCAAAGTGAGGAATATCTAGTTGAAGATGTTGCCGCAAATTCTGTAAGTGCCGGCGGTGTAGCAGGAATTACAGGAGATCCACCGGTGCCTAAAAAAATTATGATGCGTAGATTTGCAAATAGTGATGTATTTGTTGTTGATACAGATCGATATTTAAAAGCAAGACTTGGTAAAAAGAAATATCTTAAATATGAAAAGTATGTAGGAAATGATGATGTCGGCAATGCAATTCGTGAATATGGGCGCAAGTATCCAAAAAAACCTATCATACTTCAAGACGATAAAACTGGTGCAATGATTTTCTTGCGTTATGGCCGTAACGGAATGTTTACTGAAACCCATTCACGAAATGAGGAATCAACATGCTAGACACATTACTTTGGATTGCAGTTGGCGCATTTATTGGATGGAATTTTCCTCAACCATTTTGGGCGAAAATCATTCAAGAAAAAATTCAAAACGCATTTACTAAAAAGAATAACGAATAAAAATGTTTTTATTAGAGTTGTTACCATCCTGGATATTTTATGTAATTCTATTTACAGGAATTGTTGGATTCACAATTACCTATCTTTTTAATTTCATACCATCTTTATATAAAGCGCCGGCCGAGTTTGTATCAATTTTATTAATCGTGTTTGGCACATACATGTTTGGTGCAATTTCAAACGAAGAGAGTTGGCAATTAAAAATAAAAGAATTAGAAGTAAAAGTTGCAGAAGCAGAAGCAAAATCCTCTCAAGAAACAGTAAAGGTTGTTGAGAAGGTTGTAAATAAAACCAGAATTGTTCGTCAAAAGGGTGATGAAATTGTTCGTTATGTAGACAGAGAAATCGTAAAATATGATTCTAAATGCGAAATACCAAAAGAAGTAGTTACTACGTTAAATGAAGCGACTGAAAGTCTAAACAAATGAAATACATTTTAATTCTATTTACAATTGCATTGTTTGGCTGTAGTACTCCAACACCAATCACAAAAAAGTTTCCTGATGCATCAGAAACTCTCACTAGTCCTTGCCAAAAATTAAAAAGAATTGAGAAGACTGATCCACTTTTGAGTGAGGTAGTAAAATCTGTGGTTGAAAACTATACACTCTATCACGAATGTGCATTGAAAAATGATGCTTGGATTGAGTGGTATCGTAGTCAAAAGAAAATTTTTGAAGAGAAATAAATGTCATTAACACTAGAACAATTAAAACAGTTGTTACCAAACAATTCTCATGTAGAAACTTGGTATGAATCTTTATCACAGTTTTTACCAGAATATGAGATTGATACAACAAACAGAATGGCTGCATTTATCGCGCAATGTTCACATGAATCTGGTGAATTCACTACGCTGAAAGAAAATTTAAATTATCGTTGGCAATCATTGCGAAAAGTTTTTCCTAAATATTTTCCTAACGATGCAATTGCACAAAAATATGCATCATTGCCCAACAAACAAGAAGCAATCGCAAATAGAGTTTATGCAAATCGTATGGGCAATGGACCAGAAGAATCTGGTGATGGATTTAAATATCGTGGAAGAGGATTGATTCAATTGACTGGATATCAAAACTATAAACGATTTGCAGATTCATTAGGAATTACGCCAGAGGAAGCATCCGAATATTTAGAAACTTTCGAAGGTGCAACTGAATCAGCATGTTGGTTTTGGAGTACAAACAATTTAAATCAATGGGCAGACGCAGGCGATATGATTACTTTAACAAAGCGTATCAATGGTGGCACAAATGGACTTGAAGATCGTATTCAACATTATGAACATGCTCTACATGTATTGGAGAATTAAATGCCTCCTCTATGTAGTATGCTACAAGATGGTGACAATGGCTCTTTAAGTAGTAAAAGAGTAGTTACATTTTGGCATTTATTTTTTGTAGCATTGCTTTCTTTGCAAATTTGTTTTTTGGCATGGAAGTAAAGGATTATATGTTTGAAGGTATGATGGTCATTGCAGTTGCAGGTTTGGGAGTAACTGTAACAGAGAAGTTTGCCAGAAGATCGACATATCGATCTGAAGGGTATGAGAATTTTACAGAAACCAAAGAATACCGACATATAAATAGAACAGATACAGGTGGGACAAAATTACCTAAACAATATGATAGGGAATTGTGATTTGCAATTCTTGCAGTATTGTATTATAATAACGGTGTTGCCTTTCAAGAAAAATAATAAAAAGAAACCATGGTTAATGACGTTACAGAAATCAAGATAGATGTTGAAGTACTTAAAGAAAAAGTAGACAACATTACTCAATTGTGCAACAAAATGGATTCAGTTATTGATAAACTGGTGAATAATCATGACCGTATGGTTAATCAAATCTACGAAGATATGGAAAAAAGAAAACAAGATACTGTAACTGACATTAAAGAGTTGCATTCAAGAATTACTACAGTTGACAGAAACCTATCTGATAAGATAGAATTGACTGAGCGTAGGATCATGGATGAGATTAAATCTCTCCGTGCCACCATAGACGCGCACAACAAAAAAGAAGATGAAGATATTAAAAAACTCTTTCAATGGCGATGGATGGTAGCAGGCGGCATCGTTGTCATTGTGTGGATTATTTCCAATAGCACATTCATTACAAAACTCCTAGGTCATTAATTTGACATCTAGCAGTTTGTCTGCTATACTAGACAAACTAGCATCTTTCTGTAAATAATAGGATACATCATGAGTTTGTGGATTGACCAACAGTACATTGGTACTATTTCCATTCGATTAGACAAATTCTCCCGAAAGGGAGATTATTTGTACAATTTTCGGTGTCCGATCTGCGGAGATAGTCAAACCAATCGTAACAAAGCAAGAGGATATCTTTACGC
>OGWD01000079.1_pt1 | contig 11144 bp, 26 predicted proteins | sample 1575981 | NCBI WGS metagenome assembly OGWD01 (sample SAMN07581555, study PRJEB24739) | freshwater metagenome | place: Singapore | collected 2015-04
CCCTATTCTTCCACGCCGCCGGGGTAGGCTCTTAGTACGTCTGGAGTACGGGCGAAAAAAAAACCGCATAAGGCTGACGGCACTTGGCGGTGCAGCTAGCCTATGCTCTCCAACAAAGCATAGACCAGCCCTTTCGTCAGTCTTATACGGTCTTTGTTGGACATCCGGGTGCCACCCCAGACTCTTCTAAGATACCACACAAAATAAAAAGTTTCATACAAAAACAAAGACTATCATGTAAATTCAATGTGTTTGCTTACATCTTGGGGAATCGACATGAGAAGTCCAAAGTTGGTTTTGGTTGAGTGGGTTGATGCCTACCACCTTGATGAAGGTTGGCAGGGAGGGTTTAAACCTGCATTTAACAATGAGCCAGTGTGGACGGTCGGGTTCCTGATCAACCGCAACAAGAAGGGCGTCACCATTGCCCAGACTTGGTATGAGGATGATGTTGCAAACATTGTGGGCATACCAGCTCGCATGATCAACAAATTCACGATCTTGGGGGAGTTGAATGGCGAAGAGCGAGATGACGGATGCACAGTTCGTGGAGGCGTGGTACCAAGCGAACAGCAGCCCGACGATAATGTCCAAGGCGACGGGTCTATCGGAACGGCAAATATACCGAAAACGTAGTGCCCTGATTGAGAGGGGGATCTCCTTAAAATCAGTCCCCACCAACGGTTACCCCCCCGTCGTCACCCCGGTCGTGATCTCTCCCCGGATGACATACGATTTAAACGACGGGATCATTTTTGTATTCTCCGACGCCCACTATTTCCCCGGCGAGTACTCAGTCGCCCACCAAGCTTTACTCAAATTAATCAAAGAGTTACAGCCCAAGATGGTGATCGGCAACGGTGACATCCTTGATGGCGCCAGTATCAGTAAACATGAGAGGATCGGATGGGAGAACCGCCCGTCCCTAAAAGATGAGCTTCAGGTTGTCCAAGAGCGGATGGCTGAGATCGAGTCAGTCGCACCCAAGGGATGCATACTTCATCGAACCATCGGCAACCACGACATTCGATTTGAGAAGAAGCTCTCAGCGAATGTCCCTCAGTACGAGGGTATCGCTGGGACCCGTTTAAGGGACCATCTACCGGCTTGGGGGGAGAGTTGGTCTCTGTACATCAACCCAGCCCACGAAGCCCCTACAATGGTCAAGCACCGCCCCCCAAGTCAGGGTTTACACAGCAGCTATAACTCCACCCTCAGAGCGGGTACCAACATGGTCTGCGGTCACCTGCACAGGCTAATGGTTTACCCTTGGAGCGACTACCGGGGAAGACGATATGGGGTAGACACAGGAACCCTGTCGGATTGGCAGACCTCAACAGCGTTTAACTATGCAGAGGATGACCCGAGACCGTGGGCGTCAGGTTTTGCAATACTGACATTCCACAAGGGGTACATGCTTCTGCCGGAACTATGTCAGGTCTCAGAGATCGGTGCGGTGTTCCGTGGTCAGGTTCTAGACCTGTAAAAAAAAGCCCCCAAAAGGGGGCGAATCCTACTGAGGAGAGAAACCATGAAGTTTCTGGACCCTAATCTCGCACCTTGGTCTCTCTTTGTCAAGCCCCCAAAAAATATGCTTTTCCTTGACCTGACGGTCGTTCTTGTAGACGTGCCCCTGCAGGCAGTCTAAAACCACAGATTCATCGAGGTCCGGTCTACGGGTTGCGTAGTAGATCGTCATGGTGACCGACACGTCCTCCTCCCAGCAAACAAGGTTTGAGTTATCCGCCTGCTTTTTGAACTGGTAGGCGTACTTCAGAGCCTTTTCCGACTTGATGAATCGGTACTTACCCTGAATCAGGACCAATCGGCGTGAGTTCGCCTTGGACGCTGGTTCTCCAAAGATCGTAAACACTTGCACTTCTTCAGAACATGCACTATCATTTGTATCCATTGAGGAGCTTTCATGAAGATAACAAACAGATCCGGTGCCCCCGAAACCCTTGTGGCGCTTGCCTCTCGGGACGATTATCGGAAGGACGCAGACTTCAGCGTCACCGAAATAATATCACCGCCACGGATACAAGTGCTAAGGCGCAGGCACTATGCCGAGCTGGAGCAGGACGTGAGCGATATGCTCTGGCAGCTTGTCGGGACGGCGATCCACAACGCCGCAGAGAAGAGCGAGGCAAAGAACCACAAGCTTGAAGAAAGGCTGAAGATCGAGGTTGATGGGGTCACCCTCAGCGGGGCTATAGACGTTCAGCAGATGACCTCGGAGGGGGTTGTGATTGTGGACTACAAGTTCACCTCAGTCTATTCGGTCAAGAATCCTAAGACTGAGTGGGAGGCTCAACAGAACATTTATGCGTGGCTCATCCATGAGGTTAAGAACATGGACGTGGCAGGCATCAAGATCTGTGCCTTACTCAGAGACTGGACGAGACGGGACATCATGAAGGAGGGGTACCCCCAGAGTCCGATCGTGATGATTGATCTCCCAATGTGGGAGTTTAAGCGCACAGAAGAGTATGTGAGGGAGAGGCTCTCTCTCCATAAAAAATCAAAGGTGTTTGGCGAGTGGGGAGAAGACCTCCCACTTTGCACCGATGAGGAGCGTTGGGCTAGACCCACAACATATGCGGTGAAGCGGGACGGAAGAAAGACCGCCATCCGTGTTTTTGAAACCAAAGAAGAAGCAGAAACTTTAGCTGAAAAGGAGAAGGGCTATGTCGAAGTCAGAGCAGGTGATTACACAAGGTGTTCAGGAAACTACTGCGGTGTCGCACAGTGGTGCAGCCAAAATCGCAGTGAAAATCTTAGCGGTCATGAGGGAGGTGGGGTATGTCCAGAAGGACGGTAAAAACGACTTCCAAAACTACAACTACGCAACGGAGGGCAACGCAATCCGTGCCCTACGACCTGCGCTTGTTAAACACGGTCTCTTCCTCATCCCGAGCGTCGAAACGGTGCAACAGGACGAGTATGGGAACACGCACGTCACCCTCCTCTATCGAATCTTTGATGAAGAGGGAAACCATATCAGCTTTCGGGCGGCTGGTTCTGGGAACGATCGAAACTCTAAGGGGGTGGGCGATAAGGGTATTTATAAAGCCCTGACCGGCGCATCGAAGTACGCCTTGCTCAAGACGTTCCTGATGGAGACCGGAGATGACCCGGAGGTTCCATCTGAGCAGGATAAAAAGGATGAGAAACGGGAGCAGGACAAGAGGGACCTCGCAAAGGTTTCTGTTCCGTTTCTGATGGAGATTGCAAGCACCTGTGTCTCGGTCGAGGAGTTAACCGAACTCTGGTCTGCAAACGCCGACGAGATCAAGAAGATCTCCAAGGTAGACAAGGAGGGCTACGACACCCTTGTGGCTCATTTCAAAAAACTGAAGTCGGAGAAATCAAATGGATAAGTTTGAGCAGAGGTTGAACAGCGGGGTTCTGCTGTCCTCCAAGGCAAAGAAGCACCCCAAGGCGCCAGACTACTTTGGCAACATTTTGGTGGACCTCTCAACCGTCACGGTAAAGGACGGCAAGGCGGAGATCAAACTCTCTGGATGGAAGCGGGAGAGCAAGACCGGCAATACCTTTTTATCAATCGCAGTAGACACTTACGGACAGGAGAAAAAAGATGATGACGTCCCCTTCTAAACCAAAACGTGGTCGCCCCCCAAAGAACGCATCGAAGATAGCGGTTCAGGTTAACGAGATTGAAGAGCTTCGAGCAAAATTAATTTTTGCGTGGGATGAGCGTTGCAAATATAAAGCTCTGTTTGAGTACCTCGATTCCAAGGTGCAAAAATGACACTGCAATTTGAGGCGTTAAAGGTTGCTCTCAAGCAGGATGCAACCGGCTACATCCTCACTCTGCGTTTACACCCTGACGAGATCCCGGAGGAGTTGCTCCGGGATTTTGTTGGCGCCCGATACATGATCGCTGCGGTCCGAGTAGATGACAACGAAGATCCAGTGATCAAAAAGACCCGGGTGATGAAAGCGGGGATGTTGTGCAAGAACCCCGCCTTTCAGGAGTGGTTGTTAAGAATGGGGTATGCCAAAAATGCAAGCGAGACTGCCGCTGTCAACGCTGTCTACACCATGTGCAATATATCTAGTAGAACAGAGTTAAACGGCAATAAACAGGCGCAGGAAATATTTGACAAACTGGTAGAGGAATATGGAAAAGAATCCCCCTTCTAAGAAAATAAAAAGTTTCTTTCCGATGATGATTTACATGACCAAGGATGACATTAGAGATGCGAAACGGTTTGCTCAGGCAAGCCGCATGTCGGTTTCTTCGTTGGCACGGGAAGGAATTCAGATGAGGATTGGGAGCGCAGACGACCCATATGTCGGAGGTTTTAATGATGGGTTGAAATGCGCTATGGAAGCTGCGAGAAACACCCACGGTGGTCAGATGATGTTCCCGTCTGGAGTGACTTTTGCGGAGATGGTTTGTACAGAGATAGAAAGGATGTTTCGTGAAAGACCTACTGTTTCAGAGCTGGGCAAAAAGGAACTTGAGTCAAGACGGAGAGATAGCGAAGGGAATCTTTAAGGATGTATGGGATGCCGCTTGGGATCAAGCATTAGCAAACTCAATTCCATTTACCTACAAACTTTCCTACGACATGACTGACACGTTTAAACATATATACGGAGACCCTATCGAACTGCCAGCGTTCTGGAGTGTTTGGCATAAGTCTTGGTTGATGGGTAGTCAAACGGCGGCGCAGCGGTGCTTGGATTTGATTAACGATGACAAGGACTCTGCGTCAGATCTAATACTGGATGAATTTGGACTAAACGATGAGACCACACTTCCTAAAGCATCAACTTGATGTAGCAGAAAAAATGTTTGAACTTATGCGCCAAGATTTTAAAGAGCGCAAGGAGGGGGAGTCTTTCTGGATCGAGACAACCAAGCATCTTATGGGTAAGCTTGATAATCGAGATAAAGAGATTCAAAAGCTAAGAAATTATATTCGTGAACTGGAAATTCAAATCAAAACCTTGGAGAACTGAAATGGATAAAAGCGTTTTTCAATGCCTCACAAACCTTGAGGAAGGTATTTACTCAACAAAAGCAATTGTTGCTGTATGCGTCGGGTCTTTGATATCTGAGTATTCAAAAACCGATGATCTTTCTACGGTACTTTCAGTCGCAGAAAAAAATCTAGAGGAGTGTCAAGATGCGGTCGAAGCCCTTTACAAAATGCGAAGAGAATTCTTTCTCAAAGATTCATCCAAGCGGACTGACGATCGAGAGATGGATTTCCCCGTGGAAGACGACGAGGGAGAGGATGATAGTGATGAAGTGGAGGAAGAAGATGATAGCGAAGCAAAAAAAGATCACTCTGGACCAGATCCCCGAGGCGCTTTTCTAAGCAGCAGCTTGAAGGTTGACCTGATGGAGGAGCATGATGATGGGTCAGCTACTTACACTATCACTTCTAGCGACGGTACGCTGCATCGTTTGTTTGAGGCTTTCTTTGTCCACGCAATGATCGAGGGTATCAAGTCTGTTGAAGTGGAGAACCAGAAGTTTGTGTCTCTCAAGAAAGCAGCGACTGATCTTGAGCGGGTGTTGCAGGTGTGGGAGAACAGCGATGTGCTGGACTACGATCCCGAGATCAAAGGGAAGCGCGAAGCTTTGACCAAGGCTCTGTACTCAGATGTTTAAATTCATTATTTGGGTGTTAGTGGGTGTGGTTTTGGTTCTCTTTCTAGAGGATCGAAACCACAAAAAGAGCGAAGAGCTTTATGAGCAAGCTTTCAATATCGGATTTGAAACCGGCAAGAAGCATGCCCTAACCGAAATAGAGCAAGAGGCTAGATGCCTTGAGCTTTGGAGCGGTCAGGTTCAAAAGCAGCAGATGAAACAAGGAATGTTCTAATGGGCAACCATGATGCTGTATCTCGCCATCGAAGCCAAACTCAAGGAGAAGAATGGTGGATGATCTAGTCTATCGTCTCCGCAAACGAGCAGAGATTCGTAGGCAGATCAGCACCCGCAAGTCTGTGCAGGAAGGCAAGCCAGATCGTATTGCTGATTTGTTGGAAGAGGCTGCTAATGCACTGGAGAAGCGTGAATGGATAGGACTGACGGAGGCTGACATCTATGATGCGATGGACAATGAGGATGAGTTTGATTTTGCCCGAGCAATCGAAGCCAAATTAAAGGATAAGAACATATGAACATCTCAGCAATGAAGCAAGCATTGGAGGCTTTGGAGTTAGTCGACAAAGACATTGAGTGGCACGACAAATCACCGACTAGGAAGTTTTGTAATCAAGCTGCCCACTTCTTACGCCAAGCTATCGAGCAGGCAGAGAAGCAAGAGCCTGTGGCGTGGGCAGAAATCACCAAAGAATATACGGCTATCTCTAGCGATCCGTTCGAAAATGCCATTCCACTTTACACAGCACCACCAAAGCGTGAATGGGTTGGGCTGACGGAAGATGAAAAGCAGTTCTTTAAGGCTATGGGCTTTTCCGGTATTGATATTGTCGAAGCCAAACTAAAGGAGAAGAACACATGATTGACCCAAAGAAACTTCAGTACTACACCATGTCGCACAGACTTCGTGGCTATGCCGAGGGGCTTGACGAAGATCGGCATGAGGGTTTGGTTCATATGCTGATGAAAGCCGCTGGCATGTTAGAAGAAGCATGGGACGAGTACCAACAAACACTCCCGCCCGACCAAAGGGTGGGAAGTTAAGGAGAAGAACGGTGGATGAGTTTAGTGATGGAAAAGCAATTTTTTCAAACCTTCAGAATGTCGTCTGGTCAAAAGTCGATGATCCAAACAAGTGGGAAGTACAAGAACCTTACGGCTATTTCCGTTACGACATGGGGCTGGATGCTTGGGTGCAAAATAAAGAAGACACAAATGGCGTTGCTTTTTACACCATGCCACCACAGAAAGAATGGGTTGGGCTGACTGATGAGGATATTGCAAAGGCAGTGTCACATTTGTACGAGAGCCAAGTTGCCAGAGATATGGGGTTTAATGATGACCTCGTAACTGCCCGAGCCATCGAAGCCAAACTGAGGGAGAAGAACACATGAATGAAAACGAATTAGTAGGTGAGCAGGAACAATACAAAAGCGAGATTGAGCGGCAATGTATTGAAATGCAAGCCACGATTGACTTGCTGAAAGCAACAACCGAGACGCTACGAAAACGCCTCAAGCCTGTGATGGCAGATGCACCAATGCGCACGGCCTCTAATCAATTGTCTCCAGTGGTCTCACCACTTGGCCTATCCATCTACCAGTACCGACAACAAACGAGTGCTGTGATTGATGATCTTGTCCACATTATTGAAAGCCTTGAGATATGAAAGAACTAACAGCGTACGACCGCTACGAAGAGCGTAATCGCATAGCGTTTGAGCAAGCATTGTTCCAAGCACAAAACGCAGCGATTGCTCTGGCTCACAAGGTCAAGATGTACGAAGACGCGCTGGGTGAAATTGCTTGGAGCAACAACAGCGAGTGGCAACAAGACCGCGCCAAGCAGGTGTTGGCGCAAATGCGAGGAGTGGAGTTATGAAGCCCGAACCATTTGCGTGGGCGTATCAGAACGCCAACACAGAGCATCAATACCTTGTCTGGCACAAACAAGAAGGTGGGCGCAACTGGATGCCATTGTTTACGCAAACGGATGTGCAGGAAGCAATCTTGGCAGAGCGTAAGCGCATTGTTGATCTGTTTATGATCCAACACGAGATGGCAAAAGGAGCGCACAACTATTGGAAGGTGGCTGCAAACCTAGTCCAAGCAGATGTAGCGAGTGACACATGAGCAAAATCCACCCGATCAACGCCAAGTGGGACGCAGTTGCCGCACTGACTTGCGCTCTTGAAGAAACAGAACCTGATGAGCAGGTGCTTGTGATTGTCCGAAAGAAAGACATGACCCGATGCAAGTATGCCGCCAACATCACAAACATGGAGGTGCATTGGGAGTGCTCACGGCTTGCCGCTGAGGTTGTGACTGGGAATGTAAACACATGAACGACAAAGAACTAATGCAACAGGCGCTTGAGGCGCTGACTGCGTATGACGGTACGAATAATGCAAGCCAAAGAAAGCGTGTTCTCGCCGCCCTGCGCGAGCGGCTGGCACAGCCAGAGCAGGAGCCTGTGTGGATACAGCCCAATCATCTTCAGAAAGCCCGACAAGCACCGTTCTTGTGCCGAGTAGAGCCAGCAAAGCGTGACGATTTTGTACCTCTCTACACCACCTCACCACAGCGCCAATGGCAGGGGCTGACGGATGAGGAGCGCAACAATCTCTGGCGTAAGGTTGTCGGCTGGGGAGATCCATCACACGATGACGAGGATTTAATGAAGGCCATCGAAGCCAAACTAAAGGAGAAGAACACATGACTCCGCTGATATGCAAAGCGGTTACGCTTGCGCCTGAACCAGAAACGGCAATGTGGTTTGACGTTGGTCAGATGGATGCGACGGAAAAGCTCAAGGTTCCCGCAGAGATCATCATGAATCTTCCGTTTAAGCGGACGGGAATCGTCGGACTGGATACGGCTGGGAAAGACTTTGCGCTATGGTTAACGCAAGGCACTGGAAGTGTGACGGTTGCTGGTTGCTCGATGTGGCACAAAAAGTATCTCGACCCATATGCGTATCTGGCCACCGAGGATGGTTTCAAGATTTATAAGAAAGACAAGGAGATTACGCTGGAGGATGTCAAACCAGTGCATCGCATGGTTTTAGCAACCCTGAGCAGATTGGCGAACACATCCTCTGGTTATGCCTGCCGTCCACAAAACACCTTTATCAATCGCAAACGACAATTAAAAGGGAAACCTGCATTGTCTTTCGACTGGGTGACCGTTGAGATTGGAGAGCGTAAGGAAAAAAATGCTCCGCAAGGTGGAACACACGCAAGCCCACGCCTGCATGACCGACGAGGTCACTGGAGGACGATGAAGGCCACAGGTAAACGGGTATGGGTAAAGGAATGCAAAGTCGGAGATGCAAGCAAGGGAGTGGTTTTTAAAGATTACAAACTAAAGGAGAAGAACGGATGAGCGACATACCACCTTGGACGCCAGACCCGGATTACTGGAAGACTAACGGACCGGAGGAAGAAGATGGACATCCTGACGGAGAAGGGGAAGATCTCTCTTGAGGATGAGCAGTTCCTTGCAGAGTGGTTTAAGAAAGAGTTCTGTTTAAACTACATACAGACCCCGAAGGATCAACCAGCCGCCGTCGATGCCATCATCTCTAATAAGGATTCAACGAAACTAATGGCGGTGGCAGAAACGAAGTGCAGGTACGAGCTTACCCTTGAACAGTTCCAAACAACATTTAACAATGAGTGGCTTGTAACTTGGGCAAAGATTCAAAGACGATTGAGATTGCAAATGCGCTGGGAGTTACATCAGTTGGTCTACTCTATCTTGTTAAACCAAAGATTGTTTTGATGCAGAGAATCTCTGAGCCGGACGGGAAGTTAGTAGCCCCCATAAGGTTATTAACCACAGAGACCCAAGCAACAATCAATGGCGGGAAGATATTCAGAACCAACGCATACATCAACATGGAAGAGGCGAGAGTTTACACAATATGAAAATAATTCTTGAGTTTCAGAGCATGGAAGAAGCAACTCACGCAATGAACGGATCTCAATATTTAACCTGCCTTCAGAGGATTGATGGGTTTCTTAGAAGCCAAGAGAAATGGAACGAGAACTTAACAGAAAAAGAAGCTGATTATATTCAGATGTTAAGATCTCAGGTCTTTAATATTATGTCCGAAGAGGGGGTTGAGCTTTATGAATGAATCTCAATTTTATTGTTTTCAAACAACCACCCGATAGTTTTACGGTGGGCATCGTCCCAAAACATAATCCTTTCTTTACCTGAAAGGTTAGATCCTTGATCGATCTCATGGTGACATCTGTAACAGAGGGCGGCGATTCTATAGTCATGCGCCTTTAATGACCTGCCCTTTCCGTCTCTTAGTTGATTTGAATGAGCCGCCACCACGGTCCCATCCTCGATCCCGCAATGCTGACAGGGTGACTCCCTGACTATCTCAAGCAGTTTCTGGTTTCTGTACATTAGTCCACCACCTTCTTTATATACTGCATCCGGCTTGTCAATGCGATCTCTGCCTTGCGGATGTTTTCTAGAGCGTCATTCTTGAGGTCAGGGTCCATTCTAGAGACTAAGACCTGTCTTCTTGAGTCTCTGAGGTCTTTCATATCCCTTTCCATAGACCTGATGTAGTCCTTCATCGCTAGGAGTTTACCATTTTCCTTTTGGTATTCGATCAGGTTTTTGTAGTCGCCGGTTCTCTCTAGGGCGTTTACAGTTCTAACCGCCTCATCAACACGGTTTTTCATGTCATAGAAGGCGGAGACTGTCCCTGTTCCCTCTTTGCTTGCGATAAACCGTTTTAACACAGGGACCTTCTCGATGCTGAGTGAGGGCTTGGTCGGGTCAGACTCTGTCCTCATAATCTCATCGATCAGCATAGTCCCGTATGTTCCCAAGGTTCCGGTGTAACCACGGATCAGATTATCGAGCTTAACTGGTGAGAAGCCGGTTGTCTCTCCGAGCTTCTTAGCAAACAGACTTGTGGATGCTGTGATCTGGTACGGGTCTGCAACATCTTCCAATCCCTTTCCAACGATTGGCTGACCGGTGAAGAACGAGTAGTTTGCCACATTCTCGATGATCGGCAGCACAGCTTGTGGGATCGGGTTGAACGCCATCGTTGAGGTGAGGTTCCGAACGAAGGAGTCCTTGAGATCTTTCGATGTATCGTCACCGAAGAAGTATTCCAAGATCCTCTCGGGGAAGACCTTAAACACAACACCGATTTCAAATGGGATCGGCAGCTTAACCGGACCGATGATCCAGTTGTTGTCTCTCTGCTCAGGCTCTGCCCTCTCCCACTCTTCCTGATCGCTTGCCAACCACCAGTACAGGGACGACAGAGCAAGGATGGCAAGGCTTCTGGTGAGGAAAGCTTTCTGTTGGCGGTCTTTCCTTGCCGATGCGGCTCTTCCAACGATTGGCTGACCGGTGAAGAACGAGTAGTTTGCCACATTCTCGATGATCGGCAGCACAGCTTGTGGGATCGGGTTGAACGCCATCGTTGAGGTGAGGTTCCGAACGAAGGAGTCCTTGAG
>OGWD01000080.1_pt1 | contig 11073 bp, 18 predicted proteins | sample 1575981 | NCBI WGS metagenome assembly OGWD01 (sample SAMN07581555, study PRJEB24739) | freshwater metagenome | place: Singapore | collected 2015-04
GTTTCCCAGTCACGATAAACTACGAGGCTCAGAGTTCTTTAACAACGACCGAATCCAGCGAATATGCTTTTTCAGAAGGCAATGTTTTAATAGTGCCAGAAAAAATGGTTGATCTTAATCTAACATCAGCTAATATTTCCTTTCCCTCATCTGAACTTTATAATGTTGAAATAATAAAAACATAAACGAGTATATAATGATAATTGTAGATTTTAATCAAACTGCTATATCTAATTTAATGGCAGAAATAGGCAATAGAACAGATATAGAACTAAACGTTCCGTTACTTCGGCATATGATAGTTAATTCTCTGAGAGGATATAAACAAAAGTTTGGAAAAGAATACGGAGATATAGTGATTGCTTGTGATAATATAAGATATTGGCGCAGATCTATTTTTCCCTTTTACAAAGCTGGAAGAAAAAAAGCTAGAGAAGAATCTGGTTATGATTGGAATGTGATCTTTGATGCTATTAATCAAATTAAAAAAGAACTCAAAGATTTTTTCCCTTACAAAGTGATTGAAATAGAAGGTGCAGAAGCCGACGACATTATTGCTACACTCTGCAAATGGAGCCAGACTAACAATCTAGTTAGTGTAGGATTAGTTGAAGAGCCACAAAAGATCTTAATCATTTCAGGTGACCACGATTTCTTCCAACTTCAAAAGTATAAGAATATTGAACAGTATTCGCCACTAAAAAAGAAATTTATTGTGGAAGAAAATCCTCAATCTATGTTGCTAGAACACATTATTAAGGGTGACAAAGGCGATGGAATTCCAAATGTACTCTCAGCAGACGATTGCATTGTAAATGGCGATAGACAGAAACCAATCTCTTCTAAGAAGATAGAGCAATGGATCAACGATCAATCTACTATGCCTACAGATAACATGTTTGTAAGGAATTTTGATAGGAATAAACAATTGGTTGATCTAACTATGATTCCTAAAAATATTGAAGAAGATGTAATAAATAGCTTTGAAAATTACGTTGTTAATGATAAAAGCAAGATCTTAGATTATTTTATTCATAACAAGATGAAATTATTAATGGAACACATAGAGGAATTCTAATGAATATTTTGGTATCTGAACTATTTGCGTTGATTGAGAAGGCGCAAGATCAACAACAGAGAGTCAATCTCCTAAGACAAAATGATTGCGGTATTTTAAGGTTTGTATTTTCTCTAAACTTTAATGCCGATTTCAATCTTACTCTTCCCGAAGGTGCTCCTCCTTATAAAAAGGATGCTAACCGTCCAATTGGTTATCAACAAACAACTCTTCAGACTGAATGGAAGAGAATGTATATCTGGCAAGATCCTAATATTAATCTCTCAAGACTTAAGAAAGAGTCTTTGTTTATTGAGATGCTGGAAGGCTTACATCATACAGAAGCTGATTTGTTTTGTGCTGCAAAAGATGGTAAACTTGAAACAATCTATAAAACTATTACGGAAGATTTGGTGCGTGAAGCATATCCAAACATCTTTCCATTTCCTCCCACTGTGAAAGAGGAGGTTGTAGTGTCAGCAAAAAAGCCAATAAGGCGAAAGAAAGCAGAATTAGTTTAACTAACTTTTTTAAATTATTGAAAGGATTAAAATGAGAATCACATTCAAATCAGAGAATGAAGATTTTGAGTATCCAGAAGGTGCTACAGTTACTCTAGAATTTTCTTCAGATAACCTTGCTGATATTCTTACGCAGTTTGGTTATTTTCTAAAGGGTGCAGGCTTTGAATTAGACGGTGAAGTTGAAATTGTTGATAAGACTAATGACGATGTATGGTCTTCTGATTCAGATGATGACGATTGGACTTTGGAAGAAGAAGATGATGAAGAGACCATCGTTGTTTCTGAATGTGGCAACGAACCAGTAACAATTAAACCAAATTCAATGGTTGAGCCTTTTGACAAGACAATTTCTTCTCCTAAGTTTAACGATACTCTTAATATCAAGGTTGGAGAAAATTAATGTTTTATACTTTAGAATATAAGTTGATAGATTCTAAAGGAAGAGAAAGAAACACTTCTTATGTTGGTGTATACAAGGATCTTGAAAAACTAAACCAACAGAAAGAAAATATTATTAAATTCAATCCAAACCAATCTTTCTCTTTCCAAGTATACACACACGAACGGTTTTTTCCATAAATAATAAATGCCAACTTATACATTTCGTCATAAGATTACGGGTGAAATTTCTGACAAACTAATGAAGTGGTCTGATCGTCAACTGTACTTAGAAGAAAATCCTGATCTTGAACCAGTTATCATGCCCACAGCTTTTGGTGATCCTGTTCGCCTTGGAGTAAGGAGAACCGACGATGGATTCAGAGAAGTTCTTTCAAAAATCCACGGTAATACCTACAAGAGTAACTTAGCGGACAAGTTATCTCGTAAATGACTTTTTCATATTTTTTAACCAATCTAAAAGACCAAAGCGTAAGCAGAGGTCTTTTTCTTTTTCCAAAGAGGGCTAAAGATGGCAAGAAAAGCTGCTGTACAAATATTACAAGAAACCTCTCAGCAAACCAATGTTTCACAAATCAACAATAGGTTGAAAATAAGACTAGAAGATTTAAAGGATGTAGAGCCACTAACAGATAATCAAAGAAAGTTTTTTGAAGCATATGAACAAAAACCAGTGTTACTTCTTCACGGTGTAGCTGGTACAGGTAAAACATATATTGCGTTGTATAGAGCTCTAAAAGATGTATTAGATAAATCGGTAGTCTATAAAAAAGTAATAGTTGTACGGTCAGCGGTTCCTTCTAGAGAAATTGGTCACCTACCAGGCGACGAAAAAGAAAAAACAGAAGTTTACACACAACCTTACATTTCTATCTGCGAAGATCTTTTAAAGAGAAAAGACGCATATGATAGATTGAATGAACAGAGTTGTTTATCGTTTATGATTACCTCGTTTGTAAGAGGAATTACATTGGATGATTGTATTATAATTGTGGATGAATGTCAGAATATGACTGACATGGAATTGAATTCTATTATTACAAGGGTTGGTGATAGATCAAAGATTATATTTTGTGGAGACTTCCGTCAAACAGACCTATATAAAAAGACAGATATGTCTGGTCTAAAAAAGTTTATGGTCATTGCTGAAAACATGCCTTCAGTAGAGACGATTGAGTTTGATGTTGATGATATTGTGAGATCTGACATTGTTAAAGAATACATTTTAGCCAGAATGGCTTATGAAGACAAATATGGAGGGTAACAATGCAATTAACAAAGAATTTTAGTCTTGCTGAGATGATTAAGAGTGAAACAGCTCTTAGACAAGGTTTAGATAATGATCCAGGTGAAGAAGAAATTGAAAATTTAAGAAGACTCTGTGAGCATGTTTTACAGCCTCTAAGAGATCTCTATGGTCGTGGTATTAAGGTCAATTCTGGTTTCAGACATCCAGATGTTAACGCAGCGGTTGGTGGTTCTAGAACTTCTGACCATTGCAAAGGAATGGCTGCGGATATCGAGATACCAGGTGTAGCTAATTATGATTTGGCAAAATATATTGCTGATTACTTTTATTTTACACAGGTAATTCTTGAGTTCTACACACCAGGCATCCCTGATTCTGGTTGGGTGCATGTTTCTTATGATCCAAACAATCTTAAGCGTCAGGCTCTTACAGCAATGAGAGAGAACGGTAAAACTGTTTATAAGCCTGGTTTGATAGCGTAAGTGTTTAATCACATTGAGCTTGACCTTACATCATGTAAGCTTAACCAGATAAACGAAGACGGTACTCGTTATTATGTAACACCGGAGGGTAACAAATACCCTTCGGTTACTACTGTTTTAACAGAATATAACCGTAAGTTTATCCGTGAATGGAGAGAGCGAGTTGGAGAAGAGAAAGCCAACGAAATCTCCAGAAAAGCGTCCAATAGAGGCACAAAGTTCCACAAACATTGTGAGGACTACCTTAAGAATATCCAGCCTGAATTCAAGACCCCATTTGAAGTAGAGGCTTTTAACACGTTTAAACCGCTCTTAAACCGGATCAATAATATCCACGTCCAAGAGACCAGGATGTATTCAGATCACCTTAGAATGGCTGGTACAGTGGATTGTATAGCGGAATTCGATGGTAAACTATCTGTTATAGATTTTAAAACAGCATCCAAAGAAAAACAGAAAGAAAGCATTGAAAATTACTTTATGCAATGTTCCGCTTACGCTATAATGTTTGAAGAGCGTTTTAAGTTACCAGTTGCTAGAACTGTTGTAATGATATCAGTTGATGGTAGTGACCCTCAAATCTTCCAAGAAAAACGTGACTCTTACGTCGATAAACTTTTTCATTACAGAGATCTATACGAATCAAAAAACTGTTGACTTTCTGTTGACATCGCTGTAGAATTCTTTTGTTGGCCCTAGATGATGAGGAAAAAGAAATGATTGATACCTGGCGTGAACTAAGTCTTGAGATGCGATATCATTGGTTATCTGGTATCCTTAAGACGCATGAGATGAATATTACCTTCACTAAGAAGGATGGTAGTGAAAGAAAGATGTTAGCTACATTGAAGTCTGATAAGATTCCTGCTTACGAAAAGAAAACAGATAGAGAGAAGAAGGTAAACGAAACAATTCTATCAGTCTTTGATCTAGATAAGCAAGAGTGGAGATCTTTTCGTCTGGATTCTATCAAAGATTTAGAATTCAATAAATAAACTTTACGATCGTATGAAGTTGATCCAAAAGTGTTCTGGACTCGGCTATCGTATGCCGACATCTCCACCATAAGCGTTTTCTTAGAGAATGTTTATGGGGGATGAAAGGATTCGACAGGGCAAAGAGTAGAGAGATGGACGATCCGGTAGGCGATGACCGCAAATCAAGCAAAACTATAAACGCCAACGATGAGCGCTTTGCTTTAGCTGCCTAAGGCATGCTAAGCTGGGGTTTCCTGGTTCACCTTATAACCAAAGAACCAGGCTTTATAATTAGGAGATTAAATGCATCCAGACTTTGAAAAAAATGGCTATATGGTTGTTAGAGATTTTTTTGATGAAACAACCATGGACATTCTTGGTAAGTACTTTAACATGAAGTACAAAGTTTATCTTGAGGATGAACTAACAAAACGTTGGAGTGAATATAGTAAGTATGAAAAACACGATAAAACATCTGATGATGTTGCAGAATCACTTAATTATTTTAGTGATATTTTAGCTGAAACTATTTTACTTAAATTTGGTCCTAAAGTTTGCTCTGTACTTCAAGAAGATCTTAGTCCTACATACACGTTTACAAGAATATACGAAAAGGGTGCAAAACTTATCCCACACGTTGATAGGCCTTCGTGTGAAATTTCTATTACAGCTCCAATTTTTATTAGCGATGATAGACCATCAAAAATTTTCGTATCTAATTATACGTGGAATGATGTAACCGATACATGCCACACAAAATTTGAAATTGATGAAATAGAAAAATTAGGCAATTATACTGAAGTGAATCTTTTTCCTGGTGATATTTTAATTTATAATGGAACGAATAGATACCATTGGAGAAGACCACTAGAGTCTGACTATCTAATTCAATTTTTTCTTCATTTTGTTAAAGCTAATGGTGAATATAAAGACCATATTTTTGATAAACGTCCATTCTTAGGATTTCCAACTCACACAAGGACTCACACAAGGAAATAGAAATGTTTAAAATATTAACACCTTTTGTAATAGTGTTAATGATTTTTATTTTTTATCCAGTTAAAATTGATAAAACAATTCAAGTATCTGAATATAAACAGCTTGCCTGTATGGCTAAGAACATTTACTTTGAAGCTGGCCATGAGTCATTTGAGGGTAAAATAGCTGTGGCACAAATAACAATGAATAGGTTAAATCATCAATCTTTTCCAAAAACTGTATGTGATGTCGTTTATGAAAGAAATAAAAGAACATGCCAGTTTTCTTGGACATGTGAAAAAAAGACAAATAAAATTAATCAAGAAAAATATGTTGAATCAATTGAAGCTGCAAGACTAGTAATGCAAGGTAAAGCTTCTATTGACATTTTGAAAGATGCGTTGTACTATCATGCTGACTATGTTAATCCAAAATGGAATAAACTTAAAGTAGCTAAGATAGGTAGACACATATTTTATGAACCAAGAAATTAATGACAGTTTTCTAATAACCAAAAGATTTAGATCACCCACAGAATTCTCTCTCTACATCGAGGAGAGAGTATCAAAGGAAAAGATTGGTTATATGGATGCAATTATTGACTACTGTTATCACAACGACGTAGATATTGAGGGAGTGGCAAATCTAGTCACACCTTCATTGAGAGAAAAGATTCAACTAGAAGCAGAAGAATCTAATATGATGAGGCCGCGTGGTAAACTTCCAATATGATTACAATGGAACCCTTTGAAGTATACAGAGCTTATCTAGCATTACGTCTTCATTTTACTACACCCACATACGATGTAATTAAGCAGCAAGGAAGAGTGAGAGCTTCCAAACAATCGTTCTTCAAAAGAAAAGATCTCTTTGCGATCAATAAGATTTCAAAAGAATATAGTGACAAAGAGGTTGTAGACTTTTTGGTTGCAAACTTTGTTTCAGGTGATAGATGGGGTGGTGTGTTTGATTCTGAGGCAAAAGAAACATACCTCGAATGGAAAAAACGGATTGAATCAATTACATACACATTTGATAAAGATCTAAGTACCTTACTGAGGATTATGGAAAAGAATGATGTAGAATTCGATAGATTATTTCAACCCATCAACGGGTCACATCCAGCAATCCTTAAGCTCTATCTGAAAAAGTCTCTATCGATTGAAACACTCGTAATCTTAAATAAACTAAATAAATTTGTTGACTTTTTAGATAAAAAGTTAGATAAAGATATTGTTTGGCCGGATGTATCGAGAATTATTAAGAAATATCAACCTTTTTTGAAAGTAGATAAAGAAAAGTACGATGCTATTACTAGAAGAAGAATTGGATCTTACGAACTCAAAAATAGTTGAGATTGAAAAGAATATGGCTATCATGCAAGGTAACATATACACATTGTCAGAGCAAGTCAAGGAAATTCAAAAGTACTTAATTATGTTAGCCAAGAACCAGGGTGAAATTACAAAGAAAGTTTCACATTGGCCATTTATTGCAGTACCAACCAAAGAGGGTGATTTGTAGTTTAAATGAAGCATTACAGAGATCGTGACACGGATCGAGAGAAAAAGATCCATAAGGTACAAAAAGGCAATAAAGTTGCCAAACACAGAAAAAACATATATGATTATCATTCTGAAGATGATTCAGATGATGATATTGAGTATGATCTTTATGAAGTAGAAGAAGACCAATACAAATAATATACATTAACATACATTTTTATACGGAGACTAGCTATGGCTATGGATTTTTCTGCACTAAAAAAGAATCGCGGTAATTTTGACTCTTTGATGAAAGAGGTTGAAAAGATCGCCACCCCTCAAACAGAAGGTGCTCAGAAGGACGAGCGCTTTTGGCAACCAGAAGTAGATAAAGCTGGTAACGGTTATGCAGTGATTCGACTGCTTCCTCCTCCTAAAGGAGAAGACCTTCCGTGGGTTCGTATCTGGAACCATGCTTTCCAAGGTCCTACCGGCAAGTGGTATATTGAGAATTCTCTCACCACTCTAGGTAAACCAGATCCAGTTTCTGAATTGAACACCGAGCTTTGGAATTCAGGCACTGAAGACAATAAGAACATTGCTCGCAAACAAAAGCGTAAGCTCACCTACATCTCCAACATTTACGTTGTCAAGGATCCCAACCATCCAGAGAACGAAGGGAAAGTCTTTCTCTTCAAGTATGGTAAGAAGATCTTTGATAAGATTAAAGATGTCATGCAGCCTCAATACGAGGACGAAGATGCAATCAACCCATTTGACTTTTGGAAGGGTGCAAACTTCAAGCTAAAGATCCGAAATGTTGAAGGCTATCGTAACTATGATAAGAGCGAGTTTGATTCTGTTGCTCCTCTCTTGGATGACGACTCGGATGATGAGCTTGAATCAATTTGGACTAAAGAGCATTCATTGGTTGAGTTTGTAGATCCAAAGAACTTTAAGACTTATGAAGAGCTTAAATCGAAACTTGAAGCAGTACTCTCAGCTAATGGATCTTCCGTTGGTCGTGCTGAGGAAGTAGATTTGGATGATCCTCCATTCGAGACAGCTAAGCCAAAGGCTAAGCCTAAACGGGAAGAATTGGATTTGGATGAGGATGAAGAAAGTCTAAGTTATTTTGCTAAACTAGCAAACGAAGACTAAAAGAAAGGGGCCTTAGAGCCCCTTTTTTAATATGATGACACCATATTTTGTTTTCGTTCAAACGAATTATTATTTGGTCTTGGTGAAGTTCTAATTGGCGACACAGTTTGTTGATTTGAGCTTGTAGTATTATTGTTTGTGATTACAACTGGTTGCACAGCTTTATTATGAACACCTTCAAGCAATTCTTTATTTTCTCCAGTTAAATTAGACATTGTTTGGGAGCTTGTTGATGTTACTGGTGTTACTGCTTCAGTGGTTCCAGCCATAACATTTTTTTCTAAGCTGGCTTTTTTAGCTGCTTTTTCTTCCTGAAGAGCTTTGAGTTCGGGAATAGATTCATACATATCTGATGTTAATATCTCTCCTTCCTCTAGTTTACCTTCAGCAACTAATTTCTTTCTTATTTCATTGGCTTTTCCAGCATACTCTTGATCCAAGCCACTAATTTGATCTTGAGCTGCAGAAGCTTCAGATGTTTTTACTTCACCTTTTGTAACTGATTGTTTACTAGATGTTGTCGTAGATATTGTTTGTTGTTTCATTACAGGTGTTACTGGCTTAGCTGTTGCACCTTCTTTCTCAAGTGCTTGTTGTTTTACATCTTGCTCACTATGAGCTGCAACTGTGGCTTGAAACTGTTCAGAGCTTTCGTAATCGCCCAGTCCACCTAGATTACCAGAACCTGGCTCTATTTTTTCAAGCTTCTCTACTATAGCTGCAGCTTTTTCGTTAAGCTCTTTTCTTTTCTTTTTAAATTCATCTCTCGGCATTGAAAAATTGTTATTCAATTCTTTTACTTCTTTACCAATAGCAAAATATTCATCTTGTAATTTTTTTACTTCTGGATTTTCTTTTTTTTCAACTTTAGGGGCAGCAGGTTTAGCTGGAGTTTTTGCAGCAGGTTTTGCTTCTACTTTAGGAGCAGCAGGAGGCGGAGGTGGTGCTGGAGGTGTAACTGTCGGAGTAGCTGGAGGTAGAGGTGCTGTAGCTGCTGCTATCGCACTAACAGAAGCAGTTTTTAAATCTGAAATAGTAGTAGGTTTTTGATCTATTAGTGTTTTTGGTGTAGGTGGTAGTGGTTTACCAGTGATTGGATCTAGACCTTCTGCTTTCAATTGTTCAGGGGTCTTGAAGCCAGATCCATCCTTCTTAAGTATTTTCTTTTGTTCTTCTAAAGAAGGTTTGGGTTCTTTATCTGGACCAGCTCCAAAGAAACTTGCTATTCCTCTACTTGCAGCTTTTTTATCTAACAATCCAAATGTCAAACCTGAAATAGCTGAACCAGCCCCAGATGAAAGTTTTTCCCCAAATGTTGCTTCTCTATCTTTGATATCAAGATTTTCTTCTGCATTTTGGTATCCACCAACAGCATCAAACCCAGCCAACAATCCTGCTAGTGGCAATGCAGCTTTAGAAGCAACTCTAGCTACATTCTTTAGCATACCACCCGCACCTTTTGTTGCACCTTTTACACCACCCTTGCCTGACATTTCTGGTACAGCATCTAATAGTGAACCTATCCCTCCACCTCCAATACCACCTTTTTCTGAAATAGATTTAAGGAAAGCTTCCATGTTTTGGAATATTTTAAAACTTTCCTTGTGATTATTTTCAATAACTTCTTTTATCTGTCGAAGAACTGATTCGTTTTGATCAGTTTCATCTATTAGTTTTTCAGTCTTATCTTCTTTAGGAACAAATTTAGCCAACAAAGATTCTCTATCTTCTTTTTTAGACTTACCACCTTTTTCTGGAACGAAAGCTTTGCTGATGTTATTAAGGCTATCAGATAGCTTTTCAAGAACTGGAGCAAGGTCGCTAGTTCTCTTGTCAATGTTTTGTACTAATTGACGGACTGATTTATCTTCTTTAGCCATTATAGATGTTTTCTGTTCTGTTGTTTAATTTTTAGTTTTTCATTCTCTTCTTTTATATAATTAATTAAAAGACTCACATAAATTTCTCTTTCCCACGGCAACATATTTTCTAGTTCCGACAAAGAATATTTGTGATGCTGGATTAATGCAAAATTCATTCTGTAATAGTTTGTCAGATTGTCGTTGGAAAGAGTTAGACGAAAAAATTTTCAAGTCCCTCCATCTTTACTTCGTTTTCTCTACCACATTGATTGCATTTTGCTTTTACCTCTTGAACTACTTTAGGCATATTAACAAAGAATTCTTCAATCTTAAAAAATTCATCTTTTGTAAGTTGAGAAATAAAGTTAGATGCTTCCTCATTAGTAAAGAGAGAACGATCAAATGATTCTTCAGCTGTATGGATTTCATCTATACATTTTGAAACCATTTCAAATACTTGCATCGTATCTTGCGAAGAAATAATACCAGCTACTTCTTCAAATGTTGGGTATCTCATTACTATCGTAAGATTATCTCTTAATGCAATCTTATTGGTTTGTTCTTTTCTTTCTACTTTTACTTCGTTTAGATCAATACTATGTTCTATTTTGTTGCCACAAGGACAATTAACTATAATATCAACTTTCTCACCTATAGACTTTGATCTTAAATTTAAAAAAATGTATTCGATATCAAAGTTTGGAAGTTTATCAACATTCAACTTTTTAAATGTACACACATCAATAATTTCTTTGATTACTCTGATTACTTCTGAATCCTCAGCATCAGAAAGAGTCATAAGAATTTTATGCTCTTTGACCAAAAAAGGTCTAAACTTAATTTTTTTATTTGTTGAGGGTAATACTAAATCATAGGTTGGAGTATCGTGACTGGGAAACC
>OGWD01000081.1_pt1 | contig 11071 bp, 17 predicted proteins | sample 1575981 | NCBI WGS metagenome assembly OGWD01 (sample SAMN07581555, study PRJEB24739) | freshwater metagenome | place: Singapore | collected 2015-04
GTTTCCCAGTCACGATACCGAAGAAGTAGAAGAAGATATGAAAAATGTGTTAAAATATTTGAATCTTGAAACTACTCAAACACCAAACAACTTTTCTTTTTCAAATTATTACAGGAAAACCAACTTTACCGAACGTTGTTTTTTTAATGGCAATTCATCATTCTTTCTAGAACCTTTGGAAGCCACATCTATTAATAGCATGCATAAAGTGAATAGATGGGGGTTCGATTGTTTTTTTGATCCTAAAAATATTTCAAATATAAACCACGAATACATTGATTTTTTTCAAAGTGTTGAAGATGTTATTAATCTTCATTACTTTGCTGGTTCAAAATTTGATACAGACTTTTGGAAAATGGCTAGAGATAAATCAGAGAGATGTATTATTAGAACATTGCAGAATCCATCTAGGAAACAAAGGTTGCTTAACTTTATTAAAGACAGATATAATTACAACCGTGATAATTTTCCACACAACCAAGATTATGGAACATGGGGTGTTGAATCATTCAGTCAAAATCTTATAGGCCTCGATGTTGAAAAAAAACTGTTTGATTTTATAGACAAATATAGTTAATTTTTATGGTTAAAAGATATAACGAAGATGGTAATGTAACGGATGGCATATTTGATGATGTTAAGACGAGCTGCAGAGAATGCTTCAAAGATGGTATTCACAAATATACTATTAGCAAGATGTGGATCGAAACAACCAATCAAGAATTCCTATCAAGACTAGAGGACTGGATGAAAGAGCCTTGGGGCACTTATCCACCTCTCCCCCCTAGAATGAAAAAATAAGCGACTGTGGTGAAATCGGTAGACACACAAGACTTAAAATCTTGCGGCGAAAGCTGTGCCGGTTCGAGTCCGGCCAGTCGCACCAAATATAAGGGATAACCAATGTTTAAATTAGACTTAGAAGAAGTAAAAGAATTCATCGGAAATACCTCTCCTAATACTAAAATATACCTTGGTTGTGATTCAGAAAGAATACTAGTAAAAAACATTTGGTACGCTGACTACACTACTGCAGTAGTAATCCATAAAGATGGTAAACATGGCTGCAAACTATTTGGTGAAGTGATTAGAGAAAAAGACTTTGACCAAAAAACTGATAAGCCTAGATTTAGACTAATGAATGAAGTCTACAAAGTATCAGAACTATTCATTAACCTAAGTGATTGTTTTGGCGAAAGGCACGTTGAAGTACATCTTGACATTAATCCAAGCCAGCTGTATGGTAGCAACTGTGTAATCAATGAAGCAATTGGATATATTAGAGGTACATGCAACGTAATCCCAATGGTTAAACCAAAAGCATTTGCTGCCACATGTGCAGCTGATAGGTACAAAGGACTTCCTAAGGTAGCATAATATGAACAAATACGTTATTAGATTTAATCAACAACACAATGGTTCTGAACTTTGCTGGAAAGTTATCGAAAAAGATACAATGTATCTTGCAAAGGATGTAATTATTAAAGTTACTTCCTATACTGAACGAACTCATGAAGATCCACCCCATTGGAACATTGTTTGTTTTGGTCAATTAAATTGGTCAGATAATATTGCTATCATTACTGAAAACTAAAAATGACATACACCGAAAGAACTTGGCAAGCATTTGTTGATAAAGTTGTTTACCTATACGAAAAAAATCTGGATAGTACCGAGATAGCCAAAAGACTGGATACCAGCGAAGCTATTGTTGAAAAAGTAATTGAAGAATACAATCTAGACAACGAAGAATAGGACTCCTTAATGACAAACCCAATTAGAGTAACCGTACAAGACGGTAAATTTGAAAAGGCTTTGAGACTTTTTAAGAAAAAAGTTGACGATAGTGGCCTTTTGAAAGAACTAAAAGATAGAGAGCAGTATACTAAACCCACCATCGCTCGCAAACTCAAACGCAATGCCGCTAAAAAACGTTGGCAAAAGAAACTAGAAGCTTCCAAGCTTCCTGAAAGATTTTACTAATCAACTTGATTAAAAAATACAATTGGATTTTTAATCAAAATTCAATGAAACTATCTCTAAGTACTAATAGTGGTACTTAATCCTCAATCAACGAAAAGGAATAAAATGAAAACAATTGGCTATAAACTTAAATCTTTTGCAGTTACTGGTGTCCGTCCTGGTGCTTTGTCACCTGATGATGCTTTTGAAACTATCACAGAAGAATCTTTTGCTGGTAAGTGGAAAGTAATCATGTTCTATCCAAAGGACTTTACTTTCGTTTGCCCAACTGAGATTGTTGCTTATGATAAGCTCAACAAAGACTTCGACGATCGCGATGCAGTTCTTTTGATGGGTTCTACAGATAATGAATTCTGTAAGCTTGCTTGGAAGAATGCTCATGAGGATCTTAAGAAGACCACTTCCTGGATGTTTGCTGACACTCTCCGTGAAGCAAAAGAAGAGTACGCGGATGGTGAGTTTGTTGAAATTACACCCAGTGGTCTTGCTGCTCAGCTTGGTGTGATTGATCAACCAACTGGCGTTGCACTCCGTGCTACTTTTATCGTTGACCCAATGAATGTTATTCAACACGTTACAGTTAATAACTTGAATGTTGGCCGTTCTGCTGAAGAGACACTTCGTATCCTTGACGCACTTCAGACTGGCGAACTCTGTGCATGTAACCGTGCTGTGGGTGGAGAGACTCTCTAATGCAGTGGGTCGATACTCTCAAAGAGGGTTTACCAGACTACGCTAAAGATACACGCTTGAATATTGATACAGTAATCAAGCGTAGCACCCTTGATCCAGAAATGGTTGAGTATGTAGCACTGGCAGCAACATTTGCTACTGGCAACACTAAGCTCTGGACATGGATTAGTAGTCAGCTTACTAATGAAACAGAAAAGAATGCTGCACTGACTGCTGCTTCTTTGATGGGTATGAATAATGTCTGGTATCCTTATGTCGAAATGGCAGAAGACGATCAACTTTCTGGTCTTCCACCTCAGCTTCGTATGAATGCTATTGCTAGTCATGGTGGCACCACGAAAGCTAGATTTGAAGCTTACAGTCTAGCTGCATCGATCGTTGGTAAATGTCACTTCTGTGTCAAAGCTCACTACGATACTTTGAAAAAAGAAGGTTACACTGTTGAACAATTGAGAGATTTAGGTAGAATTGCATCTGTGATTGCTGCAGTAGCTAAAGTTATGGTTTAATTATGCCCTGATAGCTCAGTTGGTCAGAGCAGGCGACTCATAATCGCTTGGTCGGGGGTTCAAGTCCCTCTCGGGGTACCAACTTCTAGTCCCTCTTAGCGAGGGACTTTTTTTATCATAAAAAGTTACAGTTGACTTTTTTGTATTTTCCAGTATAATAGTCTTGTAACAGTGAGGAATGACTATGATAAAGAATACAGATATTAGAGCTAAGAGCTTTGAGACGATCTATGTTTCGCGTCAGCTTGTGTATGGTGCTAGTAAGCGTACCGTGCCCGTGAAGACTGCTATTGCTTTGATCGACAAGACTTTGCCTGAATTCCGTAAACTGCTTAATCTTCCTAAATTGTTGGTTTTCAGGATTAGTAGGATTAAGGGTCAGTATTCAGGCAAGTATTGTAGCGGCGACAATGTAGTGTTACTTTCACCACTTGTAAAATGGGATCGGTTACTTGAAACTCTTGCGCATGAGCTTGTGCATGCTGAGCAGTATCATGAGTGCAGGCTTGCTAGTGTCTTTACGAGCAGGAAGGGCTGGGTGCATCAGTGGAATGGTGAAAATAATTATAATAAAGGCACAACATACAAGTCATATCTTAACCAGCCTTGGGAACAAGAAGCATTTAGTCGTCAAAAAGAACTATCAGATAAAGTAATTGAAATGTGTGGAGGAATGGAATGAAAAAGTCACAAGTATCAAAGGATCTCCGTACTCCAAAGTACCGGATGCGTGTCGTGCCAAACAAAAAGAAGTACGATCGCAAAAAGGCACAAAAAGAAATGTTGATTTTTTAATAAAAACACTATATAGTGGATCTATATTAACTAAGGAGCTTTGAATTGGCACACGAACTTGAAATTATGGAAAATGGTGAAGCATCAATGGCTTATGTGGGAGAGGTTCCCTGGCACGGACTTGGTAAACGAGTCCCTGCTGACCTCTCTCCAGAGCAGATGCTCAAGGCAGCAAACCTAGATTGGACCGTACAAAAAGTACCTCTATTTTACAATGTAGAATCTGGTCCTGTAATGACAAATGCACGAGCACTTGTCCGCTCGACAGATCAGAAACTTTTGACTGTAGTTTCTGAAGCATGGAAGCCTGTACAGAACATTGAAGCTTTTGAATTCTTCAACGACTTTGTGCAAGCTGGTGACATGGAGATGCACACTGCTGGCAGCCTCCGTGATGGTAAGATGGTTTGGGCAATGGCTCAGATCAAAGAATCTTTTGAACTTTTCGGTGGAGACAAAGTAGATGGATACCTTCTTTTTAGCAACCCTCATGAGTTTGGTCGTAGTATTGACGTCCGATTCACTCCCATCCGTGTGGTTTGCAATAACACACTCACCATGGCTCTTGGAGCAGACACTCAATCAAGCGTAAAAGTTAACCATCGTCAGATCTTTGATGCTGATGAGGTTAAGGCTACTTTGGGTATTGCTAAGGATCAGTTGTCAAAGTACAAAGAGCAGGCTGAATTCTTGGGCTCTAAGAAGTTCATGAAAGAGACTCTTGTAGAATACTTCAATCGTGTGTTCCCTACAATGAGCAAGGATCAAGTTACTGCTGAAGATATCCGTAAGATCCCTATCAGCCGTCAAGCAGAAGAGGCTGTATCTGTTCTTCACACACAGCCTGGTGCACGATTTGCTGAAGGATCCTGGTGGCATGCATTCAATACGGTTACTTACTTGACAGACCATGTGCTTGGCCGTAACAACGACACTCGTCTTACCTCTGCGTGGTACGGTCAGAACCGTGTCCGTAAGGAAAAGGCTCTTGAGCTTGCAATTGAGTATGCTGAGGCTGCATGATGAACGATGACGAGTTTTTGACAGAAAAGGAAAGGGAGGTGGTGGAGACTTACCTCCTTTTTTCAGAAGCGTTTGAAAGTCTAAGTAAACAATATAACCATTCTGTTTCTGAACTTGCTGGTATTATGATGGGTGTTGTTGCTATAAAGACTAGAGATGATGGTTGGACTGAGGAAGAATTCCACGAACTGTTAGATGAAGTTAAAAAAGTAGACTGGAAAAAAAGACCTCGTTTGACTGTTGTTAAATAATTCAAACCTCTCTATAATAACTCGGTATAAATACTAATACCGAGTTTTTTTCTTTTTTGTTATAGGAATATTATGGATCGACCTGTTGCTTTGATCACTGGCATTACCGGCCAAGATGGCTCCTACCTTGCTGAACTTCTTTTAGAAAAAGGCTACAAAGTTCACGGTGTTGTGAGAAGAAGTTCTTCAATTAACACTGCACGCATTGATCACCTTTATCACAATCCAAACCTCAAACTACATTACGGTGATGTTACTGATTCTCTCTCCTTGATGTCCATTCTTAAAAAACATAAACCAACCGAAATTTATAATCTTGCTGCTCAGAGTCATGTAAAGGTTTCATTTGAGACTCCGGAGTATACAGCAATGGTAGATGGTCTTGGTACATTGAAAATTCTTGAGTCTGTTCGTTTGCTAGGGTTGGAAGATAGAACTAAGATCTACCAAGCCTCAACTTCTGAACTTTATGGGCTTGTGCAAGAGACACCTCAGAAAGAAACCACACCTTTCTACCCAAGGTCGCCATATGGTGTGGCCAAGCTCTATGCTTATTGGATTGTGAAGAATTACAGAGAGTCTTACAATATGTTTGCTTGCTCTGGTATTCTTTTCAACCACGAGTCACCACGTAGAGGCTTCAACTTTGTTACGAAAAAAATTGTAGATGCTCTTAAGGCTATCCAAGAAGGTAAGCAGGATTTATTGTATCTTGGTAACTTAAATGCTTTGAGGGATTGGGGACATGCTAGAGATTATGTTAGGGCTATGTGGCTTATTCTTCAGCAAGACCAACCTGATGATTTTGTGATTGCTACTGGTGAACAGTATTCAGTTAAACAGTTTGTTGAAAAGTCTGCACCTTACTTTGGTATGAATATTGAATGGCAAGGCGAAGGGCTGGATGAAGTTGGTATTGATACAAATACTAACAAGGTAGTTATAAAGGTAGATCAAAAATACTTTAGACCAGCAGAGGTCGAAACACTTCTTGGTGATGCTACAAAAGCCAAAGAAGTTCTTGGCTGGGTACCTGAATGTTCATTTGATCAGCTCGTTGAAGAAATGTGTACTAAGGATCACTAATGGAAAAACACGATAAGATTTTTGTAGCAGGACATAGAGGATTAGTTGGTTCTTCTATTGTAAGAAAGTTAACTGAGGAAGGATACACAAACCTTATTCTCAAGACTAAGGAAGAACTTGATCTGAGATATCAAGATGCTGTTTACCAGTTCTTTGAAGATGAGCGACCAGATTATGTTTTCTTGGCTGCTGCAAAAGTTGGTGGAATTAACTACAATTACACCCATGCTGCTGACTTTATTTACGATAACCTAATGATCCAAACAAATGTGATTGATGCTGCTTATCGTAGCGGTGTCAAAAAACTCTTGTTCCTTGGTTCTGCGTGTATCTATCCTAAGGTTACACCTCAACCAATCAAAGAAGAATACTTACTTACAGCACCTTTAGAGCCTTCCAATGAAGGATACGCTCTTGCCAAGATTACTGGTATGAGGATGTGTGAGTATTATCGTAGGCAATTTGGTTTCAATGCTATCAGCTTAATGCCCGCTAACCTTTATGGACCAAACGATAACTTTATTCCTGAGCAAGGTCATGTGATTCCTGGGTTGATTACAAAGTTCTTCAATGCCCTGGATAGTGGTGAGAATTCAGTTACTGCCTGGGGAGATGGTTCGCCAACAAGAGAGTTCCTCTATGTGGATGACCTTGCGGATGCTTGCTACTTCCTAATGCAGACATATGATGATCCTGCGTTTGTCAATGTTGGCAGTGATGTAGAAATTACAATCAAGGATCTTTCTGAAATCGTTAAGAAAGCGGTTGGCTTCGATGGGGAAATCATTTGGGATACATCTAAGCCAAATGGTACACCTAGAAGGAAGACTGATAATTCTAAACTATTTGCAATGGGCTGGTCACCAAAGGTGACTTTTGAAGAAGGTTTAGCGAGAACAATCGAATGGTACAAAAACAACAAGCGTTAAGATGGCCCTTGATGGGTGAGACGATAACATGGGCTGATCGTCTTAAGATGGCTAAGTTTGTACTCACCACTAAGAAGTTTACCAACGGTGAGAAAGTTAAACAGTTTGAGTCTGAGTGGAATAGTTGGCTAGGCAGTAAACATTCGCTTTATGTTTCTAGTGGAAGCACAGCTAACTTTCTTTTGATTGCTGCTGTGAAAGAACTGTATGGTCTTAAGAGTGGTGATAAAGTTTTGTTGCCGGCCTGCACATGGATGACTAATGTTGCACCTATTATTCAACTTGGGCTTACACCAATCTTTTGTGATGTAAACATTACAGACTTTAGTTTCGATCTAGACAAAGCTAAACTGATTGCTCAGTCACACGACATTAAACTTATTTTTGTAACACATCTTCTTGGCTTTTCGGCTAACAATGAAGGTCTGAAAGAAATATTTCCTAATGCTTTAATGTTAGATGACATTTGTGAATCTCACGGCTGTACTGATAACAATGGATTTAAGAGGCTCAAATAGTTTAGGAGCTACTTTTAGTTTCTACTTTGGCCACCATATGTCTACTATTGAAGGAGGTATAGTATCTACTAACAATAGTGAACTGTATGACTTAATGAGAATGAAAAGAAGCCATGGCTTTGCTAGGGAATCTCTCGCTTTCAATGTTCACGCAGAACTTCATCCAGATATCGATAAACAGTTCTTGTTCATTACTGATGGTTATAATTTCCGTAACCATGAGATTTGTGCTGTTCTCGGCTCTTCTCAGTTGAAGCGTTTAGATGAAATGATCAAAATTCGAAGAGAAAATTTTGATTGTTTTACTATGTTGCTTAGTAAATTTGAGCATTTGTTCTATCCTATCTCACATGCTAGAACTAATAGCAATTTCTGCTTTCCTTTCATTTGTAAGTCTAAAGAAATTATGTCAGTAATGAAAGCTATCTTCAAATATCAAGGGATTGAATATAGACCAGTAGTTAGTGGTAATCTTCTTAGACAACCATTCCTTAAAGATTACAAGATTGAGACAGAAGGTCCACACACAGCTGATCTTATTCATGATCAAGGTGTGTATATCGGTAACAATCATTTTGTTACTAAAAAAGATTTAGACTTTTTAGAAAAAACATTGGAGAAAATTGATGCTAGGTGAAGCGATCGAAGAAATTATTAAAAAAACTGTTAATGATGTATTGACAAAAGGAGAGATGCCTGATTCAGAATACATTGCTACAGATAACTTAGGTGAGATTATTGAGAAGCTTGCAATTATTCATATTCGTTGTTGGATGCTCGAAGATGCTTTCCAAGTAGCTAAGAGCGATGAAGAAATGGCTGACCTTAAACGCAAGGTAGATGTTTGCTTTAAAGTAAAGCGTCCAAAGTATGTCGAAGCAATTAATCTTTTAGTGGACGATGCTATTCGAAATGAAAAGTCTGTAAGAGAAGATTCGGTGAAATTTTACAAAGGATTGAAATGAACCGTATAGTATTTTTTAATCATTACCACCGTGGTGATCTCCATACACACAAAGAGTTTATTAGACAGATTACCAAAGAGCTTCCAGGTGTGAAGTTTGAATATCTTCACGGTAATCCACCTAAGCTGATTGAAGAACTTGGTATCCCTACAGTTGGCACACCTGGTCATTTAGATAGAAAAAAAGCATTGTTCAAAGATACAGATACCTTGTATGTTAATACTTGGGTTGGATGTATGTGGGATGTGTTCTGTAAGCATGGTGGTATTAACATGAATACATTATATGAACAATGGGGTAAGATCTTCAATGCTATCAACAAGTTCTTTAGTTCTAATTTACAGTTGAAAACAAAAGAAGAATATCTACCCACAATTGATTTCACTAAGATCTATACTGATGGTGTTGATGAATATGTTAGTACTGGTGGCGGTAAGTTTAAAGTTTTGATTTGCAACAATACGCCAAGTTCTAATCAATCCATGATTACAGACATGGAAGAATTCATCATACCTCTAGCCGAGGCTAATCCTCATGTAGACTTTATTCTTACTGATGACATTTATTCAGATTTAGAAAATATTAAGTATACAGGACAAATTTGTCGTGTTGAGGATGGTGTTGATCTTTTAGAGATTTCATATTTGAGTAGGTTCATGGATGTGATTGTTGGAAAGAATTCTGGTCCATTTGTATTCTGTGAAACATTTGATAACTATATGGATCAAGGAAAGAAGTTCATTTCTTTCAATGCTAAACATCCAGACTATGATGTGATTATGGAAACAATGTCAAGGGATCTAAATCTGAATTGTTCTTATACTACTGTTCCTATCTACGATATTATTAGTTTAACAGAAGACGACAAAAAGAGAGTGAAAGAAGCTTTGGAAGGATGTTGGAAATGAAGAAACTAAAGATTGGGTTTGTCGATACTCATGATCATTTAGAGAGGTTCTTTCTTGCTTTGTTGTCTGAAAGATATGATGTAGAGATTGATAATCTCAATCCTGAGTTTTTATTTTTTGGTGATGAAAACTTTGGTACGAACAATGTTCGTTATTCAAAAAAAGATTGCACGAAGATTTTCTTCACAGGTGAAAATAGAAGGCCAGAAAACTACGATTGTCACTACGCTATTTCATTTGACCATAACTACCAACCGTGGCATTACAGACTTCCATTGTTTGTAATCTACATGTGGGCTCTTAAGAATATCCACAACACAAAGTATGGTAAGAATTATATTCTAAAGCCAGAAGTAAAAGATAAGACTGACTTTTGTACTTTTGTTGTTCAAAATCCAAGATGTGAAGAGCGTAACAATTTCTTTAAGAAGATGAATGATATCAAAAAAGTAGATAGCGGTGGTCCTCTTTACAATAATATTGGTACGAAGTTAGATGGCGAGCAAGCAAAGATTGATTTTCTATCTACTAGAAAGTTTAACATCTGCTTTGAAAGTATGTCGCATCCAGGTTACTGTACTGAAAAGATCTTGCACGCTTTTTATGCAGGCACAGTTCCAATCTATTGGGGCAGTACTACAATACACCATGACTTCAATCGTGACTCTTTTATCAACGTACACGACTTTAAATCACACGATGAAGTTATTGACTATGTTATGAAAGTAGATGAAGATGGAGAGCTATACAATAAGATTGTTACAGCTCCTAAGTTCAATGCAAATATTCCACCATCTTATATCTTTAACAACAATTTCCTTAACTGGTTTGACGCTGTAGTGTATAATAAGATTCTTTCACGATGAAAATACAAACCTTTATCTTCAATTGGCGCAACCAGTTGGAGAAGACTCTTTACAAAGAAAAACAACTAAACGATCTTGGTAAGAATCCAATCGTTATTAACAGTGATGATAATAACAAGTTTGATCACTGGCACAACATTGGTGAGGATAGTTACTTCACTGCTCAGTACCTAAAAGCCATTGAACTATTTGATGGTGATGTATTGTTTCATATACAAGCTGATGCTTCTTATGAAGACTGGCAACCTATTTATGAAGCAGCTGAAAAGTATATTGAAAGATACAAATGTGGTATCTATGCACCCAATGTAGATTACACATTCTATACATCTGATCGAGTAGATCTTCCTAAGATCAAGTTTGGTGATAATACTAATCTTAAGATGGTTTCTAATCCAGATTGTACTTGCTGGTTTGTGCATAAAGATATCATCAATGAAGCTATCAAACGAGAGATCAACTTCGCACCTTTCAAAATGGGTTGGAGTTTTGACATTGTATATACAGCTTTGAGCTTTATCTTTAACGTATCGTGACTGGGAAAC
>OGWD01000082.1_pt1 | contig 11059 bp, 27 predicted proteins | sample 1575981 | NCBI WGS metagenome assembly OGWD01 (sample SAMN07581555, study PRJEB24739) | freshwater metagenome | place: Singapore | collected 2015-04
CTCTGGCAAGACGAAGCCTGGAATCCCGGAGATTACATAGACTGGAGTCATGGTTACGATGATGAACTCCAGAAATTCGCTACTCTGATCATACAGGAAAGTGCTGATTGGATTCATGAACATGTCGGTGCCATATCAGACGAGGCCAGACAAGATCTTCTAAAGCACTTCATATCATAATTCTGTAAATTTAAGTAACCCTTCATTTGACTCGGGTATCAAAAGGTGCTAGACTATGGGTATAGTGAATAGGAGATTAAGAATGCTTAATAGATATGGTGATGAGTATACCTTTACGAAGATTGATGAAAATACCTACGGTATTACGGGCAATCTTAAATATTGGCGATTTGGTGGCCAAGAAGGGCAGGAATCCATTGACTACTCCAATATTGGCTTTGCCGATCCCAGCGGAGGGCCTTTCATTTCTGCAGGATACATGATCGAAGGCCGCAAAGTATCGCGTATTTTTATAGCAGAGAATAAAATTTGTTTTGAGGTAGAACCATGAAATTTCTTATAAATGCAGAAGCATTTGCCGAAAGCAAGGGTAAGTATTCTGAGTTTATTGAACTGTATCAGAAATACAGATCCTTTAATGGTACAATGGACAGTTGTTGGATGACTTTGTGCGATCTTTTTGGCTACGAGCAAGCCTGCCATATAGAAGACATTAGCAGAAGAGACTACTAATGGACTTGGATTACAAAAACTGTACAGCCTATGTGGGACTGGATGCAGACGAAAATCGCACAATCTGGTATGTGGGCATTGATACTCTTGATGGTGATCCAGTAGAGCGTATACCATTTAAAACCAGAGAAGAAGCAGAGAAACTAGCCAAAAAGATTAACGAATTATGAGTATAAGATATAGTACAAACTGTATGGGGGTAGCCAATCTTGATTGGTACAGAAAGCGAGGTCTACTTCGAAAAAGAACAATTACTTTTGATGAGAATAGCCTTGTTACAAAATATGGTAAATACCAGCCAGGTGATAGTATAGAAATTGAAGAACCTACTGTATACTATTCATGTGGTCGTATAGATGTTAGAGGAACAGATGATCCATGGGGTGATGAAATTGCACTGCCACCTATGAAGAATACCAGCTGGAATCGATTTAGCAATTGGTTAGAGACATTTGAAACCGACGATGTCTGGACTCTAGATCAATTGATATGGTTGTTTGAACAATCCAATTCTAAAATAGAATGGGATAAAAAATAAGGATTTTTATGTTTGGTGCTTATAAATTCATTTTATTTACTACTAGATCATTTTATCATCTACTGGATCCCAATAAAAACGATCTTCGTTATGCTCCGGTATCTACCAGATATCTGTTTAGTATTTTACTGGCCTGCTTCTGGTGCCTGGCATTTGGACTCTGGGCAGGAGAGTTGTATCTAATGGGGTTTAACATGATTGGTCATATTGCAGTAATTAGTATGGCATTTGGCACATGGGCAGTATTCAAGTATGTAAAGTACGTATACAAGCCAAGGTCAGAACAAGAGCCTCAGAGTAATTAAATGATTGATTGTCTTATATTAGGTGATAGTATTGCTGTAGGAACACAGCAATTCAAGCAGGAATGCCGAGTTATTGCCCGCGGTGGAATAAACAGTTGGCAATTTAATCGAGCCAATTCGGGTCAATTTGCATCAAACATAGTGGTGATAAGTTTGGGCAGTAATGATCATTCTGGTGTTAAAACCAGAAAGGAACTTGAAGATCTAAGAAAAAGAATATCCTCTTCTCATAAGGTTTATTGGATATTGCCTGCAATCAAATCTGATGTACAAGATATCATTAAAGATATTGCTGAACAAAATAATGATACAGTTCTACCAATCACAAGATTACAACGTGACGGCATTCATCCAAGTTGGGCTGGATACAAACAACTAGCAGATAGTATAAAATGATAGAAGAAAGTGGTCGCAATTGGATTCGATATAGAGGAAACGATCTTCTATACACGTATTGGGATCTGCTTCTATCCATCGATCAGTACATACACAAGCACAATGACTTAAGTAATGCTTGTTATTGGGCTATTTGTGAAGAAAATTCTAAACACAACGAAATCTATTGTAAAGACTATAGAGTCAGAAGAATCAATACTTCATGGCATGACGTAGTTAAAGTATATTCTGATCTTTCCAAGTTACAAAAAATTTTCGGACTCAAGCATTACGTGGGAAGAGGATTTGAAGGAAACTGGGGTATTCATCGACATTGTTATTCAGCAGACTCTTGTTGGAATCTTATCTTTTTTGATGAAGGATCAGATGAATCTACATTAAAGTTTTATCGACATCGTACTTCAAAGGTGATGCCTAGTATAGAATATGCAGAGGATTGGGTAAGGGAAAACGAAAAAGGATTTAAGCTTAGTCAGTCTATAGAACTAGCATATGGAGATATAGTATCTATTAATACATGGGCTTGGCATAGTCATAAGACTACAGGACCAGTTACGTTATTTCTTAGTTGTTTAGCTGATACGAAACCAGTAGCAATGATTCCAAAGAAGGTATTGGCTAGACTAGATCGCTGAGTATAGAATCGCTGAGATCACTGAGAATAGAATCGCTGAGATCACTGAGAATAGTTTTTTTGTATTATAATATGAGATTTCGTATGGTGAAATCGAGCCTATTGTTTTGGCAAGTTTTGAGTGCTTAATTAGTATTTATGGCGGTTAGATTGGGCGCTGTGCCAAGTCTCTCTGTGAATTGAGTGCTTAGATTGTCACCCAGTCCCGGGATCAGATGACAATTCAGAGAGCAGACTGCCCGTAGCTCAGTGGATAGAGCACGAGCCTTCTAAGCTCGGAGTCGTAGGTTCGATCCCTACCGGGCAGGCCATTTCGCCCAATAGTACAGAGTTAGCAGCCTAGTTTATATAATCCATAACACTTGCACTCTGTGCTCGAATTTCAAGCATCAGTGTTCTAGTTTATATAAGTTATAGCGCCTGCAGAGGGTGCTCAAGTTTTAAGCAGAATTCCCCGCCTGCACTGTACTGCATCTAATCGAGTCATAATGCTATATTCTACTGTATTCCGTGTCAAGCGCCTCTATAGTACCCGAGCACAGTGACGGGTTTTGCTTGACAAGTGTAACTTTTGGAGTTTAAACTAGAACTACTAGCCACCCTCGCCGTCCACCCCCAGCATGCTATTCGAACCATACCCATAGTCTAAGTGCTATTGTAACACGTGTCAAGCGACCCTTTGCCGCGCTTGGGTACTTGACCCCCGTTACTTTTGGACATATAATTATGGTATGATAAAGATAAATGATAAAAAGATTACAGAGGCATGTGGTTACGCCGGCATGCTGTTGATTCACTCTGCGACTCTCCCGCCGACCTTGAAGGTGATTCTGGGATATGCGACTAGTCTACCACCAATAGAAATGGTGTTGTTGGTCTGGTCAGGGCTATTCTTGTTTCTAGTCAGAGCAGTGGCCAATAGCGACAAACTATACATTCTGAGCAACGCTATAGGGTTTTTCTTCAACAGTGTGTTGCTAGCGTTGATCGTGTTTAAGCAGTAACCCGTCATTTGACTCGGGTATCAAATGGTGTTAGCATATGGTTATGGTAAAGAAAAAAGACGAAGTTAAAGGAAAAAAGATGACGAATGAAGATGTAGCAGCAAGATTGGAACTGCTGATGAATCGCTTAGAGCGCGTAGCAGATGAGCTGGAAGAGATGGGCTATCTGGATTTCAGCAAGAAATTGGACGAGTTCATATCCGAGCTTGATATCGAGATGTGTCATTTGGCTAGCGTAGAGTAAGGAGATAGAGATGCCTAGTATGAGTTATTGCATGTTCGAGAATACCGCAAACGAGATGGCCCAGTGTTTAGACAACGTAGAGGACAATCTGGACAACCCAGAGTTCTTCAGAGACTTGTCAGCGTACGAGCGTGACGGTATCATGCATCTAGTGATGCTGGCGAAGCGCTTTGCTCGATACGAGAGTCGGTTGAATCGACTGCAGGATGAGTATCTCGAGAACCCGGAACCAGCAGCATACTAGGAGCAGAGATGAAAGCAATTTACAAAGATGTTGAATACTTTGTGATCTCCACACTAGGTGACATGATCGAACTGTCTCCAACGGCACACGGAGCAGGGTCTTTTGTGGTCCATAAGGATTTTGTAGTTGAAAAGGCCATGACCACCCCAATCACAGAGAAGCAGTTCCAGGGATGGATCGCAAAGACCTGGCAAGAGTGCCAAGAGCGAGCTTGGCAGGAATAACCCGTCAGGTTGACAGGGTATTCAAAAGCACATAGACTATGGTTATAGTGAAAGATAGGAAATAAAGATGCAGATCAATCATAAAGCAGATGTACGAGTAGCAACAGAAGCAGCAGTAGCAGAGTTTCTAGCAAGAGGTGGTGTAGTAACTCAGGTCAAAGCACGGAAGACTCCGAAGTCTAAGACGGCGTCCGGAAAGAACAAAGGCGCCTTTAACGCTGCTAAAATTTTTGCAGTAGGAGTCTAGTATGATTCATATTGAAGGGTTGTCCCCAAAACGTCATATAATTGCTGATGCTTTATGGGAATGTGAAACGGAAAGGGAAGTCCAGATGTTATTTGAAGTCTTCCCTGTTAGCGAGGTTTTGCTAGTCAAAGAAATGCTTGTTGCGGCAGCACTCGACCAGATCACGGATACGGATCTAGCCGAGGACTATCTAAGTAGATTCTAGTTCAGGCTATGACCATTAACTCAATTCTTTTAGCTCATTATATGCTTTTCTTAGCTTTTCATACTTAACGTATAAGTCTTTGTATGCTTGCTTATATTCTTCGCATTTAGCTTTGTAGTCAATCTTGGGAGGTTTCTGCGGTGCCTGCGCTGTTATTTGCTTCGGCTTCTTGAGAACAGCATCCATAGACAAGTGTCGTTGGTCTGGGTTAGCTAGATAGTGACGACCTGCACGAGCGTATTTGAAAAACGTTTTTTGCTCTACTTTCAAATGGTTTATGATCATTAACCATTTTTCCTGTCGGTCTTTTTTACTTAACGTTTTAATGTATTCTTGTTGATGAGCCATATTAATGCACATGTCAATAGTAGCTTCTCTACCACGAGACATGATAGTCTGGCATTCAGTAACGAGTGATTCTAGATGTTTGTCGTTTAGATCAGTGAGAGATTGATATATAATTATGCTGGACATATGGTTTTCCTTTACCAAAATGAGTTAATGTCTAGAGCTAGTGGATGTTCCAGCATCGCGACTAGCACTCTTTTTATTTATACCTTCCCACCTCAAAAGTAACCCTTCAGTGTGCTCAGCAATTTGACTCGGGTATCAATTGGTGTTAGACTATGGTTATGGTAAAGAACAAAGGAAACGAAATGATCTCAGATCAAGCACTAGATCAAGCAATTCTGATCGCAGACATAGTCTACATTCTACAGAGTCTCTCCAAAAGAGACCACATCATGGCAGCCAAACTGGTTCGATACGCGGACTACACGGGTAAGCTCAGCCCCCGTCAGGAAGCTGTACTACGGGACATTCTACTTCGCAACCAAGGAGCATTCGATGCAGTGGAACTTAGAAGGTAAGCACATTAGCGCTCATTATCCCTTCGGGGACTATAGTGTAGAGGGCTATGTGGAGTCCAGCAGAGTGAAGTATGGGGGTGGAGTACAGCATACGCTGGTGCTTGACAAGCTTCTCTATATGCCCTGGAGGAAGGAGCCCGCTGATCGCTTGCTTATAGACCATGAGTGTGTCAATGCTGTAAGAGACCGAAGACCCTCCACTTGACTCGGGTATCTTTTGGTGTTAGACTAGCGGTATGGTAAAGAACAAGGAGCAAAAGATGAAAGTAGCAGAGCTTATAGCAGTTCTACAGAAGATGGACCCGGACCTGGATGTAGAGATGGCGATGGAAATGGAGTATCAGTGCCCGGTCGTAGCAGACTTCGTCAAGGTGGACGAGTACAACGGGTATCGATATGTCTGCATAAGAAACGATAGAGATCTGGAGGTAGTGTAATGTCAAGAATGAGTGGCTTAATGATAGATCTTCAAGAAGAGATCATGCGAGGTGAGCACAGTCTGGAGCTGATCTCCAGAAAGTACAACGTCCCATTTCAATGGGTAGAGGCTGCGTTCGCAGAAGTGCTCGAGCAGTATCGCTTAGAGGATATGGACATGGGTGACGTGTTTCTCAATGAGGCTTACGAGGACTAGTATGAGTATGTTCTACACTGAAAATCAGCACAATCTAGAGCTCGTTCTGAAGAAGTTCAACGAAGCAGTAGAGCAACGCTTCTCTTTGGATGGGGGTGCTAGTTACTACGAAGTAGGGTATCTACACAACACGCTCATTCACTACATGAAGTTTCTACCCAAAACCAAGCAAAAAGAGCTGATCAGAGACTTCGTCCAGGCTACTCGTAACCAAGGGCAGTAACCCTTCAGTGTGCTCAGGCTCTTGACACGTGTTTCAAACGGTGTTAGCATATGGTTATGGTAAAGAAAGGAAACGAAATGAGAAAGAGTTTAAGACAGTCCCTCGATCGCGAGATCACTGCAGCAAACGAACTTCGTGACGCTGTGGCCATCGCAAAGCGCAACGGTGTCACTGAGGCTCAGATCATCAGATATCTGGTCGCTATGCTAGGTCGCGCTGAAGCTGAGATGGGACCCAAGAAGTTTCAGGAGTTCCATCCCTTTAATGCAAAGTTTCTGACGAAAATGAAGCCGTTGGGTGATGTTGTATGAGAGAGGGTAAGCGAGTGCTTCCGGGGGAGACTCCGGAAGAGTTTGAGACGCCAGAGGCGTTCTGGGATCGGATAGTTGGGTATAGCTTCTGGTTTGTGACTGGGGCTATCTTTGTGCTAGTTTGGCTAGATTTAGTATAATGCTATAACGAGAATTTAGTGTTATGCTATAACGAGAAATTGATTATAGACTTTATATAAGAATCCACTATAAAAACTGTAGATGAGTCTCATACCCTAATAATCCTCAATTATAACGGCCACCAAAGAGATTCAAGAATGCTATAAAATCGTCTAAATAAAAAAAATCTTGTACAGAAAAATACCAAGAAATCTCGTTTTAAATTCTCTCTATAAAAAAAATCTTGTACAGAAAAACGATGCTAAAACCCCTACTAACACCACTATTCTTAACAGAGTGGATATCGACTCTTACTCTTATTATCGGAGTCTATCTAACTGCTATCAACTATTATCCTCTAAACGTATACATTTCTCTCTTGGGAAATGTTGGATGGCTTATTGTTGCTTCTGCTTGGAGAAAGTATAGTCTCATTACTGTACAACTTATCATCGTTATTGTATACATTGTAGGATTTTACTATAAATGAATAAAAGAGCCCGTACTATTATAGATAAATCATGCAAAGAGACTGGTCTCGTATGGACCGGGGATGCATTACCATATAAAATAATACGTAATATTATCAACGATATTGATTTAGAACTTCAAAAGACCAAGTACATGGAGTCTAATGTAGATGATTTACGTCAAGCAATACGTGAATTATATGAGGAATAAATGGAAGAAAAACTAAAAAACAGATGTGATATCATTTTACTTAGCTTATTGGAAGAAGAGACTGCTTCTCAGTGGTGGCACTCTCGAAACAAAGCATTCGATATGCTAACTCCTCAAGAGATGTGGGATAGTGGGCAGTACAATAGAGTTTATGGTTATTTACTAGATCAGATGAATGGAGATTACCTATAGAAACTATTGAGAATGCCATTAGTGTTGAAGAACAGAAAGAAATCTTACAAACTATACTGAGTGTGGATTTTCCCTGGTTCTATCACAATAGAACTACTATGGATGATAGTGGAGATAGATTTATTAATTGTGAGAATCCAGCCTTCTTTAGTCATAACTTGGTAAATAGACATTCAGTTTATAATGAAAGAAAGGAAGGTGTTATAAATTCCGATTACTGGCCAATGTTTACAGACATTGTCCATCGTTTATTAAAATCAAGTACTACTAAAATTTATAGAGCTGCATTGAATCTTACTTGGGGTAATAATACAAAAGATTATACGATACCCCATACAGACCATGGTTTTACTCATAATAATCTAATAGTATACTTGAATGAATTTACCAATGGTTACACCTATTTGTTGGATGATTTACTACGAATTAGAGAAACAATAATACCAAAGCCAAGAATGGCTGTTAAATTTCCAGGGATGAACCATTGTGTCGGTTTTTGTAATCATAATGAAATAAGATTGGTGTTGGTTGTAACATATGAATAATGGAGGATACTTATGAAATACGCAGAGATGAGTTTGGATGAACAGAATACATTTAAAGAATGGTTGGGTGGCTTACTACGAGACGAAATTGTCACAATTACCTTTACAAAGAGAAATGGTGATCTGCGAGTCATGAAAGCGACTCAAAACGAGCGTCTTATTGCAAACAAAAACGGTCTTGGACAAAGAGTTAATAATGAGATTGTGTGTGTTACGGACGTTGAATTGGATGAATGGAGATCAATTCGATATGATTCAATTAAGGAGATTCAATTTGACCTTAAGAATTAATAATATCTTGTCCGATGAGGAAATCGAGAACTGTATTGATGGTTCTTCGGACATTAAAATGATACGAGAGATCATTGAATTAACTCAAATAGATAACTTGTTAGATCAGGAGGATTTTGCTGATCACTTTGCATATAGAATTCGTGGATTTATTGATACCGAATCCGAAGAAGAATATGATATTGCCTATGAGAATAATTACGAATGGGGTATACAAATCGCAGAAAATATAAACGATTTAGTCGTAAACAAGTGGACGAATTAAAGAATGAGTATGTTCTCATTCGTTTATCGTTAGAAACTGTTTTAATAGTCAGTTAGTACTAAAGACTGAAGCCAATCTAACTGACTACAGATTCTTTCAAATGTATAATGGTATTGAAGAGTGGGTACATAAAAATGATATTGATACTTGGAGGTATGTAATAAATATAAAGAAAACCACATGAGGTAAACATGCCAATTCCAACATCAGGTGCCCTTCGTCTTAGTTGCGATATTCACTGCAATTATGTAACTTTTCCTGACACAATACCAGGATTTACTAGCTCATATCGATATAATTCCTACCATGGTACTGGAATTACTTGTAGATGTACTGATATGCGTAGACTGAACACTGGTGTCGCGATGCGAGACAGTGCTGGCAACAAAACTCCTGCATATAACTATACAGGATATGGGTGTTATCCTTATTCATTACCATTTGGCACATTTAAAATACCAGGATCTCGAACAGATTATTTTTTACGAAATTCCACAACTCCCATTCCTGCACTTACAAGTATAACTAGTGCAGGTACAGGAAACACACCATACAATGTCAAAATGTCTGATTTTTACGGATCATTTTGGCCATATTATGGTACTTTGGGTCTCACCACTGCGGGCACTTGTACTCTTACTATAGGTTCTGGACTTTTTTGGGTAAAAGCTCTTCTTGTCGGCGGAGGTGGTGGAGGCGGCGGTGCTGATCGAGACTATAGAAATGGGGGTTCTGGGGGTGCTGGGGCACAAACAGAAATGACATTTTATGTTGCTAGCTGTAGTGCAAGTCAGGCACTAAAAGTTTACGTTGGCGGGGGTGGCGGTGGCGGTAGTGGAATGAGTGCTGGAGCTTACTCGGTGTGTGGTGCAGGAACTGGGGGATCAGGATATGCATCAGGTGGCAATGGCGGAAGACAGGGCAGGGCAGGACAATCTGGTCGTGGCGGAGGTGGGGGTGGTACTTCAGCTATCGAATGGTATCCTTATGGAACAAGCAATGCGGGATATCTATTATTGGCGGCCGGAGGAGGCGGTGGAGGTGGCGGCGCTGGAAGATATGGTTTTAGCCAATGCCTAGCTGCTGGATCTAATCCAAGTGGTGTTGGGGGATTAGCATATGGAATAGTTGGAGGTAGTTCCACCTACCCAGGTTATTTTGCCCACGGTGGTTGCCTTTGTAATAATCCTTACTCGGTCGACAGAGGATATATAAATTGCGTACCTTGTATTACTGCTTCGGGCTTCAAAGGTATGGGGGGTGAGGATTTTTATACCTATTATTATAAATGTTATATACGATGTGTTTATGGAGGGGTTTTCAATTATCCATTCACTGGTTTTTCTGGTAATCCGGGGAGATTTCAAGGATGTACTGATGCTACTATAGATTCCATCCTAGGAAATATAGACACTGGTGGTGCTGGGGGTGGCGGTGGCAGTTACGGTGCCCCAGGGTTTTTGCCACCTACCTATGTAGAATATGGTGGGTTAGGTTATGATATAACTTTCGTTGCTTTAGAACAAATGGGAAGTGGTGGTATGGGAGGACATATATACTATAGTGATAACATTGTTGGACAAGGCACTTTTGAATTTGTATGGAGAAATAGAATTCATCGTTATTCCGGAGGCAGAGCATCCCCTGGCGCATCAGATTTTTACACTCCTAACTTTTATATGTCTGCGGGTTGCGGGGGTTTCGGTGGTACTGGCTACAGTACCTCTGGAGATTCTGGGTGTGCAGGTTATTCAGGGGGGGCAGTTGTGAGCATTACAACTGCTAATAATGAATATAGTATGTATTCTCTTGTTACTATCTAGGAGTTTTTATGGAAAGATCTTACAAAATACAAAGTCTTGCTACTAGTAACCAGGACGAAAATTTACCAAAAAAAGTTGTTGCTGTACATTTTTTATTAACTGTTACAAATACAGAAACTAATGAAAGTTTTTATGGTTTTAGTGTAATAGACATACCTTATAATGATAACATTACATTTACACCTTACGAAGAACTAACACAAGAATTAGTTTTGTCCTGGATAGATTTAAATCAATTAGAATATAGATTAGATGAAGTACAAAATACTTTTGAAAACCAAAAAAATGTGATTGAAAATTTTGCTCCTCCTTGGTATGAACATGATGTTAGTGGATTGTTGAGTATGATAAATCCAAATCTTGAACAGCCG
>OGWD01000084.1_pt1 | contig 10815 bp, 15 predicted proteins | sample 1575981 | NCBI WGS metagenome assembly OGWD01 (sample SAMN07581555, study PRJEB24739) | freshwater metagenome | place: Singapore | collected 2015-04
GTGTGCTCTTCCGATCTGTTTCCCAGTCACGATAATGCACCGGACGCAGAACTCCTCTATAAAGGAACTCCTCATAAGGTCGAGGTCAAGCTTGATACTAAGGTAGACTTTGGTCAAGGCTCACTTGATTACAATGTTGACACTAAGAAGTGGTCTCTGGGCGGTGCAAACACTGAATCTGCCAAGCAGATGAGAGAGTTTCTAACTGCCATCGGCGTACCTGAAACAGTTAACAAGTTATGGGGTAAGAAGGGAGCGCCGAGAAAGTTCACGGTACCTCCCAATAAGTATAAGAAGGAAGACGTTGACCACGACTATAAGACGTTCACGGACCAGTTTATAGATATACCTGGTAACGCTGTAGCTAACTACTATAACAGCAAGAAGACCTATTACATACAGATAGGTGGAGGCTATGGGCTATACTACATGGGAAAGGACGTGGCTAATCTAGGTGTTCCTCCATTTACCTTGAAGCTAAAGCTTAGAATCAGGATAAAGAGAGGCGGCAGCTTTCCGATCTACAATTACAGATTTGCCACCGCCATCCAGGCAGTCTCGGGCTCTCTATCAAAATCAGATTACGACCTCGATGATACAGACTTCTTAAAAGCACTTAAAGCGAGATCTAGTTGATGTTAACATATGGAAAGTATCTAATTGAGGCACTCGACGTTGATAAGCTCAAGCATCTTGAGCATGCTGAGGATCACATCATCCACGGTGGTGATGAAGGTGTAGCCCATGCTGCTAACAATCTGGACGATCTCCACAATCTTCTTACTGGTGGCAAGTCTAGGTCAAAGGTGACTGTAAAGTACGACGGATCACCTTCCGTTGTGTTTGGTGTCAACCCTGAGAATGGTAAGTTCTTTGTTGCATCTAAGTCTGCATTTAATGCTACACCAAAACTAAATTACACACCAGAAGATATTGAAAAGAATCATGGCCATGCGCCTGGTTTAGTGTCTAAGCTCAAAGCTGCTCTTCAACATCTACCTAAAGTTACTCCTAAAAAAGGAGTGTACCAAGGTGACTTTATGTATCACAAAGATGATGGTGATGTTAGAGAACACAAGGGTAGTTACCACTTTAAACCAAACACTATTACATACTCTACTCCTAAGAATTCCGAAGAAGGTAGAAAGATTGCAAAAGCAAAGGTGGGTGTAGTTGTTCATACAGCTTACAAAGGCAATACGCTACAAGGAATGAAAGCTGAATACAATGCTGATACTTCTGGGTTCAAGGAACATTCTGATGTTCATGTGATAGATTCAGAAGCCAATTATCAGGGAGCCACGTACACTGAACAGCAGCAACATGAGTTTTTTCAACATATGTCTAAGGCTGCCGATATCCATGCTGGCATGAAGAATTATGGCCACCATGAGGGACACATCGATCACCTAAAGGCATATATTAATAGTACCGTAAGATCTGGTACTACTCCTTCAGTTGAAGGCTACAAACAACATTTGCAAAAACATTACCAGTCAAAGGCCAATGCTCTTAAGACTCCAGCTGGCAAACAAAGACAAATAGAAACTGGCAATCAAATGGTTGCTCATGTAGATAAACATGCTAAAAAGTTTCAGTCGACATTTGATATACATAAACATTTGCAAGCAGCTAAAAATGTGTTAGTAAATGCACTGTCTTCTAATCCTGAATTTCAACATCACGTTGGTGGTAAAGAAGTAAAACCAGAAGGTCATGTGGTTGTAGTAAATAATCGCCCTACAAAACTTGTTGATAGAGATGAATTTAGTAGATTGAACTTCGAAGCTAGACCAAGATAGTTTAACGGAATAAAAATGAAATTTAAAGACTCTAAAAGATATCTTGATATTAAAAATGAGATTTTTGAATCTATTAAGTCTGATCTCATTCCAAAACCGCAACCTATCGAAAAGAAGGTAGAAGTTGCTCAACCGACCATTGTGGTTGAAGAAAAACAGGTTGATGAAATCGTTTCTATTAAAAAAGATGATTTAATTGATAAAGTAAACAGTGCTATCACCAAATTAGTTAACGAACAAAATATAACGCCTCTTGTTGAACAACTTACCCCTCAAGCAAAGTCGCTCGAAGATCTATCATTGAAAATGAGGATGCTTGAGGATTGGGTTTCTAGGATTTCTTCTACTAGTCCAGGTGGTGGTGCTGGTGATGTAATCAACTTAGATTTTCCTGTAAAATTAGTCACTTCTAATTATACAATTACAAGAAAAGACTATTATGTTGGTGTTAACGCATTATTTGCAGTTACAATTATTCTTCCAGATAGTATTGGATTTACTGGCAGAAAAATAATCATAAAAGATGAATCTGGAAACTGTGCGTCAAATCCTATCACTGTTCAAGGTTATGTAGATAATGATCTAGGAGGATTTATTTTACAAAACAACAATGGTGGTGTACAAATGATATACAGAGAAGGCTGGAGAATCATATGACATATTTGTTTACATCTAATAATACTATTACTGGTGAAGTCGAAGTAAAAAACGACTCAGGTAATACTATACCTGTGACGTTTTCTACTACTAGTTATGATGCTTTTGGACGATTTAGAATTTCAGAGCCTTTTACTTTGTTTGATTCTTCACATCGATATGCGGATAACGGAAAATTTGCAACATCTAATACAGCGACTACAAGTTATTCATTTCAAGCAAACACTGCTAGCATAGACATGGTGGTAGATACTACATCATTGGCTAAAGTTTATAGAGAAAGCTATAGAGTGTTTGTTTATCAACCTGGGAAATCTCTACAAATTTTCAATACATTTGTCATGAATTCTAGTAAAGCAAATCTCCGGCAACGTGTTGGCTATTTTAGTACTGAAAATGGTATCTTTTTAGAACAGTCAGATAATGTGTATTTTGTTAAACGATCTAAAGTTACTGGATCAGTTGTAGAAACAAAAATTGCACAATCTGACTGGAACATAGACACCATGGACGGTACCGGTCCTTCTGGTTTGACATTAAATTTAGCATACCCACAAATCTTTTGGATAGATCTTGAGTGGTTGGGTGTTGGTACAGTTAGAATGGGTTTTATAGTAAATGGTCAATACGTACATTGTCATTCAATACACCATGCTAATCTTTCAAGTTCACCTGCTGGTGCCTATATGCAAACTGCTATCTTGCCGGTTAGATATGAAATAGAAAACACCGGAGTAACTGCAAGTTCTTCTACGTTGAAACAAATTTGTTCTACAGTAATATCAGAAGGTGGGTATGAATTATCAGGAAAAATGAGAACTGTTGGTCTAGCTCCAACTACCGCTTCTAATTATAATCTTAATACAGCTAATGTATTTTATCCTGTAATTAACATAAGATTAAAGTCAACGCAATTAGATGCTGTGGTTATTCCAAAAAACATAGCTTTAGTTGGTACCACTCAAAGTGATTATAGATACAAACTTGTAGCTGGAGCAAATGTTAGTGGTGGTTTATGGGTTTCTGCTGGTCCAGATTCTGCAGTAGAATATAATCTTTCTGCTAATACTATTTCTGGAGGAACTGATTTAAGATCTTCCTATTTAATTTCTACTGGTAGTCAAAGTTTAACAGTTGATCTTAGAGATGGAGATTTTAAGTTTCAATTAGAAAGAAATAGTTTTACGGGAACACCCTTGGATATTACTTTAGCAGTAGCTGCAAAAACAAATGATGCTAAAGTGTTAGCTTCCATAGATTGGGAAGAAATTACATGATTGGGTTTAAGCTATATCTTGAAAACTTTATGGATGGTCGTAATCCAGAAGATAAAGGGGATATGGCTAGACATGGTCTTAAAGGTAAAACTATTGCCCAATTGAAAAAAGTAAGATCATCAGATTCAGCTACACCAAGACAGAAGCAATTAGCTCATTGGCGTATCAATATGATTCAGGGTAAAAATAAAAAAGATAAATAGATTAATGACACAAACTCCTATCCTTTTTGAAGCTAAAGAAAAGACTGCTGTATTCACATATGGCAGGAATAATCCTCCCACTGTAGGTCACGAAAAGCTCTTTGATAAGACTTCAGAGGTAGCTAAAGAGCATGGAGTAAAACCTCATATCTTTACTTCGCATTCTACTGACAATACTAGAAATCCACTTACACCAGAGCACAAGGTAAAGTTAATTAAACATGCTTATCCAAATGCACATGTGGCTGCATCATCTAAAGAAATGCCATCAGTAATACAAATAGCTAAACATTTACATAATCAAGGCCATCAACATTTGGTGATGGTGGCTGGTTCGGATAGAGTTGATGAATATCATAAATTACTTCACAAATATAATGGACATCCAGATCATTACAACTTTAAATCTATTAAAGTCGTATCGGCTGGGCATAGAGACCCAGATGCTGAAGGTGCAGCAGGAATATCAGGAACAAAACTTAGATCTCACGCTGCAGCAGGAAACAAAGAAGCTTTCAAATCCGGATTGATGTCTAAGTTATCAGACGAACATAAAGAAGAAGTATATAATAAAGTTCGTGAGTCGATGAGTAAAAAAGAAGAGTATGAATACGAATGGGGTACACCAGAAGGCACTGCTCATATGAAAAAAATGACACCAGGTGAATCCACAGAAGTTAGACAAGATCCAGACATATCAAAAAGAGCTGGCACCCAGCCTGCTAAATACCATACTGGCCTTTCTAAAGAGACAAAAGTGGCAAGAGATAGACAATTTAAAAAACAAACAAAGATGGATTCGAGAGATCCAAACGCATACAAGCCAGCTCCAGGTGACAAAGCTAAAACAAAACCTTCTGTATATACAACCATGTATAAAAAAATGTATGGCGAAGAAAAAATTGCAGCATTATTAAAACCATTTATTAAAGAAGAAGCTACTCAAGAAATTTCATTCGATGGTATCCAAACTAAGAATTTTGATTTCTGTATTAAGGCCTTTAAACAATTCAACACAGATATAGATGACTTTAACAAACTAACTCTTCAATCAGATATAGCTCAGACACCTCAAGTGTCCGATACTGTTAGAAGAATGCGGTTCAAAACTTTCTTGGATATTTAAATGTACGGTAGAGTCGAAAAAACAAGAGAACTGCTTAAAACTGCAATCGAGGCAACTGATGGTTATCTAGGTGCAGAGAAAGATGCTGTTAACAATGGCATTACGAATCAAAATCTAAAAGATTTTATGTATTTCTTTACAAGAGCTCAGCAAGCACTTGCACAGCTTGGTATTTTAGATAAACATATGAAATACATGGTATCTCACATGGCTACCATGGAAGATTTATCTAAAGATGAACCTACAATACAAAATGTAACTTCACAGCTTGGAGGTTCTTTTTACAGTGGTAGTCAAAAATCACAAGAACATGGCTACATTTCTGAAGAGGCCGATAAAGGCCTTGCAGCTAAGGCAGCTAAGTCTGGTATTTCTGTAGGCACACTGAGAAAAGTTTACAATCGTGGAATGGCTGCATGGAGAACTGGTCACAGACCTGGAACCACTCCACATCAGTGGGCAATGGCAAGAGTAAATTCCTACATTATGAAGGGCAAAGGTACTTACTATGGTGCAGATAAAGATCTAAGAGAAGAATCTGAAGAAGAAATTTCAGATGAAGATCTCAACAAAATGGTTGATGAATTGGAATGGGATGATTTAGTTGATTTTTATGATGATGAAGATTTAGTAGATCCTGATGAAGAAGACGAAGAAGATGATAAAGATAAAAAAGAAATAAAAGAAGCTCTATCACAACAAGCTAGATTAAAAAAGAAACAAACTTTTGCAAGATTTAAAAGTAGAAGAAATGTTGCGAGGGGTATGAAACTAAGAAGAGCTTCTGATGTTAATACATTACAAAGAAGAGCAAAACTGGCAGCTAGAAGAGCGTTGTATAAAAGATTCTTGAGAGGTAGAGATAAATCTACTATGTCTGCTGCTGAAAAATCAAGAATAGAACAACAAGTAGCTAATCTTAAGGTTATTCAGAATACATTAGCACAAAGAATGATTCCTAAGATTAGATCTATTGAACAAAAACGTTTAGCAAGCTATAGGACTAAAAAATGAAGATTATTGTTTCAATTGCATTAGTAACTATTCTTTCTGGCTGTGCTTCTATTGATAAAGTTAAACAACTTTGGCCAAGGCCACACGACCCAGCTATGGTAGCTGGTTTTGTCGATTTAGAACAAACTCTATCTAAAGTTGATTGCACAGATAAAACAACCGTAAACAATGCTATTTTTAAAGCTGATTGGTTAAATAAATATTCTTTTTTCCGTGATGATCCTCAAAAGGATACAACCAACACCATTGTTATAAACTTGAACAAAGCTGCAGAAGCTCAAGAGGCTGCATGTAAGCGTTGGATCAATTTAGCTAACATTAACATGAAAACACTTAAACAATCATGGAGCTCAAGATGACATTAGAATTCTTAAATGAATATGTTAACGAAGAATCAACAAAGGGTGATTTAGCTAGAGAGTTTTTAGGTGTGATTGCTGATTACCAGGCTGGTACTATTAGTAAAGAAGACAAAGATCAGTTGGTTGAACAAATTGCGCAGTCATTTCAAAACAATAGATTAGCAGATGAGGAGGAAAATGTTAGATGGCTTGCTAACGCTGTTAATTTAGTTGTTGCTATTGTATGATCAATTTTAAAGAATTTGATGAATTTTTTTGTGAAAACTTTGATGATTCCGAATTAGGAATTGTTGAAATAGATTTTCAAGTTTCTGGTGCAGAGCAGTATGAAGATTGGGGAGAGCCTGAAGAATTGTTTGAAGCTGATGGCAAGAAAGTTAAACTCAATAAGCCTTTTCTTACACCAGGTGGTCCAAAGAAAAGAGCTGTATATGTTAGACATCCAGAAACAGGTAATGTTGTAAAAGTTAGTTTTGGTGATCCTAATCTTTCAATTAAGAGAGATGATCCCGAAAGAAGAAAAAGTTTTAGAGCAAGGCACAATTGTGCAAACCCTGGACCACGCCACAAAGCGCGTTACTGGTCCTGTAAATACTGGAGCACTACTCCAGTAAGTAAAATGGACTAAGGAACCAAAATGAAATCATACGAACAGACAGTACTAGATATTCTCCGTGGCAAAGATATTGCTGAAGCTTCTTATTCTGCCAAGGCAGCTAGAGCAGGTGAAGATATTGGAAAACCAGGAAAAATGTTTTCTAAAATTGCAGCATCTGCAGCTAAGAGATATGGTTCAAAAGAAGCTGGCGAAAGAATAGCTGGAGCTATTCTTAAAAAACAGCGCATGAAAGAAGACGAAGATTATAGCGACGAGCAAATAGAACAAATTCTTGACGAAGAAGAATCAAAAGGCGAGTCTGAAGCAGAGTTCCAAGCAAGACAAAAGCGTTTGGCAGCTGCTCACAAAGAAACACAAAAAAATCCAGATAGGTTAGCTCGAATGATGAAAATTCCTGGATATGCTGATGCTATGAAATTAGCTCAAAAAACTACTCAAAAAGAAGAAGTAGAAATTAACGAAGGTAAATATAACGACAACAATCTTTATTCAATTCATAAAGATACCGGCAAAATTCAGGATCTTGGCAACCCATACAGAGATCATTCTCCAAATATGAGAAAAGCGGAACTTGAAAAACAAGGCCATAAAGTAGTAACTGGCAGCCAACTCAATCGTCCAAGTTTATTAAACAAAGAAGAAACTGAACTTGAAGAAGCCTTAATACATCCAATGGGCGTTCATGTGCAGAGAGTACCAGGCAAAATGAAGAATGGACAGGAAGTTTACAAAGTTCATGCAGTTGGTTCTAAAGTGACAGCTGTAAAACCAGGTGAACATTTAAATGATACTGAGCTAGATGATGCTACTGAATCTGGTCATAAAATCAAAATGATGAGAGAAGAAAAGCAGCCAATGACTCCTCCATTTGAGCCAGGCAAGACATCTAAACCAGTCACACCAGGTAAGTACGGTCAAGAAGTTTCTAAAGTAAAACATTTGGCGAAACAAGCTATGCCTAACACTCAAAAAGAAGAAGTTGAAAAAGTCGATCAAACAATTATCGAACACAAAGCATTTGATATTGATTTGCCAGAAACATTACGTTTTGGTGATTACTTAACTGCAGCTAAAAAGTTAGTTGAGAGTGAAGATGATGCAATTGCCGTTGCAAATGAATTCTTTAAGAATCAGGATGAATCCTTAGTTATCGAGTCGTTTACAAGAGCGGACATTGAGGATAAAGTTAAAGCTCATCAGAGAGCTGGTCACGAAGTCTCAATGCCTAAATATAGCACCAAGGAAGGTAAACCATACGCTGAGTATACTGTTACCAACAAAGAAACTGGTAAGAAAACAAAGTATATTCACCATGGTTCCACAAGACGCGTAGTAACGTAAGGAGAAAACAATAATGTCCGCATGGGGAAATAGAGATAACGTCCTTATCACAGGTAACGTATCTTACACATCTACAAGTAATACAGTATCAAATGCTGCTGGTAATGTTACATTTTTTGCTGCCAATGTAAACGCAGGTGATTATCTCATTATAGCTGGAAAGGAATTCCAGGTAAAGAATGTTGTTTCCAATGTTTCGTTAGTTTTAACAAGTAATGTTGGTGCAACAGGCAATGGTGTTGCTTATATTCAGCAAGGGCCAAAATACCTTTCCAATGTTATTACAGACGACATTGATCCATCTAACATCGTATTGCGTGTTCCTAATTTACTCAGTATTCAGAGAGTATTTGGTATTGACAGGGATGAAATTGCTAACGTAGCAGGACCTCGCAGTGCAAATGCCAATGCTGCTTGTCATGTTGGTTGGGTTGCAATTTACAATTATAATTATCAAGGCAACACAAGAACTAAGGCAGAAGTTCTTGTTGCAATGTCTAAAAACTTCAATGCCAACACCACAGGCAATATTCAAGTGTTCTTAGACGCAAGCGATGATTCAACATTACCTGAAGTTCCTGGTGCTGGTGGTTAATGGCTGATTCTAAAGTATCTGAGTTGACATCTGCTACCTCCGCTGGAGGTAGCGATGTTTTATATCTTGTGCAATCTAGTACCAGTAAAAAGATAACAGTTGCTAATTTATTTGGCGATATATCTAATCCAACGTTTACGGGTAATATTTTTGTTGGTGGTACACCACAAACTCTTTCCTCGCCTGGCATTATTTCTATCACTACACCAATCACTCATTTAAGTGTCGATGGTGTTGGCGGTACATTACAAATCCCATTAGGAACCTCAGGTCAAACAAAAATCATTGTTATGACTGCTTCACAAGGTGGCACCTACACTATAAATTATTCAAACATTGCTGCTAATGCAAATGTCACATTCAACAATGTAGGCGATACTGCAACTATGATATTTACTAACAGTAAGTGGTTGGTTATTGGGGGTACGGCAAACGTAACCTATTAATTCATGTATGAACTAACTGAAGATAATTTTGTTTTGTTTGCTATGAAATATTATGACAATCCTCATTGTAAAGGATTAAATGAGTTTAACGACGATTTAAAAAGATTTAGATATTTAAAAAGACTTTTTAGAAAATACAGAGTAGGTAGTGGATTGAAAGAAAGACTTATTGTCAACCACATTATTGTAATATATAATTTGTTTGGTGTAGAAGCTTCAACTAAGATGTTGTTTTTTAAAATAGACGAAAAGTTTTGGCCTCAGTTGAAATCTTTTTTATTGTTTTTGAATTTCATGCCACCAGATAATATGATAGTAGTTCACGATGAAAAAGTACTTCAATCGCTCAGGGAAATATAATGTCTCGTTTTGTAGACTCATTAATTACATATAAAATATTGAGACTCCTCACAACTCCCTTTGAGGAGACGGATGCTTATAGACTTGGAATTATTGATGCAAAGGGTAAAGAATTAAAAAAGATGTCTCAGTTAAATTCTGTTCAAGAAAGAGACGCTTATACCATATTACATCGTTTAGTTTACAGACTCAAAAAGATTATTGAGCGAGTACCTATAGAAAATAAAAAGATTGTATCCTATGCTGCAGCATTGGCACTGATTAAAGAACAGGTTGAACTTCAAAAAGAACCTGTCAATTTAGAAGAGCTATATATTAATAAACTCAATACACAATTAGACGAAGAAATACAATTCATACATAATACATTAAATCATACTTACACACTTACTTTTAAACAATTTTTAGAAGACGCGCCAGCTAATAATGCTGGTACACCTGGGGTTGCTGGTTTCACACCTGATACGGTTGGAGTGCCAGTAAGTGTTCAAAAAAAGCGCAAGAAGATGTTTAGACGCGATGGAGTGAAAAATGTGGACTTGGATCAAAGAGTTTTTGGGAATTTACAAAAAGCCAAATAATGTTGTTGAAGCTGCGCCTGTTGCTGGTTGTCCTTTTAAAGAAGAACTTCCTGCATCCTTGCCTGAAATTAAGGTAGAGACCTCAGTTGTGCCAGAACCAGTTTCTAATGTTCAACCAGAAGTTAAGGTAGAAGTTCAGCTTGAAGAAAAAGTTAAAACACAACCTGAAATCAAAGTTGAAACAGTAGAAGTTGTAAAGGCAGAACCTAAGGCTGAAAAACCTAAAACACAACAAAAAGCAAGGAAGCCAAGGAAGAAAAAGAATGGAACCGGTTCGTAAGAGTTCTACAACCAAAGCACAAGATACCAATACGAGAATCAGTATCTTGGAAACTACTGTCAATCACGTCAGCTCTAATGTTGAAAAGTTAGAGCAAAAGATTGATAGTAACTATGCTACTCTCCATTCTAGATCTATCGTGACTGGGAAAC
>OGWD01000085.1_pt1 | contig 10801 bp, 9 predicted proteins | sample 1575981 | NCBI WGS metagenome assembly OGWD01 (sample SAMN07581555, study PRJEB24739) | freshwater metagenome | place: Singapore | collected 2015-04
GTTTCCCAGTCACGATAAATCACAGAGGTGGATACCACTTTCGTCAGCTTTTCAAGCAATAACAAGTATTCCAGGTATACCAGCCGGGCATATAACATTGCTTAGAGGGCATAGCGATACAGGTAAAACTACCTCGCTGCTGGAGGCAGCAGTAGCTTCCCAGCGAATGGGAATACTCCCGGTCTTTATTATTACAGAGATGAAATGGTCATGGGAGCATGCCATACAGATGGGGTTAGAGGTAAATGAAATTGTAGATAAGGAAACCGGCGAGGTAATTGATTACGATGGATTTTTTATCTATACCGATAGAAGTAGAATCGATACTATCGAAGACGTTGCTGAGTTTATTTTAGATTTAATTGACGAACAGAAGAAAGGACATTTACCTTACGATATGATATTCTTTTGGGACTCTATTGGATCGGTACCTTGCGAATTATCAGTCAGGTCGAATAAGAATAACAACGAATGGAATAGCGGGGCGATGTCTACTCAATTTGGTAATAATGTAAATCAGAAAATATTACTATCACGAAAAGAAGCTTCTCCCTATACTAATACCCTTGTATGTATTAATAAAGTCTGGACTATGAAACCAGATGCACCGATGGGGCAACCCAAGATGATGAATAAGGGAGGGATGTCTATGTGGTACGATGCTACATTAGTAGTGACCTACGGCAATATAACAAATCCCGGTACTTCAAAATTAAAAGCTGTTAAAGATGGCCTGCAGGTAGAGTTTGCAAAAAGAACTAATATACAAGTAGAAAAGAACCATATTAACGGAGTTCAGACAAGAGGTAGGATTATTATGACGCCTCACGGATTCATCGAAGATACTCCGAAAGCTGTTGAAGACTATAAGAAGCAGCATAAAGAGCATTGGTTGAACATATTCGGTACTGTAGATTTTGAACTGAAGGAAGAAGGTAACATGGAAGAGGATAAAGTAGTTATTAGTGAAATCGAACCATAACGACTTATTAGAGAAACTTCAGCCTAAGCCTCCTAGAAAACTTAACGACCACGTACTGCTGGTCGATGCATTAAATACATTTATTCGTAGTTTTGCTACAGTAAATTATATTAATCCCCAAGGAAATCATATAGGGGGCCTGGCTGGTTTCTTGAAATCTCTTGCTACATGGTACGGATACATGAACCTACCCGGGTAGTCATAGTATTCGATGGCAGAGGGTCGACAGTTAACAGAAAAAATATAGATCCTAGTTATAAAGCACAAAGAAGTTTAACTAGGATAACTAATTGGGAAATCTACGAAGATAAAGATGCTGAGAGAGAATCCATGTCTACTCAGATAGAAAGACTTGTCGAGTATCTGCAGTGTCTACCGGTACAAGTGGTGAGTATTGATAAAGTAGAAGCTGATGATATTATAGCACTTATAGCTAAGATTTTTAGTCAAAATAACAGGAAAGCTACAATTGTATCATCCGATAAGGATTTCCTGCAGTTAGTAGATTCTAATATCGAGGTGTATTCTCCAATAAAGAAAAAGCACTATACCCAACCGCTAGTTGTTGAAGAATTCAAAACAACTCCTAATAACTTTTTGATAGGTAAAGCTATTCTCGGAGATCAATCTGATAACTTACCCGGGGTGAATAAGGTTGGACCTAAAACATTGCATAAGCTATTTCCGAATTTATCAACAACCGATATTACCCTAGAAGGCGTATTTGAGGAATGCGAACGTAAACATGAAACTAATAAAGGGTACTTAGCTATCTTAAACCAAAAAGATAGGGTTGAGACTAATTATGAGTTAATGAATTTACGTGACCTTAATGTACCCGATTACGAAATTGAGACTGTTAAGCAATTACTTTTAGAAAGTAATACTACTTTGAATACAATGGCATTTGAAATGCTATACGAGTCGGATAATATGAATGCAAGTATTGCACAAAACATAACTTCCTGGTTGGAAGCTTTCAGGAATCTTACTACATTTAAGAAATAAAATAATGATACTTCAGCGACTCTCACAATACGGCCTGCCGTTTCAGATCAAAGTTCTTTCCTCAATCTTAACTGATAAAGGGTTTTTATTACAAGTAAAAGATACTTTAAAGATAGATTACTTTGATGCTGATGCGCATAAGTGGATTATTCAGCAAGCAGTATCGTACTTTGAAAAGTACCACACCAATGTCACCCTTGAAGTGTTAGCTGTAGAAGTAAAGAAGCTTGATAACGATATACTTAAGACCGCAATTACAGAACAACTAAGAGAGGCGTATAGGGTATCTAACGAAGATCATAAATACATTCAAGAGGAGTTTGCTACATTCTGTAAGAATCAAGCGTTAAAAGCTGCATTACTGCAGACACCGGAGCTTATAAATAACGGGGATTATGATAGTATTCGTACTATTATAGAAGGGGCTTTAAAAGCAGGAACAGATAAGAATATTGGACATGAATATAATATCGATATAGAGACTAGATACAGACAGGATTATAGACCAGTCATTCCGACCCCTTGGGAAGAGATTAATACCTTAACCCAGGGTGGCTTTGGACCTGGAGACCTGGTTATAGCATTTGGATCACCGGGGGGAGGTAAATGTTTAGATGAAAATACTGTTATTGAAATACAGTACCCGGAATACGGTCTGGAACTAGCTAATGGAATGGGAGAAGTGTATACACTGTGGATACAACCGTGGGAAGAGTTTAATATCGACGGTCGACACTTATACGGGTGGCAGGTGTATAACCTACTGGTTAATTTTAAAAAATAACTAGTAAAGGGTAAATCCCGGTGGTGGAAAGCCTATTTATAATAAACTAATTTATGAATATTGAAAAACCGCCTGGATTAACCTGTAGAATTTGTGGACATTGGGAGCAAAAATCTTTGAATAAACACCTTAGAGCTGAACACGGGTTAAGGACAACAGAATATAAACTACAATTTCCAAAAGCCAAAACAATGACAGGGCACAGTAAAAGAACGGTTGACTACTGGGTACTAAGAGGGTATACGGTGCTGGAAGCACAACAACAGGTAAAAAACTTTCAGAGCCAAGGGAAGCAGCAATTTATGCAGAAAAAAATACAAGAAGGTCGGACAGAAGCGCAGGCACAGGAAGAGTGGAATAAAAAACAAGCAAAAAACTCAAAAAGAGCTTTAGAGTACTGGACAAGTCGAGGATTTACAGAACAAGAAGCAAAAAATTTTCAAACAGCCGAGCAAAGTAAGCATAGCGCCAAATCGGCCAAATTTACTGGAAAGTACCACAGTGCAGAAAGTAAACAAAAAATTTCACAAACAATGCAAAAACAGGTAGAGAAATTCGGAGCTAAAAAGTGGGTGCAAAAATTCTATAAAGGTAAAGCAGGAATACGGTCGACAGGGGAAGTACAATGCTACCAGGAATTGCAAAAACAGCTACCTGGCTTAGAAGCTAATAGAGTTATAGGTAGTTACATTGTGGATATGATTTGCGGAAGTCTAATAATCGAATACTACGGTGATTTTTGGCATGCTAATCCACAAATTTACAAACAAGAGACTTTACCAATAATAGGAAGTATTAAAAGAGTACATAGTAGAGATGAAAAACGAATTGAAAAATTTGCAGAACTAGGGTACAAAACGTATATTATATGGGAAGCAAATTGGAAAAAAGACAAGTCCGGAGAATTAGAGAAAATTAAACAATACATAAATTATGAAAATAGAAACACGAACACAGACACGGAAAATTAAGATTGGGGATTTGTTCTTTAAACTAGGAATTGAACCGCGACCGGAAAACATACACTTAACAGAATTTGACCTTAAAGTAAAAACACCTTACGGGTTCAAACCGGTTATATCACTTTTTACAACAGAAAAACAACCATCAGTCACAACGACTTTTACCAACAGGAAATCCATAACCACTTCAGAGCACCATTTATTTAAGACAGAAAACAGGAACTGGGTAAAAGCTACAGAACTGAATTCAGAGGATTTAGTAATAACAGAGGACGGAACTACAACAATTGAAAATCAGACATCTGACCAGCAGGAAAAAGTTATGTATGATCTTTCAGTAGCAGATGTTTACTGTTATTACAGTAACGGTGTATTATCGCACAATTCATGGACAATGGTTGCCATGGCTGCTCATGCAATAAAATTAGGATTCAATGTAATCTACTATACCTTGGAACTAGGGCAGGATTATGTAGGTAAGCGATTTGACTGTTACTTCTCTGGAAAAGGGATAGAAGAGGTTTCCGGGTATAGAACTCAAATAGAAGAACTTGTAAATCAACTACCCGGTAAACTAGTCATTAAAGAATACCCACCTAAGAACGCTAGCATATCAACAATTAAAGCACATATACAGAAGTGTGCAGATCAAGATTTTAAACCTGATTTGATTATCATTGACTATATCGACTATTTGAAAGCACCAAGTAAGAAATATAATGAGAGAAAGGATGAGATTGATGATCTCTACGTTGCTTGTAAAGCTTTAGCCAAAGAGTATAAAGTACCAGTTATATCTCCATCCCAAGTAAATAGAATGGGAGCTAAAGATAATATTATAGAAGGGGACAAAGCTGCAGGATCCTACGATAAGCTAATGGTAGCTGATTTTTGTATGTCTCTATCTAGACAGAAAGAAGATAAGGTAAACGGTACGGGTAGGGTGCATATTATGAAAAACAGATACGGAATGGACGGAATGACGTATAGTGCTAAAGTAGATACGAATAACGGACATATCGAAATATCTAATTCGATAGATTTAAGCAGTATACCACCCCCAACTCAAACAAGCGTACCGGGTATAAATTCCACTGAAAGAGAATTGCTTAAAAGGAGGTTTTTTGCTCTAGAAAATAATAAGCAAACTTTTGAAGAAGAATAAATACCCTCAACTACTGTAAGGAGTAAGTACCTATTTATACTTACATCTCTAAAATTTAAAATTTAAATTTATGTCAATAACTGACCCTAGACTGTATTACAAACCTTTTGAATACCAAACAGCGTTTGAATATTATAAAAACCAACACAGAGCCCATTGGTTAGCTGACGAGGTACCATTAGCATCTGATCTAAACGATTGGAAACTTAAACTAAATGAATCTGAAAAGAATCTTATAGGTAATATCTTAAAATCGTTTGCTCAAACCGAAGTTCACGTAAACGATTATTGGTCAACCAAAGTATCTATTTGGTTTCCAAAACCTGAAATACAGGCCATGGCTCGTGCGTTTGCTGATTTTGAAAGCATACACGCCGAAGCTTATGCTCGACTAAATGAAGAACTGGGTTTAGATAACTTTCAAGCGTTCTTAGAAGGCGAAGCATCAAAAGCTAAAATCGAAAGATTAATTGAAGTACCCGGCGAATCGCTAGAAGAAAGAGCATTATCCTTAGCTATCTTCTCGGCCTTTACAGAAGGTGTAAACTTATTTAGTTCATTTGCTGTATTAATGTCGTTTCAACTTCGCAATCTAATGAAAGGTACTGCACAGATTGTGGAGTGGAGTGTAAGAGACGAATCATTACACTCACAAGCCGGATGTTGGTTATTTAGGACTTTGCTTCAAGAGCAACCACATTTAGATACTAACAGTATAAGAGATAAAGTTATTGAAGCTTGTCACTTATCAGTTCAATTAGAATTTGACTTTATTGACAAAGCATTTGAGATGGGTAATATTGAAGGCTTAACCAAGGAACAACTTAAAAACTATATTAAAGCAAGAGCAAATGAAAAAATGGTTGAACTTGGATATAAAGCAATTTATAACGATATTGACCCTAATTTATTAAAACAAATTGAATGGTTTGGGCATTTAACATCAGGAAAATCACACCAAGATTTCTTTGCTCAACGCCCAACGAATTATGCTAAATCAACAGCTGATTGGAGTGATTTATAACTTTACAGGTATGGACGAAAAAATAATATATAAAATTGAAATCCTTCAACTTATTGAATCTAAATACAATATTGAAATAAAAGACGAAGAAGTTGAAAACATATTAACTTTAGAAGACTTAATTGAATTGATAAAAATAAAACAAAATAAATGAGTATACAAGTAGACACAACAAATTATGCTAAATCAACAGCTGATTGGAGTGATCTGTAAAACATAATCGAGAACACGTCTAGTATGTACATAAGTCACTAAGTTTACTACAAAGGGTACTATTTATAAGTATCGATTTCTAATTATGGGGCAAAAAAGACTTTCTGAGATAAAAGTGGTAAAGCCGACACAAAGCGTTGGTGTTACTCTCGAACAGCTGCAAGACTTAAAGAACCAAGCAGATATTTTTGCAAATGAAATTTATGTAGACGAGCTTAAAGAAGTAAATTACAACCCGTGGAAGCTATTAGCTGAAATAGATGATTTGTACGAAGACGTCTTGCGGCCATTTATATTGGAGCAAATGATTTTTTCTAACTACGAACTAACTAAAAATGGAAAACGACTACTAGTTACCCATAACCATCAAAATTTCGTAAGTAAATCGGATATAGAAAATTACGTGGATCTTAATAAAGATTTAAGAAATTACTTAAATACCTTACTTTTTACCTACTACAAAAAGGAATTCGATAAAGATATAGCGCCAGCAAAAATTGAATACATACGTACAGTGGTTAGTAACGATAACGCAGAGTGGATAAAAACTCTTTCGAGGTTTGAAGAGGTAGCCTACGACTACGTTAGTCCTATAGAAGATGTATTAAGTAGCCATTTATTTATAGATTATATGAATAGAGAATTATTAAAAGCCGATTTGTACAGGTTGACAGAGGGGCAGTTAAAAAAGAAGATAGTTCAAAAACTTAAACCTACCCCGAAAGATACAAAATCAATACGAGTAGTAAAAGAAATAATAGCTAAAACTTTTATACAGCTTCTAAGAGAGTACCCAGAATCTAAAATAACGCAGTTATTAGCAAAGTGGGGAATTAAATCAGGAACACCACAGGAAAGACAAGCACGGCAATTGATTACCAGGTTTGAGCAAATCAAAGGAGCGTTAGAGAGTAAAGCAGAATTACTCCCCAGTGACATAATAGATAATATCAAAGACTTGAAGAATATAGATTTGTATACTTATGAACAACTGGAATCTCTAATTCAAGCATACCCGGAGAGTGATGAAAAAATAAAAAAAGAAGCTGTAAGGCGATTTACGGAAAAAGATGGAATACCTAGAGAAGCCGCTCAAAGCTATGTTGCTAGGTTTATGAATAAGAGAGCTGATTTAGAAAACGCAGTCAAAAGTGGTATTCGTCGTGATGGAGAAACCCTCTACAGCAGAGAACAAGTTCTTACATATATTCCAAAAGCCTTACAGGGGGGAGTAAAGTACCTAGACCCAAGATCATATCCATGGGAAGCTTTTGAACAAATGCTTGATGCACTATTTCCGTCTGAAAGAAAAGTAAAAGACGGTGAGGGAGGTGATGAGATTAATACTGCAGAATCGACTGGAGATAAAATTTATGAAAAAGACGGGATTGAAATTTATAAATGTGATGATCAAAGTAAATGTATAACTTACAATCCAACAGTAAAAGACACGGGCAGAAAAAAATACGGCTGGTGTGTATCGACACCCGGTGGTTCCATGTACGATAGGTACAGGTTTGAAGAAAGAGCACCTACATTTTATTTTATTTTTGATAGAAATAAATCATCAGAACCAGACCACCCGCCGTTTGTTGACAAGTGGCACGCTATTGCATTGCAAGTTAATAAGGATGGAACATCGTACATAGTAACTAGTGCCGCTAATGACAAAGACCACGTCGCTCCAACTTGGGAAAGTATATCGAAAATAGTGCCTTCAGAAACTTGGAACAGAATAAAAGGACTACAGGAGTATATAGAGCCGGTAGCCTTGTCAGATACCGAGGTAGCGAGGAAAGTAATGGGCGGTAAAAATTTAAGCTTAGAGGAGTTCAAAGGACTGACTATAGAAAATAAAAGAAACTACATTTTGGCAAAAGGCTCTAAAAACGAGCTTTCTGATGAGGTTTTAAAAATATTACCGCTTTACAAACTATCGTACGAAGGTAGGACAACTACCTTAGCAGATATAGCTATAGACAGTGGACAGGATTTTCCGTACGGTCTACTTAAGAAGTATGAAAATCTTGCTAAAAGGTACGCTATTTTTAGAAGTAGGCATACAATACACGGTAAAAAACCGATTCCGTTACCTTTTGTGAAGTACCTAGATGAGGCAGGTAAAGAAAAGTATTTGAAAACTTTTGACGACAATTTAACATTTGAGTACATCGTAGAGTACTTTGGTGAGCAAGCAGCAAAAAATTACGTAGATGAACAATCGAAAAAATTTGAATATCTACCCCCGTCAGCAGTTAAGTATATTACCGATCCAAACATAAAAAAAATCTATACAATTTATAACAAGTTAACATCGGAATGGATTTTTGGGGATAATACCAACGTTAGTGAGGATGATCTAGGATCAGCAAAGACTATGCCACTGCAGAAAGTTCATCCAGTACCGGTAACACTTAAGCAGTGGCAGTCGTTGAGCCCTGTAGAAAGAAAGGTAGCTGTGCAGTTAACTAAAAAATATAGTGGTAAATCGGAGTATTTAACATTATTATATGCACTACCAATTGTTGTGCAAGACGGACAAACGGATTATGTACTGGTTATCCCAGATACCGGTAATAGTTCGACGATGACAGTGTACACAGATTGGGTATTAGCAGATATGAACGGAAAGGCAATAGAAGAGGTAGACGGAGACGCTGTACAGTTAAACGGCATGGTACTGTCTTTTGACAGTATGTACGAACCGTATGAAAGAGTTATTAGTTTGAAAGATTTAAAAAATAATTAAGTTTTATGAGTATACAAGTAGACACGGCCCATTGGGTCAAGGGGAAGAACTATCCGGAATGGGCCGATGAGATATCTTTAAGTATTTTATCAAAAGGCTATTTACTACCTGATGAAGATGTATTTGATGCTTTTAGACGAGTCAGTAAAGCAGCTGCTCGCAGACTAAAACGTAAAGACTTACAACCATACTTCTACGAAGCAATAGTTAAGAATTGGTTATGTCTAGCATCACCTGTGTTATCCAACCTGGGAACAGAACGTGGAATGCCTATTTCATGCTTTGGTATTGATGTAGGAGATTCTATTGAAGGCATAGCCGATGCTAATTCAGAACTAATGCGCCTAACTTCACAAGGTGGTGGGGTAGGTATAGGAATGTCCCGTATTAGGGGAAGAGGTAAACCTATTAAAGACAACGGTGTAAGTGAAGGTGTTGTGCCTTGGGCTAAAATATACGATTCAACAATCCTAGCAACTAACCAAGGATCAGTCCGTAGAGGTGCTGCTTCAGTTAACCTGTCTATTAACCATCCAGATATTGAAGAATTTTTAAGTATTCGTCGTCCAAAGGGTGATGTAAATAGACAGTGTTTAAATCTACACCAGTGTGTTGTTATTGACGATAAGTTTATGAAGTCCGTTGAGGATAGAGAGCCAAGAGCGTTAAAAGTATGGGGTAATGTTCTAAAAACCCGCTTAGAGACTGGTGAGCCGTATCTCATGTTTGAGGATAATATTAACAATGCTAACCCCGAAGCTTATAAAAAGAATAATTTGTCGGTATCAATGACAAACATCTGTAGTGAAATTTCACTATACACCGATGAACTTCATTCTTTTATTTGCTGCCTATCTTCGTTGAATCTAGCTCGTTGGGGTGAATGGAAAGACTATAAGTTTGAAAACGGAATGACATTACCTGAACTGACCTGTTGGTTTTTAGAAGGAGTTCTTCAGGAATTTATTGACAGAGGTAAAAATATGAGGTTTATGGAAAACACTGTCCGATCTGCCACCAAGGGTAGAGCAATTGGAATCGGTGTCCTAGGATGGCATACACTGTTACAGGAATCAGGAATACCTTTTGTAGGGATACAGGCAAACTCTTTAACTAGAATTATATTCAAGTTTATAAAAGACGAAACCTTAAAAGCATCTCAGGATCAAGCAAAGGTGTATGGTGAACCAGAATGGTGTAAGGGGACTGGTTTAAGACACACACACCACCTAGCTATTGCACCAACTGTGACCAATGCTAATATATCGGGAAACGTATCTCCTTCGATTGAACCTATCCCTGCTAATGTTTATAATTTAAAGACAGCAAAGGGAGTTTTCATTAAACGTAACACCAGTCTGGAAAATCTACTAAGCCGGAAAGGGTACAATGTTGACAGTGTTTGGGATCAAATACTTAGAGACCAGGGGTCGGTGCAAGGACTTCCTGATTATATCTTGTCACAAGAAGAAAAAACTCTTTTTCTTACCTTTAAAGAAATTAATCAGCTAGAGATTGTTAAACAAGCTGCCATACGGCAAGAGTATATTGATCAAGCTGTATCACTTAATCTTACGTTTGATCCTAATGATTCGCCTAAGTGGATATCGCAAGTGCATAAAGAAGCTCATAAGCTGGGTATTAAAACCCTCTACTACTTAAGGACCGAAAGCGTATTACGGGGGGATAATCTACAACGGTTAAGTGATTGTATTTCCTGTGAGGCATAGGTACTATTTATAGTAAAAACTATGACCGAAGGCTTAAAATACCACAATGACCGAAACTTGCCGCTTTCTGCAAATATATTTAGGGCTGGCTCTACTCGCTTTTTTGAACTATTTAAGGAAGCTAGAGATTTATACAATCAGAATCTACTTAATGTTACAGACGAAGACGACCATTTCTTCCATA
>OGWD01000086.1_pt1 | contig 10737 bp, 20 predicted proteins | sample 1575981 | NCBI WGS metagenome assembly OGWD01 (sample SAMN07581555, study PRJEB24739) | freshwater metagenome | place: Singapore | collected 2015-04
GCTCGCAAAGGTATAGGTTTTTTTGAGGCATGATGTTATGGCCAGTGTACAGCTTAACATGGTCCATCCAATGGAACCGGTTGGTGGTAATCTTCAGGTCCTCGATGACGAGGAGCGAATGATAGACAGTGCTGTGGTCGCGACGCATCAGTTTGGCAATGGCTGTCAGCGTCATCTTCATTTTGTACCGGAGAATATACATCAAGCACTGCCGGGCTTCCACCCATTCCCGCTTGCGGTTTCGGCTCTGCATCTCACGCAGCGACACCCCAGTGCGCTTAGTCACCTTCTCAGCGTAGTAGTAAAGTTCAGCGTTCTTATGCATTATGCTCCTGCTATTTGTATGTTCATCAGGTGACAAAATTCAGTTACGCTGCGAATGATTACGTACCGGTAGCCATGTGATTCAACCAGCTTTTGCCAGCTTACCTGTGCCTCCGACTGCTTGCCACGGCCGTACTTAAATTCAATAAAGGTGACCACCTCGCCGCCGAGGTAGGTCATGTCAGCCACTCCGCTTACCAGTCCCATTCCCTTCAATATGGCCTGCATTTTAGCGCTCGGTGCGTTCTGGTGGTTCAGGTAAAGTAGCCCATGTTCACGCGGTTTGCACAGGCAAAACATACGCCAGCACTCCCGCTGGAGGTCTGATTCAAAATGGTGTTTCATCGTTGTTGGTGTTTCGGTAGTTTTTCTTGCCTTCGGCCTCAATAAATTTAGTGTAAATATCAATAAAAGTAAACGTACAAGTACCGACCAAGCCGTTGCGGTTCTTGGCAATAATGACCTCGGTGCTGTCATCATCCAGCCCCTGATCGTAGTACTTCGGCCTGTGCAAGAAGGTAACCGTGTCGGCATTCTGCTCAATGCCCCCGCTGCTCCTTAAGTCACTCATCATCGGTCGCTTGTTTGTACGCGCCTCATTCGCCCGGTTCAGCTGGCTCAGGACCAATATCGGAATGCGGTGTTGCTTGGCAATAATCTTTAGGTCGCGCGTCAGGTCTTCGTAAAATTGTGTTTGGTTGCTGATGTGTTCCTTAATGCTCGGTGTCATTATTTGCAGGTAGTCAATAAACACAATCTCCGGCTGTACCCGCTGAATAAACGACTTGAGCTTGTTCAGCTTTACCTCGCCATCGTCCACAATGGTCAGTGGTAGCTTTATCAGCTTGTCTCCGGTAGCGACTACCCGGTCAAACTGTTTCTCATCGAGGTCCTTCGGTGTTTTTAATATTGTGCAGTTATGCACCTGTGCAAGCTGGCTGAGCGACCTCGCAACCAGTTCCTCACCGCTCATCTCAAGGCTCATAAACAGCACCCGCTTTCCTGCCTGTGCCATGTTGAGTGCAAGGCTGACGGCAAACGCAGTCTTGCCCATTGCGGGACGTGCTGCGAGGATGTTCAGGCTGCCCGGCATCAAGTAGCCAAGCGTGCGGTTGAGGTTATCAAAGCCAGTGCTTATTCCCGCAGTCACACGCCCCTCCCGCTTGTCAATCATCATTGCCAGCACTTGGCTGGTTATCTTGCCAATGGTGGGAATCGCATTGCTGGTCAGCATAGCGTCAATCTCTGCCACCTGCGTCTGCAAGCTGTCCATTATCTGCAAGCTATTTCCCGCCTGCTTCTGCAGGTCGCTGTTTATTGAATGCGTCAGTGCCAGCAGCTTTTTGGTAAGAAAGCCCTCCATGTGGTTGACAAGGTGGTCCAGTATGGTGCTGGTTCGCATGGCTGCCTCTTCGGCTGCAAGGCATTTGGTGATGTCGCCCTTCTCAAAGCCCTTGTGTTTTTTCAGCTGGACCATCACGGTGGTCACGTCCACCTCTTGGTATTTGCCGAACATTACGCACATGGTTTCGTACAGCCGCTGGTGTGCGGGATCAATGAAGAAGCCGGGCTTGTTTTCGATGAAGGCAATGGCCTCCGCCAGCTGGTGACGGCTTGCCATCATTCGCCCGATGATCATCTGCTCGGCTGTCATAGCGGCGGCAGGTTAAGGCGTCGCCGGGTTTCTGCCTCCATCTTGTCAAACTCATCCATATCAGAAAAATCAGAAAAATCCACCTCCCCTTCTTTTACTTTTACTTTTACTTTCTCTTTTTCTTTTTCTTTCTCTTTTACTTTCTCTTTAGCTACGGTTTTGCTTTCATTTTGCTCCTGTTTTGCTTCTGTTTTGCTTTCGTTTTGCTTCTGTTTTGCTTCCGTTTTGCTTTCGTTTTGCTTTTGCCGCCGCTGAATACTGTTTTCGTATCGCTGGTTGTTTACCTCCATTTGGGTACGAATCAGCGACCAGCTGATGGCCACCATTCGGCTCATCTGCTTCGGTTCTTCGTTGTACAGGCCCATTCGCAGAATCACCCACAGCAGCTCGTTTCGTTCCTCCTCGGTCATCAGGCTCATGCTGTCAAGCCATGACCTGTAAAATACAAATCCGGATTTCATGTGTTGGTTGGTTATATGGAAAAAAAAGCCCCGACTGGTCGTAGCAGTCGGGGCAGGCCAAGGTATCGGCTTTGCTTACGTCTACAAGCGGCTACGACCTCGCTGGCAAACTCTGATACAAATATACAACATTAAGTCATATTGCGACCTCGCCGGTCGTGTTCATCTGCTACCAATCGCATCGCGTCAATGACAGAGTTGTCCATGTACGTTGCAGCGATCGCAAGGTCGTAAAACAACTCGACCAGTTCAGTAGCAGTCAGTTCGCTGTCGTCACTTTCAATGCTGATGCGCTTGCCGTCGATTTGCAGGCTCAGCTTCAAGCCAGCGTCAGAAGGGAAGGTCGCTGCCATTAGGTATAAATTGTTGATTGTGCGATTCCGACTTCGGCTTGCCAGCGTAATACTCTGCGCTGTTCGGCGATGGCTGCTGCTTGACCTGCACGTTGCCGGCCAAGAACTCGCCCTTTGTGCCTTGCTTGCGCCATAATGCGACTTGATACTCTACGCCGTTCAGAAGCAGGTTGCCCTTCCATGACGGTGCGTTGGCGTTGTCGGAGTGATTGGTGAAGACGCTGATGTCGCCATCGCGTTTTTGGTAATTTGACATAAAATTGAATTTAGGTTAGAATGTGTTGTGAAGTTAAGTAGTTATGTGCCATGCTACCAGACATCAAAACAATGAAGTTTGTGCCAAGTAAGGGGCAATACGTTTTTCAGCAATTTGGACATATTCGCTACTTATTTCGGACAATATCCAATTTCGTTTCCATTTGTGAGCCATCTTAGCGGTTGTGCCAGATCCTCCAAAGCAATCATAAACCAAATCACCCTCATTGCTCCAACTTAAAATATGGTCCTCTGCTAATTTTTCAGGGAACATTGCAGGGTGTTGGTATGCAATTTCATCGGTGGTTGTATTCCCTTTCCCGGTGGCATACTCCCAATTATTGAAACGATACCCATAATCCTGTACATTTATTTTTTCTCTTTCTTTAATCGTACCATCTTTTTTTCTTTCAGATGTTTTACCCCATGATGTGCTGCCGCCCCATTTGTTTTTACGGTCCTTTAATAAGTTCGCAGTCTTTGGTTCTCCCTTGCTAAAAACAAACATATATTCAAAGGACTGGCTATATCTTTTATCTCCTGTTGCTGCCGGAAATGATGGCGTTTTGCTGTAAATCATTGTATCATGTAATCTAAATCCGCAATCAAGAAAAAATAAAGCCTGCCTGAAAGATGTTCCTGTTTCAGATCCGTTTACGGTTGCATCACCAACAACCCAAACCAACACACCTCCGTGTTTTGTAATCCTGAATAGTTCCATAGCAATATTTTCAAATGGAAAACTATACCCTTTGTAATCCCTTAAATTGTCATAAGGCGGTGAAGTAACAGTTAAATCAACGAAATTGTCTGGCATACTTTTCATTGTGTCTAAATTGCTTTCATTGTAAATCTTGTTCAATTCTAAACCGCCCGGTGTTGTCATTTGCGTCATGGCTCTCTCTTAAGGCTTTCTAAATGCTTCGTGGCCGCATCTTCAAAAATATCAAACGACGCCACCGCCAGCCATGCGTCCACATCTTCGGTTTCTTCCACGCTCAGCGGTACTTTTTTGAAGTTTCCGCCGCCATCGCTGATGTATTTAAACGAGGTAGGAGTAACATCAATTATCTCAATGTCGCCCGGCTCATTTTTGTACCAGCCGTAGGCCTCATACTCGATGCAAAATTGCACTTCAATACTGCCCTTGTCGGTAGGGACTTCTTGGAAATCGTAGCAGGTCCTGCTCATAGCGTAGATTGGTTTAGTTTGGTTGCGGTGATGATCCATTTGGTTTGCTCTTCAGTACGCCCCAGCTGATATGCTTCTTGCAGCTCCTTCAGCCCGGCGCGATAGGCGTCTGCCCATTCGCAGTACAGGAGTGCGTTGTCGGTGGTACCTTCCGACAGCCGGAACAGCTTGTGGACCACGTCCACAATCTGTCCAAGCTGCATGCTGTTGTGCGACAGCGACACCATCGCCTCGTCACGTTGTTCAGCGGTCATCATCGGAATGTAACGGTTAGGGTTGACTTGGCTGGCCGGGGTGCAACCACCGGCACAACTTCTCCGGTGTTGGGATCAACGATGGCGGCGGCTGCTCCAATCCGAAAGGCTGTTTTCACCAGCTCCTGCCTTGCCTTCAGCTGTTCGGAGAGTTCAACGCAGACCGGATCAGCTTGAAAGTTTGGCGTGTCCCGAGGCTCACGCAAACTGACGCTTGCACCCTCGAATCGAAACTCACCACGGCCAAATTTGGCGGCCGTGTCTTTTGCGGTTTCCTCGGTCAGTTCAAGGATCGCTTCCAGTGCCTTTATTACGGCTTTACAGCGTATGTGAACGCTGAGCGGATCAACAACACCCTCGTTTACTTCCGAGGTAACGTGAGCGACAAAAGCGTCAATATCGGCTTTGTCGATGTGATTAGGTAGGGTTAGCATACGTCACCTCCTTCCAGTCGCTCGATGAATGTTTGCCGCTCCTTGATTTGCTTGGCACGGAAGGCGAGCGATGCCTTGTGCTGTTGATAATTGAACGCGAAGCGCTCCTCGCGTTGGCGCTGAACAAACTCGCTCATTTTGCGCCGCTTTGAAATTTGGTAAGTCATAAGTAATTGGGGTTAAAGGGTTTGTAAATATTGAATACCTGATTTGTACTTCGCCGCATCCCAGTTCTCCCGTGCCTCCAGCTTGTACCGCTGCTCCGCATCTGGGACCTTCTGCATGAGAAGCTGGCTGTACTTCAGCCGTAGGTCCGCCAGCAGCTGCTCCTTGGCGATGGCCATCGACATCTCGTCGGCGCTGGCGATACTGGTTTCCAGCCCGATGCCGAAGTTGGCAAGCGCTCTGCCCCATGCTGAAGTTTCGCAGTTCTCGACGTAGCTGGTTTTGTTTATTGCCGAGCTTGTTCTGTCCTCCTGAGCCATCCCGCTGGCAACGATGCGCCCGCTGGTGTCGGTGATGATGGCGTTGAGGACGCAGAAGTCCGGTGTCAGTTGCACGACCTCCGTGGTCAGTGCGTACTCCGCAAAGTTGGCGCGGAAGTACTTGAGGCGTTCAGCCACCTCGACGTATGGCTTGCCTTTGATGTTAGTGGTTTTGAATTGGTGCATTGTGTTTGGTTAAATTGAGTGATTGGTTGGCAGCGAAGTTTAACGCGGCGCGTATGCTGCCGAAGCGCGCCCGGCATAGTCTGAGGGTGTCAGCCTCGCAATAGACGGAAGTGAGTTGCATTAAAGGTTTAGAATGTGTAGGTGTCGTCTTCTTTGTTGAGTTCATGGTTTTGTTTTAAGTGTGCAAATATACATACATAAATAAGCTGATGCAATAAAAAAAATATCAGCCATAGCCAAGTGCCATCGCAGTTGGCAATAATCAGCACGTTGATGATGCTGGCGGTGATGATTAGGATTAAGTTGTTCATAGGTAGTCCTTAAATAGTGCAATGTAATTTGTGACGGTGACGTGACGATCCAGCGCCTGCAGGATCGCGCACATATCGCCCACCGTGACATCGGTGAAGTATTGCTTTGCTTGCAACAGTTCGGTAATGTACTCTCGCAGGTGTGGATGCGGCATGGCGTTCAGCTTGTCCATTACTTCGGGCGTTAGGCGCTCGTACAGGTTGGGACGATTGCTGAGGTGTTCAATCAGGTCCTCAGTGTATTCGGTTGTGTCGTGGTTCATAGTACGGTTAGGGTTTGGTTGAATTGATGTTGGCGAGCTTGCAGGTAACGCCCGTACAGCTCGTAGTTGAACGTCAGCGGCTTCTTTGTTTCGCTGGATGAAGGCGTTGCGGTGCGTTCCAGCATGTAGCGGATATGCCGGTGCCAGGCACGTAGGTAAGCGGGTGTGTTGTTCATGGTTTGGTTGGGTTTAAGGTTGGCATTGGTTGAGGTGTGGATGAGCGTTGAAAGCGGATGAAGCGAAACCAGTCGCGGTGTTGCTTGCGGAACAGCGCGTCAACGAGCTGCTTTGTGCGTGTCGCGTCGCTTCCCGCTTTATACGGATAATCGGCGTGCATTGCATACCATCCGCTCGGCAGCTTGTGGATGTAAGCGTTAATCGTTGAGCCATCGTCATAAACGATAGGCGTGTAGCTGATGATGTCGTGGTTCATGGTGTGTTTGGTTTAGGTTGGTTAAATAAGGCTGGTTGCATGCTCAACTGCACGATGGCTGTTTGTTTTGTCTTGCAACGTATCGATAATGTCCATTGCGTGATATAGCACCGTGCGCTCTTCCTCAGTCAATGCGCCCTGAAAATGTAAATGCATGACTTCTGTAATGGCGTTTTTTGCGACTTTGGCTGCAGAGTTCAATTCTGCATACCGGCGAATGATAGTTGATACTTGGTTAATTTGTTGGTTGTTCATGGTGTGTTTGGTTTAGGTTGGTTAAAGGTTTATGTTTACTAATTGATTTGATTTTTTCAGCTTGGCTATTGCATGAACCAAAGTATTAATTTCAGAAAGAAGGGCTGCTATTTCCTTATCCAAATTCTTTTCGTCAGAAGATTTTGGCGAGGTAATATCAACATTGCTGTACAACCTTTTTTGTTTTGCTATTAAAGGATCTACCTGCTTAATTAAATCATTTTTCTGAATCTGTAAAACTTCTATTTCTTTTGCAATCGTGTTCATGGTGTGTTTGGTTTAGTTTGTTTTTCCCGTTTTGGTATATGCAAATATACATACATATATATATACAAACCAAACTTTTTTTTATTTTTTTTTCTGCGTTTCCAGCGCGTAGAGGCACATTCCGAAAAAAAGTTTCAGAAGCCCCCCATTTTGAAGCCTTGATTTTTGGCGACTACCTCAGCCGGGCGAAGATTACGATGCTCACCACCAGCCCCAAAATCGCTCCCACCAACAGCACCGGCCACGCACTTTTGCGCTTCTTCGCCTGCACATACACCGTGCGCTCGACAATGGTCGTGTCACGCATTATTAGCCGCTGTACGACCGTATCTCTGCGCAGCCTTATCACAATACCACTACCTGAATTTTGAACGCTTAAAACGCTTGTTTTGGTGCTGTCCCTGAGCGCAAACCTGCGGATCACGCCAGCGCTGTCGCACAGGTCTGGCAGCGTTAATTCGGTCAAGCTGCCAGCGGTTACAATCTGCCTGTCGGTATGCACGATGGCCTGCGTGCGGATGACCTCCGCAGGCTTCCGGCAACAGCCGAACAGCAGCAGGCTAAATATGATTATATTCCGGGATGGCATCGAAACACGGACAGGCTTTGGCGACCTTAGGGAAGTCCCTGTGGCCCTGAATCTTGGCGGTCGGGTACTTAGCCCGCCATTCGCTCAGGACCTGACTGAGTGCATCTTTCTGGCCTTGCGTGCGATTGTCAACGCCCTTGCCTGTGCTGTCCACGCCACCGATGTAGCTGACGTGCAGGGATGCGCTGTTAAAGCCAGCGACTCCATTGCAGACCTGTTCATCAGGAGCGAGCGTCACCACCTCGCCACTGGCCTTGATGACCTTGTGGTAGCCGGGTGACTTCCACTTTAGGTGTTCCCGCCAGTACCGGCGTATTGCGTCAACACTGGTGACGTGAGGCGTTGCCGTGCAGTGTACAACAAGGTATTTGATGGTTCTCATATTTTTTTAATTTATACTGCAAAAGTAAACATGATTATCCTTTTATATTTGATCAGTTTTATCAATTGTATCGGCACAGTCAGCTTTGCCCTGACACAAGTGTAATTTTTTGCACATGGTAGCGAAATTCAATACCTTTCGCAAATAATTTCGATTTGCACCTGATAGGGTACAAATGCCGGCATCTGCACCTAACTGCACCCTATCGGGTACTGGTCGTTGTAAACTTCGCCTCAACAACACGGGTTTCTATTTTGCCGTTTTTTATCTTCACCAACTTCAGCTTCATCCAATACCCGCCCAACGGCTTCGGTGGTCTGCCCCGCTCAACGTGGAAGCCACCAATACCGCCATCGTACTCCTCTTTGTAGGTTGCAGTGCGTATCTGATGCAACGGCCTCTGCCGCATCATGTAGTCGTTGCGGTTCAGGTAGGTGATGATGTTGATGTGGTGATACAGCTCGTGAACGTGTCCTTGCCACGTACAGTCGTAGCCCTCAACCATCGCCATAATCCGCTGGTCCTGTATAACGCCTTTAGTCACAGGACCACCCCCGCCTGAGCCGTGGAAGTAGTGCATCGCAAATCGCGTGCGATTGGTAATGTTTGGAGCGCTCGAAAAGCCAAACAGTATTGCACCTCCGTAGCCACCAGTCTGAACAACAGTGCCGCACTCGTGGTTGAGCAAGGTGACGAACATCTGCAAAGCGTCAAACTCCACGTTCCGAATCACGCTTGTTTCGTGATTGCCGTACCCGATGAGGGCAATATGCTTGGCGTATGGTTTGAACCACTGCACCGCGTCGCTCACGACAGCTTGCAAATAATTGCCCTTGTTGTGTTCCGGTCTTATTTCATTCTTTTCCCGGCGCGGATCGGCTCTGCCCTGCATTAGGCAGTACAATGAAAAATGGGCAGAGAAACAAGACGGTTTTGTCGAGGTAAAAGACAGCATCCTGGCCAGTTCTTGGAAAAAGCGTTGGGACAACGAGTTTAAGATCGCAAAAGCCGAGGCCGACATCGAGGTCCTCGATGAAGCATTGCGTCTTGCGGCTGATAAGAAAAACCAGGATGAACTGGACGCAATCCAGAATTCCAAGAAGAGGGCCGAAGAACGCTTGGCAGCAGCAGAAGAAGCAATTGGCGAAGTTGATCAAGATGCCGATGTAAACGCCGAAGACCAACAATCATCTGCTAGAGAGTTTGGCATAGTTGGCTTCATGTCTGCCAGGGATGCAGCAGAAGAAGCCCTTTTTGAAGCAAACAAAAAGTGGTCTTCCAAAGCCGATTCTTACGAAGGAGGGAAAACCTCAAAGAATAAAGAAGACTTGGAGAAAAAGATTGAAGGCGCAAAAGAAAAGATTGAGAATGCCAGGATTAAGTCAGAAGATCTTAGAAAACAAGGAAAAGATGATCGAGCTGATAAGCTGGATGCTGCTATTAGCCGAGCTGAAAAAATGGTCTCGGACTGGAGAGACGAGCTGTCAACGATAGCTGACTCACTTGACACAGGAATCTATTACTCACTATTGACCCGCATGAACGAAGAAATCGATTCTTTAACTGCTCTTTATGAAGATCAACAGCAAGGCCCAAAGGTTCCTCCACTGTCCGAGGTTCGTAAGAACATGCAGAGGGCTATCTCAGCAGCGCCTGACGAAGAGAAACAGGGTCTTTTGGACGAATCGATCAAAACTTTGGACGAGATCAAACAATTAAAGCAAGAAGAAGCCCAGAATAGAAACGAAATGGTCAAAAAGATTGCTGAAAATAGAGGGGAAGAAGAAAGCGATCAAAAGAAATTTCCTAAGGAATTTGAAGTTTTTAAGAATTACAAAGAAGTTGAAATCAAAAAAGAGATTGAGCCTTACGAAACCGCGATCAAATACTTTGAAGAGCAAGGAGGAAAGAGACCGCCAGAGCCTAAGAAAGAGCCTAAGGAAGAGCTCCCAAGCGGGTCGTCAGGGACCAGCGGCAGTAGCGGATCGTCGGGGAGTGACGGCAGTAGCGGCAGTAGCGGAACCAGCGGTGAAGAAGGAGTATCAGGTGGCAGCGGCAGTGATTCAGCAGAGGTAACAGCGCAAAAAGAAAAAATTGAAAAGATTAAAGCAGAGATTACAGAATTGGAAGAAAAACCAATTTCTGCGAAATTCGACAGCGGACTAAAGAAAATTGCGATTGAGCAGAAACAAAAAGAGCTTAAAGCAGAAGAAGAAAAGCTGGAAGACATTAAGTCACAGGGCTCTGCAAAGAAAGATGAATCCGTTGACACAGCTTCTTCCAAGTATATGAAGTTTAATGATTTTGTGAAAATGAAAAACAGCAAGTAACATGAAGACTTTTTCTCAAGCGATCAACGAGGAAGCTGATCCATCGATCTACACAGAACGTGGAGGTCTTCTAAGAAAGACTCCTGTCGTCAAGAAGTGGGATAAGATCGGTGCTGGCAAGTCGCAGATTGAAGGGCTGGGAGTGTGGGCTCTAGAACCTCTAGTCGACAACGAGACGATCGAAGAGTGTCCAGTGATCGAGGTTCCTCGCGACCAGGTGGCCGGAACTGACCTGATGGACTATTTATTCAAGGTAGGTGAAAACTCATATGTCTTAGCTCTGGGAAACTGTTCCGTCTACAACCACCTC
>OGWD01000088.1_pt1 | contig 10682 bp, 10 predicted proteins | sample 1575981 | NCBI WGS metagenome assembly OGWD01 (sample SAMN07581555, study PRJEB24739) | freshwater metagenome | place: Singapore | collected 2015-04
CAAACATTACCGTAAAACCTCTTGCGTAATCAATTCTCCACTAAACATTAAAGGGGAAGGATTGTTTAGTTCTCCACTCCACCCAACGAGGTCTACGCCAGAGTCACGCATCATCTGCAATCCTGCACGAACAGACGATTCCCACTTGGGGGCAGTCCGTTCTACCAGTCTGCGAAGCGTGACCACTCTACCAATCCCAAATTCCACAATTGCACGAGAACATTCTGCACACGATGCCCATGTGCAATACATGTGCAACCCTTTGGTTGGTATTCCGTTTTTGATTGCCTTGAATATGACGGATCGCTCTGCATGTTCGGTGCAGTAATTTTTTGCTTCAGGAGACAGATTTTCTCCAGTTACTCTGACTGCTTCAGGAACCTTGTTCCACGAAGCCAAAAGAATGCCTGCACCCCCTGGAACAACGAGAGCAGCACCAACCTGTGTGCGTGGATCGGTTGAGTGCTTGGAGGCAATAGCCCACACATCCTGTAGGTGCATTCGGTCAATCCACCAATTCAACCTGTCCTCACGCAGCAGATCACTGTCCATTGACAAACTTTCTCCACTCAATTGCATTACGAATTTTCCAGTGGCGATTGTTTAGTTCTTTCACAATCTCTTCAAGCAGACCAATCTTTTCTCGTTGGTAATACACCTTTTGCTTGGCTTTCACAATGTCGGTGTCTGCGTTCAGATACATGTCTAGATCGTTACGCAGAATCTTGAGATTGAACGGCTCCCAACCACGAGCGGCTAGTTGTTCTTCGCTCATTTTGCCTGTGTAGTATTCCCACTTGTCGCGTAGAACGATTGCTGCCTCGTTCTCGTATTTGGCAAGCATGAGACGCTCTTCCATCAGGAAGTTCATGTATTTGCTGTGGAGTTGTGGAATCCGCAGCGACTCGGCATCCAATGCCGCGTCGTCAATACGGGTGTCCTTTTCAATTTCTTTTCTAATGTCATCAAGGGTCATAAACAAATCTCCATCGGTGGAGTATACACGAGATTCGATGGAAGTCAAGCGGTAATACTTGTCAAAAATATTACAGCACCTCTACTTCGTAACTGCGGTATTTGAAAGTGCAGTTTGCAATAAACGGTTCAGGATCAATCACCGCAGAGTTAAAATCTATAGAAGACAGGGTGCGGGGATAGATGTCGTAGAACCGAACTCCTAGTTTGGGATTCTTGGTGGAGTTCAAAATAATCAGATCAGCCGTTGTGGTGTGGGTATTGGACGGCTTGATCTCGTCGTAGTTTTCCACATTGGTGGACTGCCGCATCCAATTAAATATTTCAAGCCAGTTGCCCATGTTCTCGTCCACCACAAACCCTATGGTGAGTTCATCAAAGTCTAGTTTGGACGGACGAGACACCTGAACGAACGGTGTAGGCATGATTACTTCACTCATGGTCACGGTGGGCAGAGATACACTCTGACAGAAATACGAAACCTTTGGTAGTTTAGCAATGCTGAACCGATAGTAGGTCGGCAGCAGGGGATTCATGTATTGAGGGTAACGACTGAGTATGTTACTCTCAATTTCTGAAAGATTAAATGGTTCGCCTTTAGCCATGTAATAGTATTTAGACACCAAAAGAAAAGGGGGAGAGGTTTAACCCTCTCCCCCAAGTCTTCAGTTTACTTCAACTATTACGATGCAACGCCGTGTAGGTTGTCTACGCGGAAGATGCGATAATAGAGATTCTTACGAGCGTCGAGACGACCGTTACCAGAGTTTGTACCTTCAGCGAAGGGGTTCGCAACCATGCCGTAGCGGGTCTTGAACGCGATCTTGGGCTGGAAGTTGGTGGTGTCAACGGCTCGCATCATCTGTAGCGGTACATACGGGCAGTAGAATACGCCTGCGTCGTATGGGCTGGTTCCCTTATAACCAACCATTACAAAGTTGGGGTTGGTTGCACCGCTATCAGCGTACGGATCGATGTAGACCTTGATCTTGCCGTTGAGTGTACCAGCAAAGGTGTTGCCAGTATCATCAACATCAAGGCTGACATTTAGTGCAGGGCTGATGTTGAGGAAACCACCCATTGCGAGAGCAGAAGCAACATCTGCCGAGCAGATGATAAAGTTGCCCTTGCCACGACGGGTATCCTTGGCAATCTTGTTGCACTCACGCTCAATCTGGAACATGAGTCCACGGAACTTCTCAGCACTCCAACGACCGTCAGAGTCCTGAATGAGATCGTAAACGCCACCATACTTGGTAGAAGCGTGAGCAGAGATACCACCAACTACTGTCTTGTAGTATAGGTCACTCTGCTGTGCTCCGAGTTTGGCGGTGCGATAGATGGTGCGAACTACCTCGCGGTTGATTTCAGACAGAATTTCTGTGCTGAGAATGTTGGCGAGTTCGGTTTCAGCGTCTAGACCGTGAACAGCCTTGAGGTCTTGTGCGAGTTCAACGCTGTAAGCGGCTGCTAGAGCACGAGTGTTGGCTTGTACGGCTACACGCTCAATGCTGAAGCCCATTTCGTTGGGGGTAACACCTTCACCAACGCTGGTAAGCATACCGCTACCAGTGGTTAGACCGCTGTTGGCAGTTAGATCACCAATAGCCAATTCGCTGTTGATGAACGGATCAGTTGCCATTCTGGTTCCGAAGAAACCAGCAGTACCACCTGCTTGAGCAGATCCACCAAGGGTTGCACCGTTAGCGTAGGTGCTACCGCTGAAGGACGCAACTGCTTCGTTGTAGAAGGCTTCTTCACCAAAGGTGCTGCTTCCAGAGGTAGCGTACTTGCTACGCATTGCGAAGATTAGACCTGTGGGGGCAGACATTGCCTGAACGCCGCAGATATCGTAAGCCATGAGGTTTGGCATGGCACGACGAACGAGTTGGATCAGGATTGGGTCGTAACCCTTGATGTTGCCTTCACCACCGATTACGGGGGACATACCACCGCCACCGATGTTGGTGGGGGCTTCGGCTAGCATCTGCTGACGAACTGCCTTCTCCTGATTCTCTAGGAGGGTAGCAGTAATCGCACGACGGTGCGGATCAGTGATGGGGGACATATCGGCGTGATCTAGAACAGGCTTCCACTTGCGGAGAGCGTGTTCAGTTAGCATCTTGTTCTCTTCCATTGTAGTGACTCCTTTGGTTTTTAACAGTCGGAATTGACTGGAAAGTGTTAAGAAAAAAGTAAATTAGTCCTGTTTCTTGCTCATGGACTTGAGATACGCCTCCATGAGCGGAGAAGCCTCGGAACCTTCCTCGTAGGACTCTTCAATAGACTCCTCTTCGGTAGCGGTTTCGGTTACGGTTCCGATTTTCTCAATGTTCTCGCGGAGAACAGAGAGTTTCTCGGCAAACTGCTCTACCGACTCAAACTCCACGCTCTCAGCGAGTTCACGGAGTTTCTGGGTTTCGGTGTCGGTTAGTCCTTCAGCCATTTCGCGGAACAGGAGTTCGCAACGGAGTTGTTCGCACTCTTCGTTGATCTCCATGTTCTTGGAAACCTGCTCGTCTAGTTCGCTCTTGAGGCTTTCAAAATCCTCAACGGTAGACTCAAACAGATCAAGTTTCTCTTCGGGGATTTCGATGTAGGACTCGGCAAACACGCTGCGGAGTTTCTCAATGAATCCCTCGGTGATCTCGGTGCGAAGACCGTTGGCTACAGCGAGACGGTTCTCCTGCATCCACTCTTCCACGACATAGTTGAGGTACTCATCAATACGCTCAACCATCTCTTCGGTAACTGCAAGGGTGTGCTCTTCTAGGAGAGTCTCGTACTTGCCCTGTAGTTCCTCTTCAATCTGGCTGGTGCGAGCAGCGAGTTGAGCCTCAAACAAGGTTGCAGCCTCGTTCATAAACTCTTCGCTGAGTTCCTTGCCAGCAAACAAGGTTTCGATGCTCTCCTTCATGGAGGGCTTCTCTACCTTGCCGTTGGCATCGCTCTTCTTAGCCTTGATTGTGCCCATGTTCTTGCCAGCGTTGGCGTTGTGGGGTTCAGCAATCTTGGCAGACTTACCGTTGGCAGTCTTGTAAATCTTATCAGAAGAGTAGTCAGAAGCGGCTTCCTTCATGGACTTCTTGGAGGGCTTTTCTTCCTCCTCTTCCTCTTCTTCGTCCTCGTCTTCCTCGGACTCTTCCTCTTCTTCCTCTTCCTTGGCTTCTTCTAGTTCGCCGTCGAACTCCTCTTCCACGATCTCCTCCTCAACAACCTCTTCCTCGCCTTCGGTAGCCTCGGTGGGTTCATCGGTAGGATCGGGGTTCTCTGCGAGGAAGCCTTCGCCTAGAATTACCTTCTTGATTACATCTTCGATCTTTTCGTTAGCCATGACTGGAGTTCTCCTTTGAAATATGTAGACGCTTCAGAGTTTTGAGATGAAGTCTTTGAAGAGGTGAATTGCCTGTTCTTCTAGTTTGCGTGATGGGGTATTTTTAATTACTTTCTTGTAATTTTCAATAACCACTGGTTTGAGAACCCCGTTATCCCAAATCCATTCCTTGCCTTCCATGATACCGTTCACAAACGCATTGGGTGCGGAGGGATCAGCCACCACATCCACTGCTGCCAGCATGAAGTCTTCCTGTACCACATTGACTCCATCTTGTTCCTTCAGGCTTCCCATGCCTCGGGACGAAACGCCTAGTTTGGCTCCTTCGTCAATCAGATTCTTTACAATCTTGCCGTAGGGGGTGTCCATGATCTTGGCTTCACCAATAATCTGCTTGCCGTCTACAGACAAGTTCTTGATGATGTGTGACACACGCTCTAGGTTGACGGTTGGGCCCTCTGGATGTCCGAGTTCACCCATAGCACGGTTCTGCTTTACATACTCGTTGGTGTAGCGACCAATTTCTTTTTCCATTATCTCACCGGGATACACGCGACCGTTACGGTTCTTGGTATCCGACTCCATGAACACACCCTTAATAAAATAAGTCTTCTGACCGTTTTTGTCTTCGGTCAGAACTTGGATGTCGCTTTGGGTTGTTTCGGTGATTAACTTCATTAGTCTTTAGCAGCCTTCTTTTTGTTGTATTGCTTCCATGCGGTTGCGTACATTACTTCCTTGCCACGCTTGCCGTACTGTTTGGCAAAGGAAGCCTTGGTGCGGGGAGAACCAGTCATCTTTTCCATTCCAGGAGGAGACACTTCGTCTAGTTGCTCGGTTTCTTCGGCAACCTGTTCAGTCTCTTCAGCGACTTCTTCTGTCTCTTCGTACATGGAGGGCTTTTCTTCCTTGGACTTCTTCTTGTTCTTCTTAGCCTCTTCGTCCTGATCGTGGCTATACATTCCCATCTTCTTGTCTTCGCTGAATAGATCAGAAGCAATGCCTACACGCTCTTCGTCTAGCAGGAGCGAAGCCTTGGCGTATAGAGCGTTGAAAACGCACTCTTTAGCGTCCACATAGTTCTTCTCTAGCAGGGCTTTTACGATCTTTTTGTTGTTGTCCATAGGTTCTCCTTGTCAGACCTTATTTATTTAGTATTCCCTATATTTCTCGTAAATATCATTTATTCTTTGGGATTTCCGAATTCATCTTCGTCTTCGTCGCCCCCAACTATTTCCCCGATTGTGACTTGAGGTTCAGCAGCATCGGCAGCGGGTGCTCCCCCAGCAGGGGCGGCTCCAACACCCTCAACAGGGGTCATTTGCCCCTCGGGAGCCACAATTTTGCCCTCTGCGGTTTCCTTCTTGATGGCATTATCAATTTCTTCAATGTCTTCCGCAGTCTGCTTTAAAATATGCCGACGCACAAAGTCGCGGGAGTAGTACTTGCCCACAAAGTCTTCTGCGTCTCTTGCAGTCTGTAGACGATCCTTGAGCACTTCGCTTTCCTTGAGTTCAGAGAAGTGGGAGTCCTTGTTGAATTTGAATGCAATCTTGGGTTCAATTTCCTTCCACTCGTCTTCACGAATTATTCCCTTAAGAACCAACTGAATTCGGAGCAGATTCAAAAATACTTCAGAGAACTTCATACGGAGCCGTTCCACAAACTTAAAGAACTTTACTTCGTCACGACTAATCTCTGAAGCACGACCAATATTAAATCCTGTGCTTTCTTCTAGACGAGTAGTAGGAACATTAAGAGATTGGAACAGTTTCTTCTGGAAATACTTCACATCTTCCATCTCGCCCAAGTTTTGTCCACCCTGTAGAGTGCTGACTTCTGTGCCCTTGCCGCCTTCACGACGAGGCATCCAGAAGTCTTCCAACATGGACAGGTGCTTACGGGTATCGTTGATCTCTCCTGTGGTGGGATCGTACATGAGTTTGTTACGATATCGCTGCATAAGTCCACGCACATACTCTTCAGCCTTTTGCTTGGGAAGATTTCCAACATCCACATAGAAAATACGGCGTTCAGGAGCACGAGCCAAACGATAGATCAATACAGCGTCTTCAATCATTCGCAACTGGTTGAGTGATTTGATTGCCTTGTGGAGATAGCCCACAATCTTCTTGCGACGAGCATCAAACAACCCGCTATGAACAAAACAGATGGCATCAGGATTGATCTTTAGCCCGTCAAGGGTCATAGACGCGGAAGCCTGATCCTGTTCAGAATAGATGTAAAACTCTTCTATATCAGAGACAAGGTTTATGCCTTTAGGTGCAGAGCCGTCAGTAACAGGTTTCTTCTTTATTTTGCGAACCTTTCTGATCTTGGTGGGATCAATAGGACGCAATTCAATAATACCTTTTTTCTTATTTTTCTCGTCAACAATAATGTGATAGTAGATACGGCTGTCCACATACCACTTGCGGAACAACTCGTATCCACGACGAGTAAACTCCATGAGGTTCATCACTTCGTGGAACTCGTCTTCAATTTTGTCTTTAATGCTTTTATTTTGCTTGACAGCAGAAACATCAATCTTGACTGCATCTAGTGTATCGTTATAGACAATGCTTTCGTTGCAAATGTCTGCAATAGCACTTTCCACTTCAGGATGGAGTGCCATCTCACGATACTTGTAGATGAGTTCAATATCTGATTTTACAGAACCGTCAAAGTCAACATACGCACCAAAATAACCACCCACTTCGATGGGTGTTGCTCCGTCATCATAATCAGGAGGCACAAAAGAAACAGGCTTCTTGAGGATATCCTCCGCAGAAGCCGTTTCCTTAGCGTCCTTTTTTCCGATACTAAAACCGAACAGGTTTATCGCCATAATGTAAATACCTTTTCAAAAAGTATCAGAAACCTTGACCGAAATTGATTCCAAGTCCCTGTAGTAATGTTCCTACTCCGTTTCCACCAATTGCTGCTGCTGAAGCAGGGCCGGGAGCAGCCTCCCACCAAGAGTAGTTTAGAGTAACAGGGAATTCTGCAATCTGGTCATTGTTCTCGTAAGACAGATCAATTGTTCCAACTTCGCTTGGGAAGCATCCAATAAAATTATAAGTTCGGATTGCTTCTCCGTCACGATGTAGTTGGGTGACAGACCATGTTGGCATAAACTCCATGAAGTTTCGGGGTGCAATATTTGCAATATGTTGATTGAAAATAGCACTCCAAGACTCAAACGCTGAACGCAGAGACAGATTGGTATCAGAGATTACGGTGAGCGACCAATCGGCAAATGTACGATCACCTGGTAGTTTGATCCGACGACCACGATACGGAACTTCAATAGTTCCTATCGAAGATGCAGGGATCTGTGCTGCTTTCACCAAGAAAGAAACTGCTCGGTTATCCGAATAACCCGGAATCGCACCGTTTACTACGAACAAATTGGTACGAGCACCACCGCCAGCAAAGGCGTTTACGAACCCTGAAATATTGTTTGTTGGTTCTACTGGCATTAGGACTTACTCCTTTTTCTCTCTTATCTATACGATCAGCCGCCAACTTCGCTGAAATTTACGCCAGTCTTGGTGGCGATAAAGTTCAACTGGATGAAGTTGATGCTACGGGTTGGTTTGACGAAAATATCGGCTACAAACTCGTTGCGGTCGATGACTTCGCCTGTGTTGTTGGTTTCATCGCACACCACCTTGAAGTCGGTGATGCCACGACGCTGTTGCACAGTCTTGAGGAACGGAACAACCAAATTTCTGAACTGTGCACGGGTGAATGCGTCGTTCTGTTCGAACAAGAAGAACTTGCTTGCGGTGGCAATTGCCTTCTCAAGAATGATGAACAGGCGACGAACATTGATACGGTCGAAGGCAGAGGGCTTGGTCTGCATGGTCTTGTCACCAAACAGGATCACGTCCTCACCTGGGAACGACACGACAGGGTTGATCTGTCGGGTGTACAGTTCGTCGCGGTGAGCCTCGCTTGAGGGGTTGTAAGCCAACTTGACTACGCTCTTGATCTGTCCACGGTTGAAGCCTGCGGGTGAGAACCACGCTTCATTGGTGAACTCGGTGCGAGCAACTAGACCTGCAATGTCTGCGTTGAGCGGAACAAGTCGGACTAGGTTGTTATAAGTGTCTAGTTGATACTTCCAACCGCTGTCGCAAACAGCATACGAACTGTTAACATTCAATGTGTTATTGCGGAAGGTTTTGATACTACTAAGTGCTTCGTATGGTAGTTTGTTTTCCACATCGGATTGTTGCGGAGAAACAAAAGCCATGCAGTCTAAACGCTTCTCACAAATCTGCTGAATGATTAGTTGTTCAAGTGTTGCAGAAGCGTTTCCTGTTGGGAGCAGAGACACATCAATGGTGTCTGCGTCTTGGAACAGACTCCATCCGCTTCCCCACCGCTCGCTGTCGTTTGGTGCGACAGAACTAGCACCAGTCAGTCCTAGAGAGTTTACTCCGTGACCAACAGCCGATGCAGTTGAAAGAGCGGAACCCAAGATAGTGTAGTTTGTGTCTGATGCTACTTTAACTGTGCTAGTGTCTGGATCACTTCTGGTTGCCCAAATGTATTTTGACTTATCGTTGATTACGGTTCGGTAGTAGTTGCTGCTACCGTCAAAATTACGGGCATCAGAAGCACGAGACAGTCCTTCAAATTTTTCGAGCAGAGCGTTTGCGGTTCCTGTCCACTTACCATCTTTGTCGAGAACTAGAATATTGATAAGATCGTTTGATCCACCCGCATCTGAAGCGTATTGAGTAGTGGTTGCTCCAGTAGAAACATATTTTGCGTATACACTCTTTATATCAAATGCTGCACCACTTACTTGTGCTTTTGGTAGCAGAGAAGATAGTTGCAGACGAACCATAGGAATGCTTCCACTTAATGTGATTCCACTGGTAACTCCTCCCAAGAAATCTCCAAAGGTTGGAGTCAATGTAGTAAAGGTGGTGCTTGCTGTAGTTCCGGCTTGAACACCGCTAATCGTAACGGTTGTACCGTCAGCAAACACAACTTCGTCGCCAACAGCAAAATACTTGGTGTTCGTTTGACCACCAGTGGTCATGTCAATATAAGTTGCACCAATTGCTGCTAGTTGTGCTAGAGACGCACCAGTAATACCAGTTCCGCTAGTAATCACTACTTTTAGGCTGTTTCCTAGCACTCCTGGATATTTTCCAGCAAATATAACTCCAGATGTGGACACCGCCGTACCACCACAGGCTCCCTCATTTGTAAAAAAGTCGGTTGTATTGTTAATATTGAATCCTGCTGCTGCACAAGCACCGGCTTTGTTGGTTTGTGAGTTATAAGCAGTAGAACCAACTACACGCACTACTTGGCAGTTGTTGCCGTATTGTAGGAAGTTCGCGGCAGTGAAAAAGTCCACATAGTTGTTATTGTCTGGCTTTTGGAAAATATTGGACAGTTCACGCTCATTGGCAACAGTCACTACTTCGTTGACTGGTCCCCAATGGAAATAACCTGCAAAACCGCCAGGAGTGGTGGCTACAGCAGGAACGATTGTGGTTAGGTCGATTTCTTTGATGCTTACGCCGGGGCTTACTCTAAATCCCATTGGTGTGTCTCCTTCGTCTGTGAAGCACGGGGTTGAATATCGTTACTTCTGCTTATATGTATTATTTGGTTTTTTTCTATGACCTATAGTTGAACTGTAGTATTTATCCGCCAGAATCTCCCCAATTCCAAGCAGTTCCGCTGCCGTCAGTAAACGAATTAGGGTCATACCCGTCATCCACGAACCCAAAGGGGGTCATCTCTTCTTCCAAATTTTTCATTTGGTCTTCATACAGGTCTTTTCGGATGTCGCTACCTGTAATGTCTTTGAAATACGCTTGGGTAGTTAGCCACCCAAACAGAACAAGTGTCATCACCAAATCGTCGTTGTGGTTATCTTCGGCTTCGTAGGAGTCTCCACGAGCCACGAAAGAACACAATTCGTCCACAACTCCAAAGTCTTCAACTACCAGTTTGGTGTCTTCAATCAAATTTTTAAGAATGGCACACCCAATACGCTTTACTGCTGTGGATGTTTTGACTCCCTTCATGGCTGAACCGCCTCGTCCAAAACCACCGTTAACCACCTGTCCTTTGCGTCCCTGCATTTGGACATAGATGATGTTGTCGTATTCCATGTCGTCGTGCAGGATATCGGCTACCTGTTGTCCAATGTCATTGATTTCCACCAACACGAATGCGTTGTTGTACTGCCGTGCGACAGGGTAGATGGCATTGGGATACAACATGGGAGCCAACTGGTTGTTGCGGAAGGTGGCTACCAGCCTGTACGGCATCTGCGTGACATCTATAACGGTAAACGCATGGTAGTCCTGCCCCACGCCACGCGAGGTGTCCACCA
>OGWD01000089.1_pt1 | contig 10600 bp, 5 predicted proteins | sample 1575981 | NCBI WGS metagenome assembly OGWD01 (sample SAMN07581555, study PRJEB24739) | freshwater metagenome | place: Singapore | collected 2015-04
AGCTAAAAATAATGCTGTAAAGAGGGATGCAGAAATCGTTAAAGATGAGGAGTCTATTGAGGAAACTAAAAGACAAATAAGGTTTAAGGCATTTGCTGCCGAAAAAGAATACTTAGATAAGAATCTTGAATTGATTCAAGATGCTCAAAGAAAAAGAAGGCAAGCCATTCAGACTGATGAGCAAAACGAACTTGAGGATACAAAAGATTTTTATGATGATAAGGAAAAGGTTCTAACAGATGCCTATAAAAAAAATATAGCTGTTCAGGGATTATCTAATGAAACCTTAAAAACACTTGAGCAAAATTATACTGATGCAATCCTTCAATTAACTGAAGACCGGGAAAAAGCCAGACTTGATATTATAGATAAGTATCGGGCAATTGAGAAAAGACAAAGAATAGAGGCTGAGGCTGAAATCCGTTCAACATTGGTTGAAGCTGCTACTATACGCAATGCTGCCTTGGAAAAAAATGAAATGAGAAAAGCTGATATAGCAGATGAGGGAGCATTAGCGCAGATAGAAATTGAGAGAAAGAAAAACCATGATATTGCTGCTGAAGAATTAAAAAGCGGAAATCTATCAGAAGAAAATAAAAAAATAATAAATGAAAAACTTCATGCCATGGATGTCCTTCTGGATGCCCAGGCAACCGAAATAGTTCAAAATGGCGAAAAAAGAAGATTAGAATATAAAACAGAGATAGGTTTACAGGCAGTAGAGTTGGCCAGAACTATTACTGATGGAATTTTTAGTTATTATCAGCAACAACTTGATAATGATTTGACTGCAACGCAAAAGAAGTATGATGAAGAGATAAGACTTGCAGACGGAAATAAACAGAAGATCACACAAATAGAAGCCGAAAGAGCAGCCGCTGAAAAAGAAATTAAAAGAAAGCAGTTTGAGGCGCAGAGAATGCAGGCTATTGCACAAGTGATATTTAATACTGCACCTTTAATTGCTCAATACTTAGCAGGGGTTTTGACTGGGCCTTTGGCTGCAATTGCCCTTGCCGCACAAGCCACACAAATTGGTTTTATTATGGCTCAACCGGTTCCTGAGTTTGCCGAAGGTACGAAAGGAAGAAAGTTTAAAGGTGGCCCTGCGATTGTCGGTGAGCGAGGTGTTGAAAAGGTAATTACAGAATCTGGCAAGGTTTACTATACCCCTGAAAGAGCATCATTGGTTGAACTTCCAAAGGGATCTCAGGTTATTCCAAATCATGCTCTGACTAAGCAAGAATTATTTGTTGCCAGTCAGTTTGCAGGAAGAACAACTACATCAACGGCCTCTCCGGTAGTAGGTGAAATCAGGGAACTTGGAAGTATCCTAAAAGGTTTACCGATAACTCAGCTTAATATGGATGAAAGAGGTTTTGAGAAATACATTCGCACTCCAAGGCGCAGTACTAAGATTCTTAATAATAGATTTGGCATCAATAACTAATGGCAAACTGGAAGTTTTACCTGGATGGAAATGAAGTAGAAGAACCTATTGGTTGGGATGCCATTGAGTTCACGGCTATCCGTATGGAGTCTCATGGCATAGATCAGCCATTTTCAACAGAAGTTAGGTTTTATGGCAAGGGGGCAAAGTATATTAAGTCAATATATGACCAGTACTTTATCAATCAGCCAATTGCCATTACCATCACATCAGATGTAGGCTATAATAACTCCGCATTCCAGTTTGATGGCTTTTTAAACTTAGCCATTTATGAGGAGAAGAATGTCTGTGATACAGATTCCTGGGAGATTACGGTAGGAATAATTGATGATAATTTTCGGGAACGGTTTAAAAGCCGGATGGATGTTGACATTGATATCTATGCGACCAAAGATTTAGATGAGAATGTTATTCCAGAACCGGAGTTTGATGAAACAAGATTACATACCCAAGAGGTATATCTCGTTGCTTTTGCCCAGAACTTAGATAAAGATTATCCATTGCAGCCTTGGGCGTTATTGTTTTATAATTATGATGATGGATGGAAAAGAGAAAACTTTGTTTGTGTTCTTCCCGCCTATTTTTCTAATAGCGATTTTAAAGGATCGTTTGGTTCAACATTTGATCCGCAACAACCAAAATTTACTACTACAAATACCTGTTTTTTCAATAATTCCAATGCAACTCGAACAATTACGGTTAGTGCCAATGTAAAGGGTGCAATTCAATGGACCGCAGTTGGATTGCCTAATAATACTGCAAACATTTGGCTTATTTTTGAAATATGGCATAATGGTAACTTTATAAGTTCATCAAGTCCTGCTGCCTCTGCAAATGCTACTTATGGAGGTCCACTGGTCGAATATGATTTAAGTCTTTCTTTTGATGCTACATTACCTCCTAATTATTATATAATTGCCCAATTAAGATGGGGCAATGGTGGAAATATACAAGCCGATGTTATACCGCCAAATGAGGAAATAACAAGGCAAATTGGTTGTTTTGTTAGAGAATGCTGTCTAACTGTTACCGAAACAAATGGGGCAGAATATGCATCATTTTCAGAAACATTAAAAGTAAAAGACTTCCTAAAAAGACTAATTTACATAATTACCGGAGACAATGATGGCCTGGTTTCTGATACCTTTGAACCCGATACCGGTTGCTATTGGAATTATGCTCTTACTAATGGCCTAAAGATAAGATCGGCTAAAACAGCGGCACAGGCTGCTGAGGTTTGTGATCCACTTGCTCAATTTGAGAAGACCAATTTTATAGTATCTTTTAAAAAGTTATTTGAAAGTCTTAGTTCCATTTTTTGTCTGGGTTGGGCATTTGAATTTATTGGAGGTCAATGGAAGGTTAGAATTGAAACTATTGATTATTTCTATCAAAATCAAATCAGCTTTAATGCCAATAATGTAGGAGAAGTAACCCAATTAGCCATGGGTGATAAATTGGCAAACCAAATATCAATTGGTTATGATGATACATGGAAAAACATTCAAGTTGCCGGATTGTGGGCCATACATACTGACCGCAATTACTTTATTAAAAACCGAGCAATGGTTGAAAATAGTACAAGTAAAATTGAAAAACTTTCTGGAATAATTGCGGAAGGATATGCAATTGAGTTTAGTAGAAGACTATACTTTTTCCAAGATGATTCTGGATCTTCCGATAGGCCAAATGACTATGAGATGTTTATCATTTGGCTAAATCGAAATGAACTTGTTATTGAGGATATAGAAGATAGTGAGTATTCGTTACCACCAAAGTTTGAAGAAGAAGGAACGGTTACACTTGCTCCTGGTACTGTTTCTATGAGTTCAGATCGTATTCAGCAATCAAATAGTGAAGTAGGTGCATTGTATAATATAAACATTACTCCTGCCCGTAATGCAATGCGTTGGTGGAAAGTTCTTGGAATGCATACCTATGGAGTTGTGAATCCAAAGATGCAATACCAGACAGGTCAATATCAAACACAGTATAGCAGTATTATTGCTGAATCAACAGAACCATGTCAGGAATCAATTTCTGGAAGTGTAGTTTATGAGAACGGAGATATAAATCCAACCTTATTAAAACCTGAATACCAGAATTATCTTTTCCGACCAATTGAGGTCACATTTAGTTATCCTCAAAGTCTGTGCGATTTCTTAACTTTGTCTCAGGATGAGCAGTACAAGAAGGTAAGGCTCACCTCTGGCAGTTTGGTTATTGAAGGATTTATAACTTCCGCAACCAATCAACCGGAAGATGCCTCCGGTGGTACAACTCAATTCACATTGCTTTACTCAAATCTACAATCAGAGCCGGGTGGAGCATTCGATGAAGGATTTGATGATGGATATGACAACGGTGGTTAAATATGGCTAACATTACCAGGAATGACTTAGATGCGCTAAGTCTGAGCAACTTCCCAAACAATACTTCACAACTCATTTCTCCTGCTGATCTCAGGGATTGGTTGGAGAATGGGATTGACTCCTTTGTCACGCAGAAGGATTCCTCCAGACTGGAAAATGTCATTTATGAGAATGAGGGAAGTGATATAGCGGCTTCTGCCTCAGTTAATCTAGCAAATGCAACTGGGAATTACCTACACATCACAGGGGCATACCCTGGCATTTCAAGTTTTGGTACAGTTCCGGCAGGAGGTCGCTTTGTGCTTGTCTTTGATGGTATATGCACTCTGACTAATTCTGCTACACTAATTCTCCCTGGTGGCTCAGACATCACTACTGCGGCAGGAGACTGCGCTATGCTTGTCTCTGAAGGCTCAGGAAACTGGAGGATGGTTGGGTTCTTCCCTATCTCCGGAGGAGGTGGAGGAGGTGATATTACTGCCGTAATTGCCGGAACAGGGTTAAGCGGTGGAGGAACAAGTGGATCGGTTACCTTGACTAATGCCGCTCCAGACCAGATTGTTGCTATTAGTTCAGGTACTGGAATTAATGCAACAGGAACTTATCCAAACTTTACAATCGCCAATACTGCACCAGACCAAACTGTCGCTATTAGTTCGGGCACTGGCATTAATGCTACTGGTACATATCCAAACTTTACCATTGCCAATACTGCACCTGACCAGATTGTTGCTATTAGTTCGGGAACAGGAATTAATGCAACAGGAACTTATCCGAATTTTACCATTGCAAATACTGCTCCTGACCAAATTGTTTCATTAGGTTCAGGAACTGGAATAAGTGTTACAGGAACTTATCCTTCATTTACTATTGCCGCAACAGGAGGTGGAGGTGGTTCACCGGGAGGTTCAAATGGTGATTTCCAATATAAAAGTGGAAGTTCATTTGCCGGAGCAAGTGAGTTAAAATATGCAAGTGGATTTGTTGTTGCTCATACTCCTAAGATTGGTGATAGCAATAGTACAGGGCATTTCCATATGCACTCTGCCAATACACCACCAACAGGAATCAATGATTACCTGACAATGTTTTGGCAAAAGGCAACAAGGGCATTAGGATTTAGAAGTGAAACTGACACACATGAGACCTACATTGCCTTAACTGCTCCAACTGCCGACAGAACCATCACATTACCTGATGCCTCTGGTAATGTTGTCATTGACTCCACAATCCCTCAGTTCAATAATGGCACAAGTGAGGGCGAGATAAGGCTCAGGGAGCAGACATCAAGTGGAACTGATTATGTGGGCTTGAAGTCTCCTGCTACATTGGCAAGTCCATATACATTGACATTGCCATTAAATACAGGAACAAGTGGTCAAGTTTTACAAACCAATGGTTCTGGTCTTTTAAGTTGGACAAGAAATGGTGGTTCAATTAATAGTTCATATATTATTGACACAACTGAGACAAGCACAACCGGAACTGTTGAGACAATTAGCAAGACTCTGTTAATACCTGCAAACACATTTTCTTCTCAAACTGCTTTTAAAATTATTGTAAGAATAAGAAAAGACAATGCAGGGTTTAATAATACAAACACGAGAATTTATATTGGAACTAATCCGGCAAGCATTGTTGGTGCATTTACCCTTGGATTATATACTTTTGGTGCTGCTGGGAATCTTACTTCTTCAATGATGGAAAGGAGTGTTTTGATTATAAATCAAACCACACAAACTCAATATAATTTTGCTGTAAATGGATCATCATCCATAACTGACTTAACTAATGGTATTAATACTATTAATGCAATTGATTGGACAGTAAGCCAATACATAATTGTAACAACATCAACAAATAATGCATCATATTCCGCTTTTATCAGAGCAATTCAAATTATTCCACAATAAAATGTTAGAGCTAATTTACATAGATGGAATTTTAACATTTAATGGCATTGAGTATATTATTTCTAATTTAGAGGTAAGCTCAGAGAATATTGTTTATGCAACAATTCAAAATGATATTTATCTATCGGTTATTGCCTTAGTAGGCAACGAGACCATAATTAATGGAGTACTTCAAACATCGGCACAAATGATAATTGACACACTAAGTTCTAATGGGCAATCCTAATCCGTTTTACCGATTTGAAACCGGATGGAACTCTGGGTTCTATCCGGACAACCAGATAGTCTCTGACTTACTGAATGAAGTTCATAATGCCATCAACACGGCATTTCCTACCATTGCAGTAATAGGCACAACAACCTATGGACAATTGAAGGCATCGGTAAAGGGGATAGTGGATGGGTTTAATGAGTATCCCTACTATGGCAATTTTAAGGTGATCTCTACCTTAACATTTATAGGGCCAAACTATAATTACATTATCACAATTCGGGATGAAGGATTATTTGCTACGGATGTCTCTCAGGAAGTTACCATTACCGGAACAACGGATGGATCAAAGGTTCTGCTCACGGCATCATTAAGTTCATTTGCCACAGGTTCTTACTCAGGCACATTCGATGCTCCTTTGATTGAGGTAGAGAAAAAGGTTAAGGAGGCATTGAATGTGGTGGACATGAATGGCTCTGCCTTCTTCCCAATTACTTATAAGTTTGACCCAACAACAAACATTGCTACCTCTGGTCTGGCCAGGGGAAAGAACTGGAAACTTGACAATGGCTCAATAGAGCGATTCCCACCACCTCAATATCCATACGAAAATCAAAGGACATTCCAATTGCCTCAATTAAGTGGGGATGATGCGTATATCATTAGCATTATGGATCGCATTATTGAACTTGGATTTAGTGTCATTTCGCCATCTGGATTTAATAATTTCTTTACTTCAATAATTACTCCTGGTAATTATAGCAAGTCCATAAATATTCCTAGCTACACAACCTACCCAAGAGTTCAATTTTGTTTTACAAGACCACCGGCAAGACAATTTGCATTGGTTGGAAGATATGATGGTAGTTGGTTATGGCAAAGATTCGTTACCGATGATGGTTTTACTACAGTAGATATTTTATCTATTTACAATGAAACCGAACAACTACCTTATGAACCAAATGTCTCAGGAAGATGGTTATACCTAAGTACTACTGGTTTCTATTTTTATGACTTTGAATTTGTAGAGTTCACCTCCGGTTGCTATGAGAGCAAGGAATTTTATCCTATGCCTGCAAAGCCGGGAGATCAATTTCAATTCAATGTAGTGGATGGCAACCTGATTAATATAAATGAAGTAAATGTTGGCCTATTTACAGAATCCGGAGACTTTATCCAGCAAATAGGTCAGGCAGTTAAAGCTGATGCCGGAGAATGCCCTACAAGTACTTGTGAAATTGAATTTTCATTTACTTTATTTAGTGAAAATGTTAGCGATTATTTAGATCAAATTAATAATAATATTCCTGGACTTCCTATTTCTCCTAGTGGCTTATATTTTTGGTATGTTGAATATGAACCAAATCAAACAATAGTGATTGCTAGTTTTGAATTAGAGTATAATGATCCACCTGTTGATATGGATTTTATTATCAATGTGCTTAGTAACCAAGGAATTACAGTAACAGAAGTAGAGGGTAATTATGTATTTACTACAATTATATCAGATTTAGCGTGTGGAAATTCATATATTTTTAAGAATATACAATTTGGAAGAAATCCAGAAACATTATGGGAGGCGGAGTCTGTGGAATGTGTTTGTGAGTTAATTCCTACAACACAATTTTACGCATCTGCTACAATACCAAGCAAGCAAGGATGTTATCGGATGGGTTTATACAATGAGCCAACATCTAGCTGTGAGCTGACATTTGAATATGTTTTAGAAGCAGAGGCATTAGAGTCTTACATTATTTCGGTTAATGAGATAGCCTCTTCCTTAAGCCCATTTCTTGGTTTTTCTATTGATGGAGTAAACTTTACATACAATGAGCTTACAACAGCACCTTACACAGCTGAAACATTGTCTGCATTTATCAATGCTAACATCACTGGGATAACCACTGATGTTTATTTATGCAATCCTCCATCAGCACTTCTATGCATGTCATTTACTTACACTCAGACGGTTGAGTGCGGAGAAGATATTTATGCATTAATTAGTCAGCAAACAGACCTTGGTGGATCTCCAGTATTTGAAGCATTATTTACATCGGATAGTCAAACTTGTGAATGCGTCTCAACTTATTCACTTTACTCTCTTAGCAACATCATTAACATTGATGCCTCTGATTGCTTTTCCACTATGCTTGAATTCTGGGCAGATAGCAACTCAGTTGCCCAAGGCAATGAGTATTATAATAACTGGAAGCAGAGAGTACGCATTGGACTAAATGGAGGAGGAGAGAAGCCTGTATTTGAGGAAAGCCTGTACAGGCAGTCCAATGGTGTTCACCGGAGACCGCAGAATAAGCAGGATTTATCATTAGATTTGCATACAGATTTCTTTGATCTGGAAACGCAGCTTGCGATGACTGATGCCACCAGACATCCGTATTTTGTGTGGAACGGACAAAGTGTTTTTGTTAAAGGAGACCTGGAAGTTGCCACCATTCAGGACTTCACAAATGAAACCAGTTTTGAGACTTTGGCTCAAATGAAGTTTCAGGTACTAAAACAGGGTTTCCAACCCAAAAACTCTTCTTGTTTAAATTGCTAAAACAATGTCAGTTTTATCCCTAACCTGTCCGACTCCGGGATGTTACCAGAACTATCCCTGCGATCCGGAGTTTCAGAATAAAATTATTGCCGTGGCTTATGTAAAAAAGTCTGCGGCTCTCTCCTCTGCCGAAAAAGAAACAGCCACCGATTGGATGGATGCATTGATGCAGAGATACCTTGATGGCGATGGCTACCTGATCTTTAACACATCCGGAGATAAACCAAAGCCTGAAACCGCAACAACCACTGGCCGTGGTATGCAGAATACCAAAACCCTTGCAAAAACCCATACCCTAAACTATATGGATATGCAAGGTGTAACATTGACAAATGTCCAGTGGTACTGCGATATGCTTGCATCTGCTCAGAACTATGACTTTTACTACTTCACTCCTGGCCGCATCTGGGATGCCTCTGGACAGTATGTAACGGTTATAGGTGATCCGGTAATTACTGGTGAACTGAATACCTTCCAACAAGCCGAGGTTGTTGTTACATGGACTTCTAAGTGCAATCCTTTGCCTTATGATTTCAATACCGATCTGTTCAATCAGGGATTATTCTTTGTTATCGAAGGTCCGTCTCAGACTCAACCAGAAACCGTATTTAACTGTGTTGCAACAACTGATGCAGATGTTGATACAGATTGGACTGCGGTTTTAAATTATGAAAATTTATTGGTTGAAGGGGATCTTGTCTGGAGCCTTCAGGATGGTAGTGATTCTGTTCCTACAGGACTCAGTCTTGATCCGGAGACAGGTCATATCACTACTCCATCATCTCCTGCCGTTGCAACCGGAACTTACAATCTGGTTGCCGTGGTAACAAATGAAGCCGGTTGTGTTTTTGGTACTTTGGATGTTACAATCACAGTTGAAAACTGCCCATAAGCAGTAAAGCAAAATGGAAGAGTTAATCGGGGTAATCGTTGAGAAAATCCTGAACGATGAAGTTCGGGAGGGCAGACTTGAGTACATCAAGGAGTCCAGAGAAAAAGCAGAAATGTTGGAGTATCATTTTGAAAATGATTACCCTGAGAAACTCCTCCGTTCGCAACATCCATCGGAAGAACCATGGATGAAACAATACCGCAAAGAGCGGTGGCAATCACCTACTAAAATTTGCACCGGAAGGGTTTATACCTTCCTTCAGAAAATCCAACAATCGGATGATTTTAAAATCCGGTTTGAATCGGACTACAATCGTACCGGGATTGCCGAGAAGGTTAACTCACAACCCAATACTTTAGAATACTATGTAAGGTGGAATCTGCCTAAAACATATAAACTGGATACCTGGGTTTTCAATGTGTTTCTCAAAACATACCTTCAGGATGCCAATGCAGTTGTTGCCATTCTCCCAGAAATATCCGAATGGATTAAAAAGCCGGATCTTATATCCGAACTTGACTGGACTAAACCATATCCCCAGATATTTGAATCTGAGGATTTGATTTATGATGATGAGGAATTTGCCTTGGTAAAGGTAGAAGAGTGGAAAGATGATCAGGGGAAAAAGTGGGACCAGTTTCTGGCCATCACAAAACAGGGTCTCCTTTTGCTGCGCCAGGTAAGGCAATATAGAGACCCGAACCCCCTGATTGTTTTTACCATTCCATTTAACTTCCAGTATCTGCCGGTATTTAAAACCGGTAATATTATTTGTGAGGAAGAGGATGGCCATCTGGTTTATGACTCAGTTCTGGAACCTTGTCTTCCTGCGTGGAACGAAGTTCTGTTCCGGACTGATGATTTAAATGTGATGTTTGCGGTCCATGCCTTACCTCAGAAATGGGCATTAAAGATGTCTCCCTGTAAGACCTGTAATGGCACCGGAGAAAGAGTTAATGGCAAACATGAGAAGGTAGGATGCAACGATTGTAAGGGTTCTGGAAGGGCATCCAGTACACCGTTTGGATTAATGGAGATAAACCTTGACCGGGTTTCTGCAATCAATCCTACACCCCTTGTACCGCCTGTACCTCCGGCAGGATACATCGAAAGACCGGTGGATTCTGTAAGGTTATTCCAGGAGGACATTATTTATAAAGAATTTCAGGGATTCAAGGCCATTGGTCTGGAGATCCTTGGCC
>OGWD01000091.1_pt1 | contig 10314 bp, 11 predicted proteins | sample 1575981 | NCBI WGS metagenome assembly OGWD01 (sample SAMN07581555, study PRJEB24739) | freshwater metagenome | place: Singapore | collected 2015-04
GGGTTAGTTATTGGGGTTCTGTGGGATGGTATATGCAGGAAGTAAGGTTTTGGATGCCTATACCAGAATTACCGGAAGAAGATCTGTGTGATGACTGATAAGGATTTGTTGAAAACTGGCGAAAAGGGGCAGAAAGACTGTGGATCGGAAGAGCTGGCTAAGGGCCGGCGGGGAATTGCCGCTGAAACCGGCGGGCCTGACGGGGGAAGCACTCAAGATTTATCAGAGAATCAGGGACCACCTAGGTCATCTGGGAATAGGCGGGGCCGTGGACGCCGAAATAGTGATTCAGACCAGCCAACAGCTAGACCGGGTGCGGGAACTGAACGCGATTCGAGCGGGACTGGAATCCCCAATGATAGCCACTCCAGGGGGCCCGAAGTTCCATCCGGTCTACAAGGAACTGACGGAACTGGAATCGAAGGTGGCAACCAGCCTTCAACTTCTCTACCTGTGTCCTCGAACCCGCGGACATACAAAGCTCCCAGCGGAAACCGTGGCAGAAATCAGCGCCGCGGGGGCCGCCGCGCAACAGGTGGCCGAGAATCCGATATTGAGGCTGTTGGGCGGGTAAAGGCCGAAAACATTAAAATGTTTTTTGAGCATTGCTTGGCCCATGTGCAGGGGCTTAAGGCCGGTGACCCCTTCATACTTTCAGATTGGCAGTATCAGGACATAATCCTGCCATTGTTTGGCACCTTAAATGCCGATGGATTAAGACGCTACAGAACTTGCTATGTAGAAATCCCAAGGAAAAACGGGAAATCCACGCTGGCCGCCGGCATCGCCCTGGCGCTGCTGTTTGCTGATGGCGAAGCCGGCGCCGAGATCGTTAGCGCCGCGGCAGATCGGGAGCAGGCGTCTATCGTTTTTGATCTGGCCAGTCGAATGGTTCAGAATAATCCTGTTTTGTCTTCTAGATGCCAGGTATTAAGAAAGGAAATTATTACCCGCCGTGGTTGCCGGTATCGGGCCCTGTCCGCCGACGCCTACACAAAGCATGGCCTGAACTGTTCAGGAATTATTTTTGATGAACTTCACGCGCAACCGAACCGGGAACTTTGGGATGTTTTAACTACTAGCGTTGCATCGCGGGCCCAACCACTTATTTTGGCTATCACTACTTCCGGCTATGACCGTTCTAGTCTTTGCTATGAACTTCACCAATACGCCAAGTCGGTCAAGGATGGATCAATTGTTGACCATTGTTTTTTGCCGATTTTGTACGGTGCCGCTGAAACCGCTGATTGGAAATCCCCAGAAACCTGGAAGGCGGCTAACCCTGGCTTTGGGGTTAGTGTTCGGCCTGAGTATCTCGAACAGGCCGCCGCGGAAGCTGCAATGTCTCCGGCTCGGGAACTGGCATTCCGGCGCCTGCACCTGTGCCAGTGGACAGACACAGTTACCCGGTGGCTAGGCCTTGACCTGTGGGACGGTTGCCAATCACCTAGGCCAGATCTGGCTGGCCGAGTCTGCTACGGCGCCCTCGACCTTTCAAGCTCAATGGACCTTTCAGCATTCGTGCTTGCATTCCCAATGGACGATGGTTCTATCTGGCTTGAGCCATTTTGTTGGGCGCCGCGTGGTGCTTTGAAAACAAGAGAACGCCAGAACCGCCAGCGGTTTGACCAGTGGGCGCATGCGGGTTTTATGGAAGTCACTGATGGTGATGTCATTGAATATGAGGCGGTTTATCAGAAAATTAAGGAACTGGCTGAAAAACACAGAATAATTGATATTGCGATAGACCGCTGGAACTGTGCCCAACTGGCCCAACAGATGTTAACTGACGGCCTTCAGGTGGTGGCATTTGGTCAGGGCTATGCCAGCATGTCGCCCGCCGCCAAAGATTTTGAAAGCCTCATGATTGGAAAAAAGTTGCGTCATTCTGGCAATCCGGTATTGCGCTGGTGTGCAGGGAATTGCAGCATTGAATCAGACGCGGCTGGCAACATTAAACCGTCCAAGGGCAAATCTTCTGAAAAGATTGACCTTCTTGTGGCTTCAATCATGGCTGTTGCCAGGGCGCGAGTTGGTGAGGCGGGCGGCGCAAAAAAATCGGTCCCATCGGTTTACGAACACAGGGGATTATCGTTTTTATGAAACTTGCCGACAGAATCAGGAACCTGTTCGGCCTGACCCCTGCAACAACCAGGGCAAGGAACCTGTTGGATCTAGCTTTAAACGCTTACTTCGGTGGATCGGTATCCACCGCCGGCGTCTCGGTCGATGAATATTCCGCGCTTAATTACAGCCCAGTTTTTCAAGCTGTTAGAATCATATCTGAAACCGTGGCCACCCTGCCCATCCATGTCTACCGCCGCGATCAGGATGGCCGGCGCCGCCAAGACGAACTACTAGTTGCCGATCTTTTGCGGTGGGAACCAAACCCGGAAATGACCGCGGTTCAGTTCCGTGAAGCGTGGCTGGCTCATGCCATTAGTTGGGGCAATGGGTTTGCCGAGATTGAAAGGGATGGACTGGGAAGGGCCATCAGGCTGTGGCTGTTGCCGCCTAACTGTGTCACTGTCACAAGGGATTCAGTTGGAAATGTCATCTACCAGTACCGTCAGCAAACAGGCCCGTTGGTGACAATACCTCAGGCGGACATGCTGCACCTGGCCGGGCCCGGTTTTGATGGTTTGGTGGGATATTCAGTAATTCAAAAGGCCCGCGAAGGAATCGGTTTGGCCTTGGCCGCCGAACAGTTCGGCAGTGCCCTGTTCGGCACAGGGGCCCGCCCTTCTGGAATCCTTGAACACCCCGGCAGATTGTCAGATGATGCCAGGGCCCGACTGCGCGGCGACTGGGAACGCCTGCATTCTGGCATCGACAATGCCCACCGGGTGGCGGTTCTGGAGGAAGGGCTCAAGTGGACACAAACAAGCATCCCACCGGATGACGCCCAGTTCCTCCAGACCCGAACCTTTCAAATCGAGGAAATCGCACGCTGGTTTAACATTCCAGTTTCCAAATTACGCGTTAAAGATGGCGGTTCTTACGCTAGCCTTGAACAGGAAAACAGTGCCTTTTTGTCTGAATGCCTAAGGCCTTGGCTTGTTCGCATCGAACAAGAATTTAGGAAAAAATTGCTTTTGCCTGAATCTTCTGCCCTGTATGCCGAACATACTGTTGAAGGCTTGCTAAGGACCGATCTTCAATCCCGATATGCCGCTTACTCTGTGGGCCGAAACTGGGGCTGGCTATCGGTCAATGAGGTTCGGGCCCTTGAACAGCTTGAGCCCATAGAAGGGGGTGATCAGTATATGACCCCCATGAACATGCAGCCCCTTGGGGTTCAGCCCGGCGCGGTTGCTCCACCAAGCAACCCTTCAACTGTTGAACAGCCAGCAGAAGATTCCCAATACCCTGAAATTAGGGCGGTGCCCCGCCGCTATGGCGGTATTGACTTTTTGCCGCCGCAAGGCGTCAGAAATGCCGCAAGGCAGGGCCTCGAATGGCGCCGCGAATATGGCCGCGGCGGTACTGCCATTGGAGTGGCCAGGGCGCGTGACCTGTCAAACGGCGTTCAGATTAGCCCTGAAACTATTCGGCGCATGGTCAGCTACTTTGCTCGCCATGAGGTTGACAAAGAGGGCACCGGTTGGGAACCCGGCCAAGATGGCTACCCTAGTGCCGGCAGAATCGCTTGGGCCCTTTGGGGTGACGATGAGGGCCGCCGATGGTCTGAAAAGATTGCCGGTCAGATGGACCGCGCCGACGAACTGGAGGGATGACCATGGAACGGCGGGCGCTTGGTCATTTTATTGCCGAATCACCCACCCACCTGGTAGGCTATGCCAGCGTTTTTAATCGTTTGTCAGAGGACCTTGGCGGGTTCAGGGAACAGATCAGCCCTAGTGCATTCCGTCGAACCGTGGAAGATTCTGAGGCGGATGTTCGGGCGCTGGTGAACCATGATTCGACCATGGTTCTGGGGCGCCGTATTAGTGGGACACTCGAACTTTCAACTGATGAACACGGCCTGAAAATTAAAATCCTGATGCCGCAAACAACCTACGCCAGAGACTTGACGGAACTGGTCAGGCGGGGTGATGTAAGCCAAATGTCTTTTGGATTTATTGTTCAGCCGGGTGGTGACAACTGGGACATTCGAGACGGCCAGCGGGTCAGGACTGTGACAGATGTGCAGTTGCTTGAAGTCTCTGTTGTTTCGGTTCCGGCTTATCCAGATACCACTGTTGCGTTGCGTTCGCGTGACAGTTGGGACGGGCGAAGGGCCCGACAATCACGGGAACGCGTGATCCGATTGTTAAACATCTCAAGGAGTTTCCAATGAGTGAACGAACCCAGTTGAACGCTGAACGGGCCCGTTGCGTGGCCGAAATGCGGGCTATCCACACCGCGGCAGAAAACCGCGAATGGACCCCTGAGGAAGAAGCAAAGTTTGCAAGCCTTGAATCACAGGTTCAAGTTGTGGATTCCCGGCTGATGGCCTTGGAAGAATCGGTGGCTTCTCATTCGCATGATGAAACCGGCGCGGTAGTTGTTGCTGCCCCTGCCGAAGATTACGAACCTGAAATGGTGGGCCTTCAGGCAAAGATTGAGGCGGCGGTTGAGGCAAGGCTGAATAAGCTTTCGGCGGTTAGTGTTCGTCGAAGCGGCCCCGCCCCTGTTGGCGCCCCCGCCTATGTCCGCGACTTGAACGACAAGGGCGCCGAACAGGATCGAAGACTTGCTTTTCGTGGCTGGATGTTGGGCCGCGATGCCAGCCGGGCCGAAAGGGCCGCCGCTGACCGTGTAGGCCTTGACCTGAACAATAACAAGATTCAGGTTCGCGCCAACACTACCACCTTGGCGTCTGGTGGTTATACGATTCCCGCGGGGTTTCTGGCCGAACTTGAAAAGAAGATTGTTTTTTTCAATCCATTGCGAACTGTTTCCAGAATCATTCCAACCCTGACCGGAAACAGCCTGCCGTTTCCGACGATTGATGACACCGCCAACAGCGCCGCTGTTGGAGTTGAAGCTACCGCGCCTAGTGCTACCGACATGACATTCGCGCAGGTGGTTTTGGGCGCTTATCGTTATGAGTCCTTGATCGTTGTCTCAAACGAACTGCTTCGGGATTCCGGCTTAGACCTGGCAACCGAAGTGGCTTCACTTTTGGGTGAGCGAATTGGGCGCAAGGAAGCTACCGATCACACCACTGGGAACGGCACCACCACCGCCCAGGGTGTTGTGACTGGCGCATCAACCGGTACATCTGGTGCCACTGCCACCACGATTACCCTCCCTAACATTATGGCGCTTCGTAATAGCTTGGATTTTGGTTATCAGCAGAATGCCAGTTTTATGATGCATCAGACGGTTTGGAACAGCATTCTTCAACTGGCTGACGGCCAAAGCAGGCCGCTGTTTTTGGATCTTTTGAACGGCAATGCGCCGCGTCTTTTGGGCTACCCCGTTATTGTTAACAATGCTATGGCTTCGAGCATTGCCACAACGAATGTCACAGTTCTGTTCGGTGATTTCAGCAAGTACTACATCCGCGATGCTGGCGATATCGAAATCGTCCGGCTGAACGAACGGTACGCTGACGCCTACGCCACCGGATTCCTGGCTGTTCGTCGGACTGATGCCAAGGTGGCCCAGTCCGCGGCAATCAAGAAACTGACTCAGCCTTGATGATTAGGCACCTGTTGTGGGGTGAACTGATGAAGGTAAGAATCCTTGTGCAATGTGTCACCACGCTGAATTCCTACAGCGTTGGTGACATCGTGGAAGTGCCGGAACCTGAGGCCACCGCCATGGTGGCCATTGGGATGGCCGAACACTTGGAACCGCCGGCATCAGTCACCCCTGGCGTCGAAACACCTGAGGCCAGAAGGCGCCGCAAAACTGAGGAACGCTGATGAACCTAAAGGTTCTGGTGCAGCCCACTGTTGAGCCAGTTTCCCTGGCAGACATGAAGGAATTTTTACGGGTTACCGCCAGTTCCGAAGATACCACCATAACGGCCTTGATTGCCGCGGCGCGTGAACATGTTGAACGGTTCACGCGCCGAACCCTTACATACACCACCTACCGTCTGACCATGGACGCCTTCCCTGATGGGGATATCGAACTGCCACGGTCTGTGGCTATTTCCGCCGCGGCCAACACCGTCACCGGAATCAATTATGCCACCCCCAGAATCAGGTACTGGGACACCGATGGAAATCAGCAAACCATGGTTGTTAACACGGACTATGAATTGCTTTTAGATGACAACCCGCCGCGGATAGTTACTTTGGCTTTGGAACTGTGGCCACTGACCTATACCGGCCAGCGCGGTGCCGTTGAAGTTGATTTTATTGCCGGCTATGGGTCTACTGCCGCAAGTGTTCCGCCAATGCTACGGCAGGCTGTTAGAATGTTGGTTTCGCATTGGTATGAACACCGGGAAGCTGTTGGCAACTTTGGTCAGGAAGTGCCCCTTGCCGTGGATTCCATCCTTCGTCTGTATCAGGATGGGGGCTACAACTAATGGCCCCGCCAATCATTGGAGCCTTGCGCGACCTAATTGAGCTCCAGTCAAGCACTGACTCAGTGGACACATACGGCCAGCCAACCCGCACATGGTCCACTTACGCGTCTGTTTGGGCCCGTATTGTTGGCCAGTCTGGTGGAGAATCGCAACAGGCCCTTCAGCAGTCCAGCCAGGTAAGCTACAGAATTACCATCCGGCGCCGAACTGATGTTGAGGCCAGCCACAGGGCAATCTGGGGCAGTAAAACCCTGAACTTTTTTGCCGTTTGGGACGATGACGGTGACCGGGCGTACACGGTGATTACCGCCGCTGAGGTGACGCCATGAACAACCAAACTATTCTGGATGTTTCCAACCTGCAATCACTCATTGCAATGTTTGACATTGCGCCAAAGGAACTAGATAAGGCCATCAAACGGTGTGCCACAAAGGCTGGAAGAATCATTAGGAAAACCGCAAGGGCCAAGGCGCCCAACCGCAAGTCACAAATTAAGATAGGCGGCAAAACCTACCGCTATTACGGAATGAGCGGATCACTTAGGAAAAGCATTGATTTTAATGTTCACAAGCCGAAGAACTTAAAGCCAGGAACAGTGGAATGGGCCATGGCTTGGGTGGTTTATGTCGGTGCAGCACGAAAATATAAGCAAAAGGTTTTTGTTCGCTGGTATAGACCGCGAAAGGAAAAACCTGCCCGCCGAAACTTTCTTATGGACGCAAGGCCTGTTTGGTATTCACACCTTGTGGAACAGGGCTTTGTCGCCAAACTTTTTGGCACGGCAAAACGCAAGGTGGTTCCTGCCAGACCGTTTCTCAGGCCCGCCCTTCAATCGGCCAAGGGCGAAATAGAATCCATGACTTTGCAAGAATTAAGGGCCCAGATTAGGAAACTATTGGCCAAGTCTGGTTCAGGCAAAAAGAGGGCGGCCTAATGAGCCTCCTGGGAAAACTCCTTAGGACTCATCTGGTGGCCCAAGCGGGCTACGCGGCAACGATACCTGGCGGAATATCTCCTGAGTCTGCACCAGAGGGGAATGTTGCTCCTTATGTCGTTTATCAGGGTGTGACTAGAAGCCGGGAACTGTATCTGGCTGGCACACCGGCAACCTATACAGAACGGGTTCAGTTTATGATCGTGGCTGAAACCCGATCCGCGGCTCAAACCGTTGTAGACTGGATCGTGGCGGCCATACAGGCCAGCCCGTCCCGTCTGGTGGTATCTGGAACGACCATCCATTCACTACGCGTGGATGATGAAAATGATCAGGCCGAGTTCTCCGCTGATGGAACGGATGAACTGGCGCGAGTCACCACAGTGGATGTGGTGGGAACCTATTAGGAGTTTTTAACATGGCACTAATTTTACCGGCTGGTTCGTCTGCTACCTTTGCCACGCTTACCGCTGGCAGCCCTGGCGCAACTACACTTATCGCAAACCTGATTAGTGTTGGTGGGCTGGCCATTAGCAGAAATATGGCCGATGTTACCGGCCTATCTGATACGGGCATCCAACGGCTGCCAGCCAGAGTGGATTTCGGCACGATTCAGCTAACCATGTTTCTTGATGATACCGTAACCGCCACCAACCAATACACGGTTTTTAAGACCCGAATGACTGCTGGCACACACACCAGGATTAGCATAAACCTGCCTGGCGCCAACATTGATGACCTTGAGCCCTATGACGGCTATATCACCGAAGTTTCAATGCCCGAAGTCAGCGCGTCTGATGAAGCGTTGCGCTATACTGTCACCTTGCAATACAGCAACAAATACTAAGGGGTGGCTAATGTCCTTAAGTCGTGAGTCGATCGTTGGCGCCGCAAAACTGCGGATAGTTCCAGTTGCCGTTCCTGAGTGGGGCGGCAATGTCAATCTTCGTGAAATGACTGCTGGTCAGCGTGACCAGTTTGACGCGCTGCAACTGGCTACTGATGAAGCAACCCGGTTTCAGGACATACGGGCCCGGCTTTTGGTCAATAGCATCTGTGATGATGCCGGCAACTTGTTGTTTACCTGTTTTGATGTTCCCACTGTTTCTGGCTTTCCTGCCGGTGTCGTGAACCGTTTGTGGGAAGAATGCCTGGAACTGAATGGCATGAAGCCAGGCGCCGCGGAAAAAAACTAAAGAGGCCCCTGAGGCGGTTTCTGTTTAGGATTGCCGCCACCTTGGGCATCACGGTTTCTGAAGTCTGTGAACGAATGTCATCCACCGAACTGAATGAGTGGATGGCCCTAGTCAGGTTGGACCCATGGGGGCCATTTCGTGACGATTTGCGCGGTGCCATTAGTGCATGGGCCGCCACCGCGGCATGGAGCAAAAACAGTAGGGTTACTGATTTTTTGATTCGTGACGCGGCCGAAGAATCGCAACCGGCAACTGTCGCGGAAGCTCGCGCTTATCTTAAAGCACTGAGGGCTGGCCATGGCTAAAACTGCTAATCTTTCCGTGGCAGTTTCATGGGGCGGGTCTGTCGCGGCAAAGGGCCTTGCCAAATTTACCGATGGGCTAAACGCCCTTGGATCGGTTGCCAACAAATCGCGCCGGGCGCTGGCTTCCTTAATGCCAACCAGTCTTTTTAGTGCCGCGGGCATTAAGAGCCTTAATGATGTGAAATCCGGCATTGAAATGGTTCGGGGCGTGTTCCAGACTTTTGTTGGAACCCCAATCATGGTGGCCAACAACATCATAAAGTTGGGCGCCGAAATGGAATCGGCAGGCATCCGCATGGGTGCCTTAGTTGGCGACATGGAGGCCGGCAAGGACATCATGAAGGCGCTTTCTGGCGCCGCCATGGCCACGGGTGTTCCATTTGCAGACATGGCCAAAGGCTTTCGTTCGCTGGTGGAAGGTGGACTGTCGGCTGAGGCCGCCGCCGAAACAATTGAGAAAACCAGAAACGCGGCCATCCTGATGGGTGGCGGGGCTGAAGGCTTTAACGCTGTTATCAGCGCGGTAAATCAGTTGCAGTCAAGTGCCGCCGCCACCGAAGCCCCGTTAAGGGCCTTGGAAGCGGCGGGCCTGCCGGTGTTTGAGCATTTGGCCCGCAAGCTGTCCAATGTTGTCGGCCAGGTCATTTCAGTTGACGAAGCCATGGAAATGGTGCGTCAGGGAAGTGTTCTGACTGCCACGGCGCTAGACGCGGTTTTTGACGCCAGCGCCGCCGGCAAAGTGGCAGACGCGGCCAAGGAACTTGAAAACACAGTGGAGGCCCAACTGGCGAAAGCACAGGCTTCATTCACTGAAGTTTTGCGAAACATTGGCCTAGAACTGTTCAAGGCTTTTGATCCGGCCCAGGCCTTGGCCGGATTCCGCGGCGCCATGGAAGGAATTTTGGCAATCGTCAAAAGCATTGCCACTACTTTAATGCCGGTAATTGATCCACAGGATAGGGCCACCAGCTTGGAAGCCACCTTCAAGTCTGCCAGAGACTTGACTTTCACCATTGCTGAGGAACTGATCAAGGGCGGGCTGGCGCTTAAGGATTACTTTGCCGATGCGGCCAAGCTTATGCGGGTGGCAATTCTGGAAGCAAAGATTCTACTGATGGAACAAATTAAGTTTTGGACCACTGGGTTTGCTGGTGGAAGGTCCACACTATCAAGGGGCCTTATTGGTGAGGCTGAGCATGCAGCTTTGCCGGCCAACATTGCCGCGGCGCGCAAACAGGCTGACCAGATGATGGCTGAAGGGTTTGCAGCCGGAACTAACACTGACCAAATTACCGCCACATTCCGCAAACTGCGGGAACAGGCGGCCAAGGATGATGCCGCGGGACTGAATCAGGCGGTAATTTGGAGTGTATATCGTGACTGGGAAAC
>OGWD01000092.1_pt1 | contig 10312 bp, 9 predicted proteins | sample 1575981 | NCBI WGS metagenome assembly OGWD01 (sample SAMN07581555, study PRJEB24739) | freshwater metagenome | place: Singapore | collected 2015-04
TTCCCAGTCACGATAACTACGGGGAATCGCAGACAGCGACTATCAATAGGGCAAGAAGTTTAGATAATTCTTATGCAGCTACATACTGGCCTTGGTTAAGAATCGTAGACCCGGCAGTAGGTAAACAAGTCTGGGTACCTGCTGGAACTTTGATCCCAGGCGTCTATGCGTACAGTGATAAAGTATCTGCACCGTGGTTTGCACCTGCAGGGTTAAATAGAGGTGCATTAAGTAACGTACTTTTTGTTGAAAGAAAATTAACTTCCGACGATAGAGATGCACTTTACACGGCAAATGTTAACCCAATAGCAACATTCCCTAACAACCCTGTAGTTGTATATGGTCAAAAGACTTTACAGAAAAAAGCATCTGCTCTTGATAGGGTGAATGTAAGGAGATTGTTAATTGAATTAAAATCGTATATTGGTCAAATTGCTAATACTTTAGTGTTTGAGCAGAATAGCGATGCTACTAGATTATCCTTCTTAGGTAGAGTAAATCCATATCTTCAGAATATACAACAGCGTCAAGGTTTATATGCATTCCGAGTAGTAATGGATGAGACTAACAACACGGCTGATGTAATTGATAGAAATCAATTAGTAGGTCAAATCTACATACAACCTACTAGGACAGCTGAGTTTGTAATATTAGACTTCAACGTCCTACCTACTGGAGCAACTTTTCCTTCCTAATTTACAATAACACATATTTATAATAAATTCATAGAATATGCCACTACTTGATCCAAATCAAATAATGTTCACCCAATTTGAACCTAAACAGAAGAATAGGTTCATAGTTAAGGTAGAAGGTATCCCAGCGTATCTTGTCAAAGGAATGGGAGCTGTCGAAGTGCAGCAGGGGGTTGTAACCTTAAATCACATGAATATCTACAGAAAAGTAAAAGGTAAGACTATTTGGCAGCCAATTACTTTTACCTTGTTCGACCCTATCACACCTTCAGGAGCTCAAGCAGTAATGGAATGGGTGAGATTATCACACGAATCAATCACCGGTAGAGACGGATATTCGGACTTCTATAAAAAAGATATAACTTTCCAGGCTATTGGCCCAGTAGGTGATATAGTCAGTCAGTGGGTAGTCGTAGGAGCATTTATCACAAATGCAAGCTTTGGGGATTTCAATTTCGATACCGAAAATGCTGCCCAGGAGATTACAATGACTGTTGATTACGATTACTGTATTCTTGATTTCTAATTTAAACTTTTAAAACTTATACACCATGTTTCACAACAAAAAAATTACTAGAGACTTATTAATGGAAAGAGCTGGATTAAAAACAGCTATAGTTAAAGAAATGTATCACGACGATCGTATGATGGATGCAGAAGAGGTATCTGAAGAAGAAGTCACCGAAGGAGAGGTCGAAGAAGGGGAAGAGGTAGTAACTGATGCACCTGCTAAGGATACAAAGATTATGGAATTCTTACAAGGTATTGATAGCATCCAAGAACTAGAAGAACTCTACGACGGTTTATCTGAAAGAATGAAACAGATTTCAGAAAAATCTAAAAAAGATGCTAAGAGCATGGGCCGTCTAGCAAAGAGAATGAAAAGATAAAAGCCGTTATTACGGTAAGAAGAACCTGGTTCATTTTTAAGTGGATCAGGTTTTTTTATATTCATATATTTAAAATAAAAGTATGGCAGAATTTAAGTTACCAACAGAGACTGTTGACTTACCGTCAATGGGACTCCTCTACCCACAAGGACATGCACTAAGTTCGGGAAAAGTAGAAATAAAATACATGACAGCAAAAGAAGAAGATATCTTATCAAATCCAAACTATTTGAGAGATGGTACTTCGATTGACAGGTTATTAAGATCTTTAGTAGTTACAGAGTTTAATTTTGATGATCTATTAATTGGCGATAAAAATGCTATAATGATAGCGTCTAGAATACTTGCGTACGGAAAAGATTATGAGTTCGAATACGAAGGAGAAACACAAGTGGTAGATTTATCTATGTTTAACTCTAAAGAACTCGATAAAACTCTATACGTAGCAGGTCAAAATTCTTTTAATTTTGAGTTGCCAAATAGTAAAAATAAAGTAGTATTCAAGCTACTAACTCACGGAGATGAAAAAGCGTTATTAGCAGAGAGTGAGAGCTTAAAGAAGATAAACAAAAATATCTCTAATGAAGCTACTTCACGACTAGCCAGGATGATTACTTCAGTAAACGGTAATACCGGTCAAGAGGATATTCGTAATTTTGTAAATAATTACTTGCTTGCTAGTGATGCTAGAGCATTAAGAAAATACTATCAGCAAGTATCTCCAGATGTTGATTTATCAACTACATTAACAACTAAAGATGGTAGTGAGGTTCGAACAGACCTACCTATCGGGATTTCCTTTTTTTGGCCTGACCTCTGATTATAGAGCTGCCTTATTCCGTCAGATACACGAAATTGTATTTCACGGGAACGGTGGTTACGATTGGCATACAGTCTACAATATGCCAATTTGGTTAAGAAGATTTACTTTTCAAGAGATCTATAAATTTAACAACCCACCGGAAGCTCAGTCAGAGGGCGATATCCTCGAAAAAACAAAACAGAATATTAAAAGCGGTCAACCTACCGCAATAAAAGTTCCCGATTACGTAGTGAAGGCTTCTAAAAAATAGAAGCCTTTCTATTTATAAAGAAAGATAGAATGGCAGATCTTGATCCAGGACAACTTAGGGAAATAACCGACTTAGCACGGGGAGTTGAGGTCCGTTATCGCGAGATGCAGCGTGCAATAAATGACGCGGCAAGGGGGCAGGCAGATCTTGCGGATCAGGCTAAAGTAGCTGTAGAGAGACAATTAGATCTTGCAAACATTGCTGAAAAGATCTCCGAATTTACTGAAAAAGATTTTCAAAGCAAACAAAAGCAAACTGCATTCTTTAAACAAATCGATAAACTACAGACCAAGCGATTAGGGTTAGAGAAACAGTTAGAAGCACTGCAGGGCCTTATGGCGAATGCTACAGCAGATCAACAGCGAGCATTAAGCAAAATTGCAGCACATCTTACCGATAGTTTAGAAGTTACAGAGGACCTATATAAGAGCGCTGTATTAATTGAGAGAAAATTCAGAGAGATTGATAGATCATCAAACTGGATAGAAAGTTTATCTAATCTTACACGAAGTATTCCATTAATAGGCCCGGCTATAGAAGACATAGCTACGTCTTGGAGGAAAGCTTCGGGATACTTAAATGAAAATAAAAGCAATCTCGAAAAGACCGGTATAGTACTCAAATCACTAAGTACTATAATAGTAGCTAGCTTAATTAGAAATGTATTCAAGCTTAATCAGGATATTACAGAGTTTGCAAGGAATACAGAAATAACTCAAAAAGCAGCTAATAAGGCTACTGGAGAGTATAGAAATCTAGCTAGAGAGGTAAAAGGATTAACTGCAGCCGATCTTGCAGGTTCAGCAACAGCATTTTCTAAAGAGTTAGGAGTATCGGTTGCATTATCTGCTGATTTAGCGAAGACAGGTGCCATACTAACAAAACGATTTGGGGTAACTGCCGACCAGGCTGCCAAACTACAAAAGCTTACTCTTGCTACTAATCAAGATTTCGGAACATTTACAAACGGGATAATAGGGTCTGTCGAAGCATACAATGCTTTAAACAAGACATCTTTCTCGACAAACGAAATATTTCAGAGTATAAGTAACCTCGGTGCTGCAAATACGGTATCTATTAACCGATTTAAAAATGGACTTGTAGATGCAGCTGTAGAAGCTAAAAAATTAGGAACTACATTAAAAGGTATAGAGGGGATTCAAGAAACACTCTTGAATTTTGAACAATCCGTCGCAGCTGAATTAGAGGCAGAATTATTAACAGGAAGGCAAATTAATCTTGAAAGGGCACGGTACTATGCATTAACTAACGATCTAGAAGGTTTAACAAGAGAGATAGCAAACAATGTAGGAAGTCTTGCGGAGTTCGAGCAGATGAACTACTTTGCACAAGTTAGTACGGCTAAGACATACGGAATGCAGCGAGATCAACTTGCTGAAATGCTTATGCAGCAAGAGGCTTTAGAGGAGATTAGAAAGCGAGGATATAAGACGGAAAAAGACTATACCGATCAGCTTACAAAACAGTTAAACCAAGCGAAAACTAGAGAAGAAAGAGAAAAGATTATACAGAAGTTTGGAGATACTGAATTAGCTAGAAGGATATCCCAAGTATCAGCGCAAGAGCGTTTAAATGAGTTGCAAGAAAAAATCGCTACAAGTTTAGCAGAAAGAGTACTGCCAATATTAGAGAAAGTTATGATTAAGTTGGAGAATGTTTTAAGATTCATTGGAGGTGGATCTGCAGGACAGGGTATAGAAAATGTAGCAACAGGTGTTGGCGCTGTTGCTATTGCTGGGATAGCCGCAAGAGCCGGACGAGCGGTAAAAAAGATTAAAGGTGTAATAAAGAACATTAAAGGTAGAATTGCTCCATCATCTCCTGCTGCTCCCCCAACCCCCACTCCTACGCCCTCACCAACCTCCCCGACCGTTTCTCCGCAAGGAACAAGAGTCGGTAGGAGTTACCCTTCCCCAAACGCTACTCAGACACCAACTTCCCCTACCGGTAAATGGACATGGTCACAGAAATTAGGAAGATATCAGTTTAGGGATGTTGCTACCGGTAGATTAATGTCAACATCCGGAGCACCGCCAATGCCAAGACCGCCCAGTACGGGGATGTTTTCTCGGGTACTTTCAAGACTGCGGGGGAGTGGCGGGGGTAGAGCAGGTTTAATTACAGGAGGGTTAATGGCGCTTGGATTTGGTGCAAGTGCTATGAGCTCTGAAGAAGAACCCGAGACAATAGCTCCTCGCCTTACAAACACTTACAAGCCGGGTACTCCTGAGTATGAGACGATGGAGAGAGTAAACGCGAAAATAGCTAAATACCAGAAACCACAATACGGTACTGCAGACCCTTTTTCAGCATCGTTTGAGTTACTATTTAAACTTTACGATGTCTTAAGCAAAGTAGATACATCGAACAAAGAAGTTGCAAGAACCGTAACTGAACAAACATCCTACCGTTATGCAGTAGAAGGGTTATAATTTTGTACATAACTATTTAAAATAAAATAACAACCATGGCACTAATAAATTCTTTTGATAAAACTAGTTTAGATCTTGAAAACCCTGCTCCAAACGGCGGACCTATTAATGATCCAAACTCTGGCTTCTTACATAACAACTTACCAGCAGACCCCGCTACTCATTACAGGAGAGTAGTTACACCGGCAACGAGTCCTTTAGCAGCACCTGTAACTTTTGAAAGAACTAATTTAGATCTTGAAAGTCCCCTAGTTACCGGAGGTCCTATTAATGATATACCTTCTAAATTTACACACACTTACCTACCGAGTAATACATACTCTGCTAATAGACCTAGATAATATAAATGCCTTCGCTACTTAAGATACTAACTAACCCGGAGAATTTTACTTTTTACGGGGGCGGAGAATTTAAACAAAAAAGCCTCCCGTACGACTCTGTTGCTGCAGGAGGTCCATCGGCACAGCCTGCTGTCGTTAAGCCTATACCCGAAGGGGAGACATTACCTAAGAAAGATCCGGATTTTTTATTAAGAGGCGGTAGCAACTGGGCATCAACGCTTGGGGAAGACGTAACTAGGATAACTAAGTTTTTTAACAGCCCGGAAGGTATAAATTTTGCAATAAAGCAAAACCTATTACCTATTATAGTACCAAGTACAAATGAGAACGGTAATTCTAGGATCACATACGATGCTACGAATGCAGCTGAAATATTCTCTCAAATAGGAAGAAACGCATACAGCCCTGTTTCTACCTTAGCACAAGTAGCGGTAGGTGCTATAAACGGTATTCATTTTGATAGATCAGTGACTGGTATTAAAACACAGACTTATTCAAGTATTAACAATGTTGTTGCACCTGTACCGGTCGGACAAAACTACTCTATTCAGAACGGAACAGTATCTAACTTAGAAAAAAAACAAATACCTACAAGTGTTAATGAACTTGATAAAACTGGGGAGTTGGTATCTAAGCAAAACCCGTACAATAGTGAGAATAAATTCACAACCGGAAGCAGAGCAGAAACATACAAGCTATCGTACATAACTCAACGACCTAATCCCGCTCAAGGACAACCTACCATACGTTATACCGATGATATAACAAGTACCGGAGTAATTGTAGGGAATAATAGTGAAGAAACTTCAAAAAAGATTACAGACTTACAGGGAAAGGATCTAGTAGAGTTTAGTATACAGGTAATTAATAACAATACCCCGTCACTCACAGATTACATTTTCTTTAGAGCTTACATAGATAGTTTAACAGATAGTTTTACAGCGACCTGGGACCCGTACAAATTTGTAGGTAGGGGTGAAAGCTTCTACAACTATACGGGGTTTACTAGGGGGATAACTTTAAACTTTAAAATCTTTTGCGGTGAAGATTCATTATACATGACTCCAACTTATGATAAACTAAATTACCTTGTATCAACTATGACACCCGATTACTCCTCAGTAGGGTATGCTAGAGCAAATTTAATAAAATTAACGATAGGAGGCTATATGAAAAACTTACCAGGATTTTTAACAAATCTAAGTTTTAGCATACCTACTGAATACGGATGGGATGTAACAGGTACAAAAAAGCCAAGATTTATAGATGTTACAAATTTTGCATTTACACCAATTCATACACAACTGCCTAGGAAAGGAACTTCATTAATTAATTAAAACTTTATGAGACGGTACATTAATATACCTCTGTTGAAACTAGACCAGGATAATCAAGACAAGTTAGGTATACAGTATCGAAAAACTGTATTATACCCGACAATTCCACCGTCGGAAAATGATACGTATCTAATTACAACAGCCGGGGATAGGTATGATGTCTTAGCTCAAAAATATTACAACGACGCTAGCTTGTGGTGGGTAATTGCCTGTAGTAATGATACGTTAGAAAAAAGCTCTCTGTACCCACCGGTAGGGGTACAACTACGGGTACCTGCAAACATAGGAGAGATCTTACTAAAATACCAGCAAATAAATACTTTACGTTAATATGGATGTTATAGGATTGCCGATTGATGATTACGTATCAAAACAAATTAATATCCGGCAAAAAAAACTAGCTACTACACAGGGTAATATAGATACGAATACACTGTTATTCACAAACAGTAATAAACCCTGGTTACGAGCAGCTTCTTCTGTCGATATGAAATCTACCTACTTGAAAGAGCTAGGGTTAGATGAAGCTAAGTACAGGGGTAATTTATTGGCCAAGCAAGTAGTACTGCAGAATAGCGTATCAGATTACAGTAACATACAGTCTCCGGTACAATTAGGAGGATACTCGGCTTACGAATTTTTTTATGATCCTAACTACGGCCCTAAACCTCCACCGGGTATTGAAAGCTTTTCAGCTTCCCATATAAACAACGGGAGTATTCGGCAAGGGACATTAAAGATCAAATGCTTTACTCCTAAGCAATTCGATATAATTTTAGCACTTTATGCAAGAATCGGCTTTACCATGTTGATTGAGTGGGGACATAGCGCGTATTTTAAAAACAACGGGGATTTCCCATCACCAGCAGTCGTAGGAGCATCTGGAGTGTTAGACAGCTTTCTACAAGGTACAAAGAGTTTCGAAGGGTTATTAAAGGAAATACGAAGTGAGAGAATTAAATCTGATGGAAACTACAACGGGTTTTTAGGCAGGGTAGTGAACTTTACTTTTAGCAATACAGCAGGAGTTTATGATATTGATATTAAATTAATAACACAGGGAGCTATTATTGAGTCGTTAGTTATATCGAATACGTATACTGTTAAAACAGAAGAAGCTAGCGGTAACGATGATACTAAATCAAGTGCTGCACAAAGATCGGTATTAAGTAGAGCATTACTTAACCTTACTCAGAAGACATTTACTTCTCTTGGCGGTAATTACCACATCGATATACTTGAGACAAAAAACATACCGGATAGTTATTTTTCAAGTAATCCTGTGGTAGATCACCTTGTAATACAGGTAAGAACAAATACAACCGATAAGAACTACTATATAAAATTTGGATACCTGTTGTATTTAATTGAGAAATACTGCTTAATTTATAATAAGAGTAACGAACCGGTAGTTAGAATATACAAAGCAGGCGGTTTTTTAGGTAACACTGCTGTGTTAATGGAGACTATGCCTCTTATGACGTCCGGAGACCTTGATGTATGTTTTTTAGCCCCGAACCCGGATAAAGGAGTAGGTATTACGATTGATACAGAGTCAACAAAAGTAGGGGAAGGATTTCGACGAAGTGAAATTTATTTAGGAAATTTATACCACCTGCATATTAATATAGATTTTGTGAATAACATACTGGATAGAAGTATGGATTCAAAAGGTAATTTGACACTATTTAAACTTCTAAACGATCTGGTACAGGGTGTGCAGATTGCTTTAGGTAACGTAAATAATTTAGTTGTTACATACGATGAAGAGTTAAACAGAATAGATGTAATAGATAAGAGTAGATATACGACTAAAAGAACTAAAGAAAGTCGAATGCCCATATACCTAGGGGGTGTATTAACCGGATCCTTTGGATCTTTTGTTAAAAAAGCTGAACTGCAAAGTGAAGTCCCCAATAGCTTACAGCAATTAGCTGCTATTGGAGCAACTAATAATTTTTCAAATAAAGGAGATGTAACTTTATTTTCATTAATGAATTCTGGATCTGAAGATCGAATTATTGGAAAGTTAAAAGAAAAGAATGTACCGGAAGAGCTTAAAGATGATACTAACGTTAACGTAGACTTGTGGGCAGGGTATGTTGGGGAAGCTTATACTACTTTTAGATTTTCAGATGATATTAAAATTCCTTTTAAGAGATTAAATATAGATGTTCAAACTGCTATAAAGCAATCCTTAACCTTATCAACTGCTAAGAACCCTTCAAAATTTATTCCTTTTAATCTCAAATTAGATCTACAAGGACTTTCCGGATTTAAACTTCTACAGGAGATAGAAATAAACGATGGTGGGGCTAACATAGTACCGTTTTATTTAAAAAAGAATTTTTCGTTTATATTAAAAGAAGTTAACGATCAAGTTACAGATGCAGGATGGACGACTAGTCTAGGTACGTTTGTAGTATCTGTTGATAGAAACACTTCTGGGGTATACGGTACAAACACCTACACGAGAGCTTTTAAAGCTGTATCCGGGAATACCTCAGCAGCATCAACTAAACTCACCGCTACCGTATTTCAAAATAATTTAAAACGTTTTATTTGTTCTTTCTTCTACGACCCAAACTACCAATGGCAAGATTTTCAACTTGCCGGAGTTATGGGAGTTATAATGTTTGAAAGCGGCTTTAACTCCTCCATACAAAACCAATCAGGAGGTTCAGCATTTGGCATCTGTCAATGGTTGGGTCCACGTTTAGATAGCGTAGAAACTCAAAAAATAAAATACAAAAACAGCACTCCAAATCCGGTAAACTTAAAAGATTTTACAGCTTTATACCAACCTAGAACAAATGCATTTCCGCCCGAAGATGCAGGCCAACCAGGATTCCTTATTGCACCTTCAGATGCAACAAAAGCTCTACCTAATGATTTTGATGTTCAATTACTTTTTATAAAAAAAGAATTAGAAACGAACTATAAAAGAGTAGCTCAGAAGGTAAAAGCTGCAACAGATTTAAGCCAAGTAGTACGAATTTGGTTGGAAGATTACGAGGGTATTCCTCAATACATAACAGATAAAAAAACTGGTCAAAAGAAACCCAATCCCCATTGGAAGAATCAAGCTTACTTACCCCAAAGGACAGCATTTGCAAACGGCTTTTTAAAAAGAATGGCTTTGGACTACGGAGCAGATACGTTAGCCCCTACAAGCACTAACATTACTCAATTCAGAGGTAAATCCCCATATGAAGCATATTAATTAAAATAGTATGGCTAAGTATTATCCCAAATCACAGATACAGGTAGACCTGTACAGTAATAGTGAATACCGAAAAGTTATTGATAACAGTATTTATACGGGCCCGTACTGGAGAACCTCCAAGGGTGAGTATTTTACCGGCGCAACCCCTGAATACTTGCCTAGCGAGAAATTAGTGCCTGCATTAAATAGTAGAGCAGAAAACTCTGATTCAACACAGCCGGAGTTTGTAGCCTTACCATATACCCCGAATACTATTGAGAGAACATTACCAGCCTTTGATTATCGTGACTGGGAAAC
>OGWD01000093.1_pt1 | contig 10253 bp, 18 predicted proteins | sample 1575981 | NCBI WGS metagenome assembly OGWD01 (sample SAMN07581555, study PRJEB24739) | freshwater metagenome | place: Singapore | collected 2015-04
TTGCAATAAAGGTTCAACCCGTCCTTTGCACTTGATCGCTTGTGGTACTCAGAAAAAAGTTTTTCGGTTTTGCAACCGGGGCAGCGCTTCATCAGCCTTTTCCATTGTTCATGTGGTGCAGGGTGCGGGACAAAAACCAAAACGAAAGAATCATGCTTAACATCGCCATGTCATCTTTGTTCCACAGGTCTAGAAGCACCACACGCCAGTCACCGTTTTGATCCAGCGCCAGCAGGTAGGCAGCTAGCTTGACCATGAAGTACGCAAAGACGAAGGCGTAGGTGACCGCAGGGCGGACCAGAGCGGAGATGCCTGCAATGACTTTACCTGCTGCCCTTGCGGTTTTGCCCTGCTCTTCTGTCGCCCTGCCGATTGCATCAACCTCAGCCATGACCATAGATGCTTCAGTCTGCCTCATGTGAATCTCACCACGGACCTTGGCAAACTCCATCTCAGATTGAAGCAATGCAAGCTCATGCGCCCGCTCAGACTTCCTGTCGAGAAGCTTTAATACCTCAGGGGCTAGCCGAAACAAGCCTCCAAGCAGCCCACCGAAAAGAGACTCAAGCATCGGCCTTTTCTTCTGGCAACTGAGCCTCGCCCTGCTCCTTAATCTTGACTACCAGAGGCCAAGCACCTGACGATGTCGGCAGGTTCCCAAGGGTTTGCAGGATTGCGTTTACTTCGTCGACTGTGAGTTTAAGGGTAACTTCCATTCGTTTTCCTTTTCGATTCGCACTACTGTCCCGTCCTTTGACTGCTCAATGTAACCACCCTCTTTAAAGGTAATTCCTTTCAGCGTCTCAGGTTTGGTTAGGTCTACTACTTTTCCATCAAGCTCAAGCATGTTGACTCCAAGGCAGGGGTGGTTGGATGGTTACAGGGTTAATCTGAAGGTCGATATTGCTTTGCACCGCAGCTTCGGCGCTATCTTTGTCCACGCCATTGGCCCAGCACCAACCCAGCACCTGATCTTGAGTCAGATCGGCATAGGGGGTAAAAGAGCCGCCTTCTGCTGGCATTGGGAACGAACAAGTTCCGTACACGGTGCTGGCGTAGTCAACCGGAGGCGTACCGGCAGTCTGTGTGCCGTTACAGCGCCAGCCAGCAGTGATCACCACATCGGCGAGTTGGCCTTCTTGCGGGACGCACTGCATCCATTCGATGACCCAAGTGATAGTTGCGTTCATTTTTATGCTCCTTTGAGTGCGGCCACTTCGGCCTTCAGTTGGTCAATCATTGTCTGCTGCTCCTGCATCGCCTTAATAAGCATGGGAACAAACACGCTGTATTTGATGCTCTTAGTAATCTCGCCGGTAGGTTGACGCTCGGTATGCACTTCACCTGTTTCAGGGTCGGTGATCTGCACTTCTTCCATATCCGGTGTTTCGTCCACCAATCCCGGGAACACTTGCTCAACCTCCTGCGCGACCAGTCCAATCTGCTTAAGCGTGTCGCCCTTGAGGTTGTAATTCACCACGCGCAGTTGGTTCAGCCCCGCGAGTTTGGGCGTGGCATCGGTGATGTTCTCTTTGTGCTTGATGTCAGAAAGCGAACCGTATGAGTTGTTGGAGTTGACGACATTACCGTTACCGTAAATATATAAACGGTCGCTACCACCAGTTGTGCAAACAAGGTGGTAGGAGGAGGTGTTGTTGCAATTTGAGCCAAGAACCAATCTATGAAGTTGATCCCCAGATTGGTTGCTTGAGTTTTCAGCCCGAACGACCCAGCCATTCGATACGCTTTTAACTACACCAAGTCTTTCTGTGCTTGCGGCAGTATCCGTACCAACTAACAAATTACCGCCCGAGTTAAAGCGCCCAGAATTGGATCGACCGTTCTGAAAAACAAGATCACCGGTATATGAGCCGATGAAAGTGTTACCACTGCTGAAAGGCACACCCTCAACCACCATACTGCCGTTCGTCCAAGTACCGACAGCGGAGGAGGTGCCAACACCGGCAATGGACAAATAACCACCGTTGGTGCTGTTGCTGAAGGTTGCAACCGCTTGCTGGGTAGTACCAGAGCCGCAGGAGAAGAGAGCAGCCTGAGAACCGGCACCGGTGACGACTGTTAGACGGCCACTGCTGGAAGTGGTGCCAATCATAAAATCGCCACCGCTGTCAAATCGCGCCCGTTCCGTGTCCGCCCCACCATTTGGCCGTGTGTAAAACGCCAACTTACCACCGTAATCACCAGAGGTCGTGTTTTCTTTGCCACCACGAATCGAAGCCATGTCGGTGATACTGGAACCATCATAATAGCCAGCGAACACAATCCCCGATGTTTTCCCGCTGCTAGACGCATCAGTCTGCAACAGAGAGACGGTATACCCATCCGCCGCAGAATCCACATTAAGTGCGCGGCCCTGATTAAAAGTCCCTCCAATTTCAAGACCTGCGGAGGTCAGGCGCATTTTTTGGCCCGCCGCGCCAACGGACCAGTATTGCGCAGAAAGGTCTTTCAAGATCACATACTGCGGCGAGGCATTAACTGCTGGCGCAGAAATGTTGAAATCACCTACCGCAGAGCGACCTTGTTCCACGCGCCAGTCAATACCGTTGCCTGCGCTGGCATCCATGCGGAAGCCGAAGATTGCATTGTTACCGGTGGGCGCTACAGAGATCACGGGGTAAAGCCCCGACCCAGTAAAGCTGAAATTCGCGCTTCCATCAAACGTCAGCGCACTCCCCGTGGTCAGGACTTTGGAGCCGTTGAGGTAGGCCACACCGTTGGCTGTGCCTCCAGAGAGAGTAACAGTAGAACTAGCAGACAGAGTAGTAAACGCACCTGCCGCAGGAGTAGCGCCACCGATTGCAGTGTTATCAATCGTGCCACCGTTAATGTCCGTCGTGGTCAGCACAGAAGACCCAAGTGTGACTACCCCAGTCGAATCAGCAATAGAACCAGCAGCCGTACCGTCCTTGGCCTTGATGTTGGTGACTTCAAGGTTCGTCAGATCCGCTGTCGTGGCATTCAGTTGAGCCACACCAGACACGTTATTCGAATCATCAATCGTTACACCGGAGTTCTGGACGATCTGTCCAGTTGTCCCATCGAACCGAGCGACTGCATTATCCGTGGCAGACGCCGGACCAACCACCCCGACAATCTCATAGTCCGTGCCGTTAAAGGCCACCATGCCCGTCGTTCCGGGCTGGAATGTCACACCCGTCTGGCCCGAAGCTTTCACCGTCAGCGTGTAAGTCGCATCCGCATTGATCACCCGATAAGCCCGAGCAGAAGCAGGTGCCGTGATTGTCGAGTTCGCAGCCAGAGAAGAAACCTTCAGCGTCGCATACTGAGCGCTTGAGTTGGCAATGTTCGTTCCGCTGGAGTTACCTTCCGTTGTCGAGATCGTCAACGCCCCTGCCGTAAAGTCTGAACTGGTCAGCGAGACCATCCCCGCAATCGCAATGTCAAGATATTCAGTCAGGCCGTTGTTCGTTACGTCTCCCCAAGTACCGGCTTCGGTTCCAGTGACTGGCAGTGGTAGATCGAGAAGGGTTGTGCGGTTAATCGTCATTTATTGCTCCTAATTCTGGGTCTGGATATTCTGCCAATTCGTGGCCTCAGACGTGTTTATATTCTGCCATGTGGTTGTGTTGTAGTCATTAACGTTCTGCCACGAAGCCGCCTGACTGTCGTTGATAATATTCCAAAGATAAGCGCCTACCATTGTGTCGGTCCCCGTGGCACCTTCAGATACAAACGGTACAAAAACTGCCACGGCTGTAACTGTTTCGGTTCCTGCCCCCTGCTCGATAACTGAAACTGGGAAGACCGCGAGTGCAGAGACTGTCTCAGTCCCCGTTGAAACCTCAACCACCGACGCCGGATAGACCACCAAAGCAGTGACTGTCTCCGTGCCAAGCCCGACCTCAAACGCATCACAATTAAACGCAAAAGAGGACGAAACCTGATCAAGCCCAAGACCAACCTCTGCAATACTTGGGGCAAAGACAGCGCCAGCAGCCACCGTTTCAGTCCCCACGGAGCTTTCAAGTACCGAGACCGCATATATTGGTAGCGCTGAAACACTGTCTGATCCCGCCGAACTTTCAATAACCGACACCGGGAAAATCACCAGCGCCGTAACTGTTTCCGTACCGACCGAGACCTCTACTACCGAGGCCCCAAAAACAATCAAACTTGAAACTGAGTCAACACCGACCGAAACTTCCGTTACCGAGGAATTAACAACCGCCCCAGCGGATACGGAATCTACGCCTGTAGAAGATTCCTGAGCGTCCCGATCATAGACCGAAAGACCCCAAGCACCCTCACCCCAAGCGCCAGATCCCCACCCGCTGACATCGGACATCAAGCCTCCTCAAGCTCATCTTCCGCAAACCAACGGCTCTGCGTCACACCGTCAATATCCACCCACGAAATCAAATAAAAGAAGTTGCCGTCCTCGTCCATGCGGAGCTTCTCAACCGGACCCTGCGGGACAACAGATTTAACCCGCACGTTCTGATCTTTAACAAACGTAGTCGCCATCATTTACTCCTTAAGGCGTTGCGTCGAGGCTGAACTGATAGGTCACATTCAGCGTGTCACCGTTTACAACCGAGCGATCTCCGGGCGACTGAAAGTCAGAAGCCGAGAAGAGAATCCCAGACGTTCCCGTATCTACAGAAGCCAAGAACGCTCCAGCAATAGTCGTGGTTCCGTTAATGCTGAACTGTGCGGCGTTGCCAGAGTTGCTCACCACCGAAGGATCTGCCGTGGAGGGGGTTCCAAAAGTCACCGCCTTGCGGTTGCCAGAATAGTTCGTGTCCTCAGTCCAACCGGCGTGAGAAGCCAGCGTGTCAGAAGCGGCGATAGCAGTGCCTGATCCGGGGCCGGTAATCAGTCCAAGATACCAAGCAGCAGTGTAGCTAGTGCCCTTGAAGTACTTGTTGTTCATGTCCTGAAGGCCCACATTGACGACGAGGTTCTCAGCCTTGTCTTCCCACTTCAGGTTTCCGTCTTTGTCATAGCAGCGGAAGTGAAAAACGCCGCCGCCGGATACTTTGTTTTGAATCATTTCATGCTCCTATGCGAGTCTGATAAGTGCCGTGGTACTGCTGGTGGCGGGGAATTGAACCGTAAATGTCGTGGTCGAAGTCCGATCTGCACCGAAGTCTAAAACACAAACAGCCGGGTTTGTAGTCCCGTTGAACTTGTAAATTAGCGCGCCACGAGCCGTGAACGCCCCGGACCAAGACGTGTTATTGAAGTTAACAAACGACGTACCAGCTGTTGCCCCTACCGTCGCAGTAATCACATTCCCACCCGCCGTATATCCAGAGGCTACGACTTCACCAGTCGTCGTATACGCAGTCGTGGAGGCAGTGAGTGAAGCATCGTTTGTGTACAGAGCGATCTTAAAGGTGTCAACGCTAAAATCCACGTCGCCGTTTAAAAGCTCGGTCTTAAACGAGTTGCAGGTGAAGTTTCCCGTGAACGCCATATTAGTTCACCGGGAATCGTGTTTGACCAGAACGGTAGGCGTCTCTACGCTCAAGCCCATCGCCAAGACGTTTAGCAAGAATCATTGCCTCTTCGTACCGCTTGTTGTAGTTGGCAATCACATCAGGCTCACCCTTCATGTAGGTGTACGCCTCAACCAAAGCGCCATAAAGCAGCGCCGAATCGAAATTGTCCCCGAGCCAAGTCCGCCCAGAAGCCGCAATTGTGATTGACTCAGGGTAATAAAAGTAGTGTAGCTCCACCGAATACGCAGCTCCCGGCGTTGGGCCAAGAATAAATGACAGCTCGTTTGTAATATTCGGAGGGTTGTCGTTTGTGGTCGTGGGGCCAAACAGAGCGTAGTACTTTGGAATACCCGTCGAAGCTGGGTTGGGGTACGACTGCCGGATAAAGTTCACATCTTTATTGAGCAGATACTCGTATTCACTGGTGGTCGGGTTAATAACAGCAAATGAATAGACAGCCAGAAAATCCGCTGGGCTTGACAGATACTTATTACCGCTCGTAGTAGTTGCGGTGACATTTTTTCGTAGCGAAGGGAACTGGACCGAGTTGTAGATCCGCTGCTCGGCCTGCTGTATAAACGTATCAATCTGCTCTTTGGCGGTAAGCGTTACCGTGCCCGATCCGGTCGAAGACGCAAATGACCCCGCTGGGAAGTCATTTTCAACATAACCTTGAATCGTTTTGAACAGCGTTGCGTAGTTCATTTAGCCAAGCTTTTTAGAAGAGTTTGTGCCCTTCGTAGCTGCGCCCGTACCACGAGTCTTAACAGTTTGCGTATTAGGTACATTGTTTGGGTATCCTGCGGTGTTGGGCACAGGTACCGGCTTGGGTTGTTTGTATTCCATGAGATACTCCTAAACAGTTGCCACCGTTACGGTGCCGAGTGTGATTCCAAGAATTAAATTGTTTGGGGTTAACGCCGTGTCAAAACTGCTTGCTCCACCCACCGGGTACCAGCCCCACTGGATAATTCTACTACCTCCAGACACATCACCGTTAACATCTACGCCAGAAGTCACATACGAAATATCTGGTCTGGGTTCTCTCAAAGCCTGCGGATCTTCAACGGGGTACTCACCCAACATCAACTGCGGCTGATCCGGTTCCCAGCACTCCGGGCAGACCTTAATGTTAACAATCTCACCCTTAATTACAAGTTTTTGCAACTGTTTCAATGGGTATCGAAACGAGCATCTATCGCACTCTGCGATTGCAAACTTACCAGATGAAAACTTATTGCCCATTAGTACATATTCATAATTCTTGGAACAAATCGAACCGCCGCTTTTTCACGGTCCTCACCCGCTGCTAAATTAAAGGCTTCGTCGTAGTCACCTTTTAAAAACTGAAGTCTCTGCTCGGCGCCGGGGATCTTCATTGCCAAATAATAAGCTAGTCCAGCAACCAAGCAGGGCAGGAAACGGAAAGGTAGATCGAATGTGTTTACGCCGCTTCCTGCGTTCTGGATACGCTTCATACGCCAGTAAACGATCGTGTAGGTCTGTGAGTTGTCTGGGGTAGGCCACACCGTAAAGGTCGGGTAATTGACCCCTGTAGGCTCTGTAGCGCCGCTCTGACGGTCTACATAAATTTGGATGGGGCGTCCGGTTGCGTTCTTGTTTGGGATCGTTGCATAGGTTGAAACGCTAATCCGGGTGATTGTTAGATCTTGTTGGTTGGTGCCGGTGCCGGTGCGTGTTACATGTTCCAGTAGATCGACAGTGTCTACCGGAAGATTATAGGTTGCGGTCCCGGGCGTTAAAACCTGAGAGCCTTGCTCAATTGTCCAGAGGTTAATGCCTCGGTTAGCCCAGTCCGCAAACAAAAGATTAAGCGATCTCCGGGCAGTCCGCAAGTCATAACCTGTGCGAAGCTCTGCCCCGCACCTCTCAAAGGCTTCCTCCACAATATCGTTTAAATCTAGGTTAAAGTCTGATATGCCGGTGGTGGTCATCTGTATCTCGCAGTTTTCTTGGCTATGCTTTTGGGTTGAGCAACAAACTGCTTACCGGTTTTTTTACCCGCACGTTTTGCGGCGGTTGTGGCTGCATACTCCGCAGGGGATAAGGCTTTAATAGCAGCGGAAGGGAGGTATCTCTCTCCGGTTGCTTTTGGTCCTTGGGTAGAAGGTTTTCCACTCTTTGTCCGCCACTTTTGATCGGTCCAGTTTTTTAAACTCTTTTGGGGGGCCTTCAATCTCGGTACCCCCCTCCTGCCTTCTTATATTGCATTGCAAGCATTTGTGCTTTACGAGCTGACCACTGCCCCGGAGCGCCACCCTTACCGCCAGCTTTTATCTTTTCAAACAAAGACTTACGCATTCCGGGCTTGGTGTAGTTACCTGCCTCGTTTACACGGGAAACCTGCCCGCCTTCTTTAAACATAAGAAACTCATCGCCGTCTTTGCGTCGAGCACTCTTTGGCTTGGGCATCTTGGAGGGGGCTATTGCCCCCATCCCGCGAGAGGGTCTCATTTGCAGCTCATGCCGCCTTTAGCCATCTTGATCTCTTTGCCTTTGGTCTTACCCTTTACAGCGCAGCCATCAATCGAGCCGCCCTTTTTGTAGGCCATACCACCAGCTTTAAGACCTTTGTGAGCTTTAGATGCAGGCATAGATGCATGCTTCTCAAGGGTCATTCCGCCCTTACGCATTTTGCCAACGCCGTCGGCTGCAAAAGCGGGAACGGATTTGCCGTCTTTTTTGACCATAGGCATACCGCCTGCAGCGTAACCTTTCATGCCGGTTTTCTGCATATCAGCTTTAGCCATACCACGGCCCTCTTTACCCATAAGGGAATTCATCTTGTTTTTCATAGGTTTAGCCTTTCCAGCTTCACTCATTGCAATTGCAACCGCCTGATCACGACTCTTTACAAGCGGACCTTTTTTGGAGCCGGAGTGCAACTTGCCCTCCTTAAACTCCTTCATCACCTTACGGACCTTGTCCATTTAAACCATCTTCCCGCGAGTCTTACCACGCTGGGCACAGCCGTCTGCTCGTTTAGACGCAGAAGAAACCGAACCGCCCTTGGCATACTTTTTAACTTTGCCGCCTTTTTTCATGCCGTACTCATCATCTTTGCCAGCAGAAAGACGCATAGATCTCATTACATTTGGATCAACTTTTCGACCCTCTGTAATTTTCATGGGGCTAGTTTTAACTACGCTATCCATCAAACTAGAAACAGTTGCCTTGTCTGGCCCACCAGATTTGACAGCGGCAGGTTTGGCAGATTCAGTTTTAACAGCGGCAGGTTTGGCTGCTGCAGGTTTGGCGGTCTTATCTCCGCGACGAGTCAAACCCTTTTGAGCGTTCATATAATCACGCAGGTTGTCAAAACCAGAAGCTTTAAGCTGCTCCTTGGTGACAATAGATGATTTTTTAGGCTTAGATTTAAGGGCAGCGCCAGAGACTTTGACCATCTCCATCTCACGACGGTCACGCTCGTCCATCATATCCATACGGGGTCTTGCACGGGCGGTTTCATCCCGTTGAGCTCGCATCAAGTTTTTATAATCTTCGGTCTCGGTGTAAGGAATGTCCCGAGAATCAAAATCGCCCATAGAACGATCTATTGTGACCTCGTCCTCGTCAAAGTTTTCACCAAAAATAGGGTTCCTAGCCATTTGAATTACCTCTTTGAATGATTCTGTCTAACTTCTCTTCAATGCGATCAATCTTAGCCAATACTCGGTCGATGTCATTATGAACATCGTTCTTGGTTGCATATTGCTGTGCGGTTTCCAAACGAAAATCGGCTAGTCCCTTTTTTAAACCTTCAATATCATCCCGTTGAGATTTGAAGATCCAAAGCAGAACGCCCACAAAAAACGAGAGTATTCCGTTCCAAAGCATCATTTCCATTACCACTTCACCTTATCCGCCCAATAGGCTGCTGACATTGGACCCTTGGCGATGTTTTTAGCGTGTCTAGCTTTAAACGACTTACGCTTTGCTTTCATCGTGTCAGACTCACCAGCCTTTGGTTTACCGGCTGTGCCAGAAACTTCGCCAACCTTTTTACCTTGCTGCCCAAAACGGATGACCTTCTCTTTCCCGTTGGCGCAAGCCTTTACGACGTGCGACTTCTTCGGGTGGTCAGGTGTGGCCCGTGGTTTATTACAGGCCATCTCCGATTTTTTGACAGGTTTAGCCATGATTAACCACAGAGTACCGTGTAAGAAGTTACGTTTGAAACGGTGACATATACATAATCATCTACAGCATTACTACCCATCAAGATACCTTCTGATGCAATAAACAAGCTATCAGCAAAGGTTGCCGCTACCGCAGGGGTAACGATCTTAAACATGGGGACAGGACGAAGAGGTGAAGTAAAAATAATGCTGCCCGCGCTACCGTTACCGACATAGTAAAAACCTTTAAGTCGGACACGGGGGAGAGCTAAGTCAGCAGAGTGACCAATCTTTACGTTACCCGCAGAAGATCCGCTAGCAGTGATGCTGATTACTTTTGAGTAGTAATTTGTTGATGTGGCTACATCAGTATCAGCGCCTGTTACCACTTCAGTGGTTTGAGCGCCGGTTTGATCGCCAACCTTTACACCAATAATAGTGAAGGTGATTCCGGAATCGTCGCCAGCAGATGTAAAGGTTACCTTGTACCCGTATCCGTTAATCCCCGGAACACTTCTAAGAAGCGAAAGAGGTCCAGCCGCCGCAATTGATGCGTTAGCGCGGTAGAAGTCGTCGTCAGCCTCTGGCGTGACCGACCAAATATCATATTGCATTGTTGCCATTT
>OGWD01000094.1_pt1 | contig 10158 bp, 11 predicted proteins | sample 1575981 | NCBI WGS metagenome assembly OGWD01 (sample SAMN07581555, study PRJEB24739) | freshwater metagenome | place: Singapore | collected 2015-04
CCGAACGCCCAAAGGTCACAAGCAGCGGTTACGGTGGGCAGGGTAAGAATCCGTACCACGCTTTCGTACCTGACACAACCGACTCGGAGTACATGTACCACTTCAAGGGGCACTACTGGTGGAGTGCGAACAACGTGCATCCTCATGCTTCGCAATTTTTTGATAGTATAATGGAAGATAAAGATATTGTCAGTAGAGCAGAATTAATTAGAAATAATTTTGATAAAATACTCGGTAGTGATAGTAAGAAGGATATAAAAGAAAAAATATTTGACTGTATCCTTTCTGTTAATGTAATGGAGGGGCTTGTTTTCTATGTAAGTTTTGCCTGCTCTTTTTATTTTGGGTATCGCGGTAAAATGGAAGGAAATGCTAAGATAATTAAATTTATTCAAAGAGATGAATCGCAGCATTTTGCTATAACGCAAAATTTACTTAAGATTTTACGCGATGAAGACAAAGAAGGATTTACACAAGTTGTAAAGAAAAGCGAAGATAAGATTTATGCATTTTACGAGCATGCCGCAAAAAATGAAATTGAGTGGGCAGAATATTTGTTTAGTAAAGGGTCCCTTCTAGGGTTAAATGCCGAGGTACTAGGAGGCTATGCAAAATGGCTTTGTGATAATAGATTACGGTCATTAGGTTATAAAAAGCTTTTTAATGAAAAAACTAACCCTATTGCTGGTTGGTTAGATAGTTATCTTGATAGTAGTAAGGTACAGGTAGCTCCACAAGAAGCTGAGATCGGTGCATATAAAATCGCTGCTCGTGATACAACTATTACTGAAGATTCATTTGCTGACGTCGAATTGTAATAAATAATAGATAATGATTCCTGTGCTTGATAAAAAGTGGGTGAAAGAGAACCACTTACATCCCACATTGTTCGGTTTTGGCACAAAGAACAAATTTGCTGCTAATCTTCTTAATTATGTTTACGGTGTGGTTATGGTAGTTGCAATGGCATTTGCCTACCACGCTCTAAGTATTATACTTTCTGACTGGAATAAATTGTTTGTTTTTTTAGCTAGTATTGCTGTAGTAGGGTTACCCTATTGTATTAAAGTAGTTCTGTTTGGTAATGATAAATTTGAAGCAAAACATGCGTATCTTTGTCTGGCTATAAGTATCTTACCGGCCATTTTTGATTTTGTTGGGTTTTACAGTGAAACTAGTGTCAAGCAAACCTTAATTCAAACAAAATTTCAAATTGTTGAGAAGATTAGTTACTTCAATACTGAGGCTCGATCAAAATTAGAGGAAGAAAAAATTGAATTACAAAAAAAGAGAGATCAAGAGCTTGCAACATTAAAAACAACTACATCACAAAAAGTTGTTGGTTTAGAGTCTAGATTAACAGAGGCTAAACAAACATTTATAGATGAGACTGAAGGTGTGAGAAGCCAGTTTACGACTGGTAAACCCGGTGCTGGTCCGCGAGCTAAAGAATATCAGGCCGAAATTAGAAAGACACAAGCTGCAAACGATCTCGAGGCAAAAAAAATCGAACAAGAGCACCTTATAGAAGAAGCTAGAATAAAAAACGAGTATGCAAATCTTATAGAACAGTGTGATTCTGGACTACGTGAAATAGATTCATTAGTATCAAGCGATGCTAAACAAAAAGGTCTTTTGTTTCAAGTTAATAATGCAGTAAATTTTAACGAATTATCAAAAGTTATAATTGTTGTTAATAACAGTATATCAACAATTAGTTCAAAAATGGGATTGGAGCCAAAGTTTGTATCTTATACAACAGATGATGTAATACAGCTTTCGTTTGGTGCATTATTTCGCGGTGAAATTACGGCATTAATTTGCTTTTTATTGGCATTTTTACTAGAGATGGTAGATACTATAATTGTGTATATGATTAGAGGTACGCGAAAAAAATTAGACGAAGAAATAAAAGAGGAAAAAAAAGAAAAACTCTTTACTAAAACATATGGTACTGATATAATGCCTGAAAAGCATGCAGAGATGATAGATAGTTTTTTTTATCCCTATAAAAATTATACAAAAAAATAGGTCAGCGAGAAATAAGTAAGTAAGAAGGTGTATTCAAATAGGGGTGGGAGGCGGGCTCGCTAGTTTTGCGAGACTATTTGAATAAATATATATGTGAGTGAGGATACGTCTGCAATGATGCAGAATACACAGCTTTACAAGCATTTTCTAGAAATACGTAATGAGGTTTTAAAGCATAAATGGATTGAGAGCGAGAAAGCCTGTCGGGATGTTGGTTTTGAATATGCGTTAGTAGACTGGATTGTTAAGCACAAGTCTCGTTGGGATAGTGAACACAAAGTTAATAAAAATTAAGGGCCCTTTTTAGAGTTATTTTGAGGATCTGCTGTATGACGATCGGTTTCAGCTGTAGGCTGAGCTTCTTTTCTTAAATCAGCATTACTTGCAACCAGTTTAAGAGGCAAATTTCTAAAATGATGACTGTGAGGATATGTATATAAGCAATTATGATCTGGTAAATGATTGCAAGGTGTCTTACTGTAAACAATAGACCAGTTTGCACCATTACAGGTTACAAAAGAAGGCGAAACGTATCCAATTATTTTATCCTCAGTATCGTTAGTTCTACCATATACATGTGTATCCTCTGTCTCTTGTATTTCTACAGGAGCAGTTACATGATTAACTGTAAGTTCACCTTCAATATGCGCGCCACCACCAACAATTAAGTTTCTACTAATACCAAGACTACTATCAATTAAAACTTGTTTCATTTGACGTTGCTTAAAAACTAAAATATCTGCAGTAACTGTTAGTCTTTTACCACCATCAATATTGACTTCATTTTCGCTTGCAATGTTAACCTGTTCACCAGCCATATTAACAATAGTACCACCAATTTGGATTGGACCAAATGTTTTCATACTAATACCGCCAGCACCTACTTGTAACGTATAACGATTACAAGCATTTAATGTATAATTTCCGCCAGGTAAATCATCAACGTGTACATATTCGATCAAAGGGCTAGGTGTTTGATCTTCAAATACACCATCTGTTCCAATACCCATATGTGAATTGTACATTTTACCTTGTATATCTACTCGAATACTTCCAAAATCATTCATTATAGTACCAACAGTTTCAATTTTGTGTTTGGTTATATCTACAATCTCATGGCCGCCTAAACCTAAATCTGCTTCCGCTTGTGATAAAGCTACTATTTTTGACTGTATGAGTTGTCGTAATTTTTGTTTTTCCGCATCTGGGGCCCAGGTACCACCCATGCTGCTTTTACTCAAACCAGTTCCACCGCAACTAGGACATTCCTTTATTGGAGGAAAAGGTAAAGATTGCGGGTTACCAGGTTGCTGGACGCCTTTTGCATTTACTGTATCATAGTTTGCCACACCGTCACTACTATTAGTAACTACTGGTACGCCAACACTAACAAATGGATTATTTTTTAAAGTATTGTATTTACGATTTTGACTACAAACTGGGCAAGGTCCATAATTACCAGATTGTTTTTGTTCTAAACTATTAAATAAAGATAAATTTTTAACTCTTTGTATTTCAAACCGTTGCTTAATATCAGCAACACTCTGCATTAAATCTTTCCATCGCTGAGAGGCGCTTGCATCAAGACTCCCGATTTTTTTAAATAAATCTCCTCTTATTACTGTATCCTTATCACCGTTAACGTAAAAATTATCAGACCCTCTAATTGTTTCGAACTTATCCCCTAATATTAAATGCTGTTCGTTTGCAGTAGATAGATATATAGATGTGGGATTAGTTAACTGTATCGTGCTACCGCTATAATGACTAATTTTAACTGCCTCTCTATTATCAGTATTAATAAATTCTAAGGTACCGCCTTTTTGGTTGATAAGATATTTGTTTCTATATATCTCTACGTTATGATCTTTTTCCTCTGCAGGTTTTTGGTTTTCAAACGCCCCGGGGTAATCTGTAATTTCATAAACACCCTGCCACTCTTTTGAACCGTGACTAGCAGCAAAATAAACAGGATACATAGGATTGCCGTCTAGAAAAAATACCCATAAATGCGAACCCACGGGAGGTATAGAAAAAGAACCTTTAGCCTTATTACTATATGATGCTGGTCTGTAGCTTTGCCCGTAGATATTAGCTTTATTTGTACCAGTTGACCCCGGTGAAACAAATGCATCTTTTAAAGCAAATTCATATTTTTCTAATATATTAGCTGGCTTCTCCCCGACTCCCTCAGTATTCTGACTATATTTGGTAGTTTTAAAATCTTTTTTAGGCATTACAGAGTCATAATCGTTACTATCACTTATTGTACTGGCTTGGTTAGAGCTATTATATCTACCAGATGAAACCTCACCAATTAAAGGAGAGGCACATTCTGCCCACGGTAGAATTAATTTCAATTCATCTACAATATCATCCAAAGGGCTGTCGATATTTTTGCCTAAAAATTTAAATTTTTTATCTTTAGAAGTATCATTCCAATTCTTATATACGTCCGGGGAAATATGGGGAATAAAAATTTTAACCCGGCCTTTCTTTAGAGGATCGTCATTTGCTATAACAATTCCAAGATAGTTTCCTAAAAGTTTTTCTTGATTCATTATGCTACCCCGTATGTTGGCGAAGCGTTCTTCACGTAGCGGTATTTACTTTGAGGCGGAAATACCTTTACAGGTACTTCTTTTTTCATTTTGTTTGCTGCGGCTAATGCATCTTCTTTTTTTTCATAAAAAATATCTATTATAGGTAGTCTACCGCTACTAGCTGTTCTCGCTTTCACAGCTCCGCCTGTATCTGTAGCAAATCTAGTGCCAATTCCAGGTATTTCAATACGACTTAAATATGGAATTACTGTTGGGTCTACTGCCACGCTAACTCCTTGCGCGAGCTGTCTACCGGTAGAACTTCTTTTAGCTGCAGAATCTTTATCCGTACCTGAACCTTTTGCCCAATACACAGTCAACCTTACAAATAAGTCAAAACCGTTTTTATTATCACCGCTAAATTGCGGTACACTCATTTGCTGTAAATTATTCTGACTATTTTGAGTGAATGTTTTATTTTGTACTTGTTCTGCTACTTGCCGTTCAACCTCCTGCTTGATACTTTGTGTTGCTTGTTCTGTAGTTTGACTTGCTTTTTGCATTAAATTTGAGGAATCATTTAGATCTCTAATACCTTTGGGAGAAATATTGGCTGCCTGGTCAAAGATAGATTTATACGATTGATTAATAGCGCCCAATGACTCAACTGTTTCGTTTACGTTAAAAATAGATAAAACCTGGTTGTTTGATTCAATTGAAAACTGATCCTGTATTTTTGATAGACTTTGATCTAAAGATGTGCTAGCACTTTCAATAGTACTCTCACTAGGTAAAGATATGCCCTTTAAACTATTAAACATATCTGTAACTTCCTTACCTATTTGATTGGCGAAATCAGTTATAGCTGTATCTAGCTTAAAATCAAAGGATTTAGGACTTAACGTATTCAACGCTTCACCAGAATTAAAGCCAGTAAAATTAGATGGTGTAAGCGGTGTGGCTGCTGAATCAATAGAAGGCATGTTTTGCAAGCTTTGCATCACATCTTGACCCAAATTACTGAGATTGGCAATATTTTCTATAGAAAGTGCTTGATAATACACATATTATTTAATAATCACTTTAATTTTATAAACAGTATCATATAATAAACAAATGAAAGTATCTCATGAATGTCCAATTTCTATCTTACAGCAATCTTTGGAGTTTTGCGATTACCAGTACTGTTTAGTACATTTAACCAAGATACATCCCGAATATTACGACCACTACAAAGCGGTAAGAAAGACGTATAACCAAGAATTATTATTGGATAACTCCATCTTTGAATTAGGAAAAGCTTTTGATCCCCAAGAATTTTATGAATCTGCTTTGGACCTACAACCCAATATGTTTATTGTCCCCGATGTATTAGAAGACTATACCGGAACGGTGGAAAGCTTTAAGGGGTTTGAAAGTAAAAAGAACGATTTAAAGAATACTTTTCTTACCAAGTCTATTGGAGCCGTTCAAGGTAAAAACTGGCAAGAATTAAAAGAATGTTACAAGTATATGTCTGACAATGCCGACATGATTGCCATCAGTTTTGACTTTAGCTATTACCAGATAACCGGGGAAGGTAATAATCATCTGGAAAAATGGTGTTCAGGCCGTCAACGGTTTATTATGGATTTAATTCATAGTGGGGTATGGAATTGGAATAAACCGCACCATCTTTTAGGGAATTCCATAGCAAGAGAACTTCGTTTCTACATTGATAAGAACATTTATAATATTGTTTCCTGTGATACCAGTAACCCGGTAGTAGCTGCCATTCACGGGTTAAGGTATGATGCCGATTACGGATTACAAACCAAACCTACCACCAAATTAGCCGATCTTATTACCCATGAATTCACCGAAGAGCAATTAGATATTCTGTATTATAATGTATCGATGTTCAAGAAGATTATTCGCCGATGAGAGATTGGCTTTGTTTCTTTAGTCAAACCGGTTCAGAAATACATAATGTGTGTAATGCATTGGAACGTTATCCCGATGCCATTGTGACCAACAAACAAAACACCGACGGGGTAAACAAAGATTTACTCACTATTACTACCTTTCGTACACAAAAATTAAACCGTACCATTTGGTATCAATTACCGGTAAAACCTACGGTTACCGATTATAACCAAGTATTAGAAAGGTTTGATAACCCATTAATTACTTTACACGGATTTTTACGGGTTGTTCCCCCTGAAATTTGTAATCAATATGAAATCTATAATTTACACCCCGGTTTAATCACCAAATACCCCTCCTTAAAAGGTTATAACCCCCAGGAACGGGCATTTAAAGATGGATATAAAACCACCGGATGTGTCATACACCGGGTTATCCCTCAAGTAGATAGTGGAGAAATTTTGTTATCTAACGAGGTAAGTATAGAAGATCTTACCTTGGAAGAAGTTTATAGTAAATTACATAATTTGGCCACTCTTATGTGGACGGAATTTTTAAGAGGTAAAGTATAATGGATATTTCTCTTCATTACGAAAATGTTTTTTTAAAGCCAAACTTTAATTCGGTTAAAACCCGGTCGGAAATTGATACCGATGTTAATTTTCTAGATAAGGTATTTCGACTTCCCGTGGTCCCTTCCAATATGAAATGTTGTGTGGACTTTGATATTTGTCAATTACTAGATTCTAAACACTATTTTTATGTGATGCACCGGTTTGACCATGATATTTTTGGGTTTGTCCGTGATACTAATGAGGCCTTTTTTAATGTGGTTTCTATTAGTGTGGGTATTCAACCTTTCGATAAAGCATTAATTACGAACCTGGCCCGTCACCGTTTTCGAGTGGATTTTATCACCATTGATGTAGCCCACGGTCACCATTCCAAGGTAGCCGACCAGATTAAACACATCCAGGACACACTCCCGGACACTAAAATTATTGCCGGGAATGTGGCCACATACCCGGGGGTAGAATATTTGCATAATGTTGGGGCAGATGCAATCAAGGTTGGGATAGGTGGGGGGTATGCATGTACAACAAAAGATAAAACCGGATTTACATATCCTATGTTTAGCTGCATATTGGAATGTTCTAAGGATAGAGATATACCTATTATAGCCGATGGCGGTATCCGTGGTAATGGGGATATTGCCAAAGCATTGGTAGCCGGGGCTAAGATGGTAATGTGTGGGTCTATATTTGCCGCTTGTACGGATAGCCCCGCTCCAGTGGTAAAAGACAGTACCGGGAGACGGTATAAACAGTATTATGGGTCGGCGAGCATACACAACAAGATGGATAAAAAGAACATTGAGGGTACCATGAAGTTAATGGAAACAGATAGCTTTACGTATGAGGAAAAATTATTGGAAATTACCCAGGACCTACAGAGTGCGATTAGTTATGCGGGGGGTTGCAATTTAGGGTCTTTAAATTTAAATAATGTTAGTTACGGGGTGAGAATGTGAATCCAGAAGAATTTATTGAAATTGTAGAACAAACATACCCAGAAACCTGTGAGGAATTTAAAAAGATACAAAGAGAACAGTACGAGGTATTCTGTAAAAAACAGTATGATTACGGGCCCCACAATATAAGCTTGGGATCTGATCTTCATAAAAAAGAAGACATTATTGCCTCGGTATCTGCCATTGTGGTCCGGTTAAATGACAAAATTCAACGACTTATTAATCTGGTATTAAGAAAAAAGACGTTTGAAACGGCCAATGAACCCATATTTGATGCTTTTGGGGATACAGCCGTGTACTGTATTATTGCAGAAATTGTCAAGAGAAAGAAGTGGTGTAAATGAAACAAATACATATCAAACACACCTGGATTGACGATGAAGACCATCCATTAAAAGGATATCCTGTTGATGAGATGGAAGTAGTTGAAGAGTCATGGTGGCAAATTATTACCAGAAACATTAAAAAATTACTGGGAAAAAATTAAGTTTCCCGTATAATTGTGTTGTGAATATTACGTTTACTGGGTCTTCGTCGACGGGTAAAACGACTTTACTAAATGCTATGAAGCATGAGAAAGGTATTATCGATAAGTTTTGGTATGTGGATGAGGTAACAAGACTGGTAAAGCGTGAATTCAATGTAGATATTAATGAATCTGGTGCAACCGATGTAACTCAATTGTTAATTATAAACAAGGAACTAGAGAATCTGTTTAGATATAATCCCAGGCTTCTGTGGCCGGGGTGTAAGGGAGTGGTACATGATCGGTGTTTATTAGACGGGTTAGTATATACAGAATATTTTTATAAGAAGGGATTAGTTAGTCAACAGGTATGGCAACAAGCAGTAAACTATTGGTATAAGTTTCATGAGAAATACGATATTATCTTCTATCCTGAACCCCGAGATGTGGAATTAGTAGATGATGGAGAGAGAAGTACAAATATAGAATTTAGAAATGCAATTATTGAATTATACGAAGATCATTATTTGAATCAGTTTCAATGGAAGGACAGAGTGGTTAGATTGTCCGGTACAGTAGAACAGAGAATGAACAAATTAAAAGAAGTAGTTATGTTTTACATGGAAAAATAAGATACTTATAATATATTATACATATGAGTAAAACAGTAATCCGTCACCTTGGTTCGGTATCCACATACGGGATGAAATATGATAAGACCCTTTTGGATAGGGTGTCTCGGTCTGATAACCGAGAAGCCCACAACATTAACAAAACATCTTGCCCGTTTATTGGGTATGATACGTGGGTGGGGTTTGAGGCCACTGCATTAACGGATACGGGGTGCCCGGTGAATGGTATTGCCAAGGTGGTTTATTCTGCAGACTCTGAATTTATGGTGGAAAGTAAATCCATTAAACTGTACTTTAATTCCATGAACATGCACAAAATGGGTGCCACAGCCACAGAAGTCCGTAAGAACATGGCACAAACGGGTAGTAAAGATCTTTCCGAGTTATTGCAAGTCAAGGTAGATGTGCATGTGGCCAGTCCTGAGGAGTACAACAACAAGCACGGTGTCCGATATTTTGATGATTATTATGTTATGGAGAATATGTCTAACCTGGACCAAGAAGTGGTATTTGACAAATACACAGAAGACCCCTCTTTAATTAAAGTTTCCCATATTAACCGGGATGCTACTGTTCTTAAACTGGCCTCCTCATTGCTCCGGTCAAACTGTAAGATTACCAACCAAGCCGATGCCGGGGACGTGTTCATTTATGTAAAATCAGTTAAGTCTCCTATTGTCAGCTCCATCATACAATCTCTTGTAAATCATTTCACAACAGATTGTATGATGCTTTAATTCCCGAAGAACTGGCTGTTACTTGTTTGTATACTCGCCGGGGTGGTTGGCATATTTCCCCCACCCGGGCTTCTCACGAACATCTTTTAGATAAACGGTTGATAACGGCCAGTTCACCCGACCCCAAGACGGCCCGGCAATAATTAGGTTAACTTGAGTAAGTAGCAGGTTTGGTTTAACACACCCAACATCTCGTCTCGGATATTCAATAAATCTGAATCAATTTGGGGACTTAATTTACAAGTAAGTTCAGATAAGAAAGTTTTGTACGTGTCCATGGCCGTACAAATGTCCAATTCTTTAATATCAAAGA
>OGWD01000096.1_pt1 | contig 10057 bp, 11 predicted proteins | sample 1575981 | NCBI WGS metagenome assembly OGWD01 (sample SAMN07581555, study PRJEB24739) | freshwater metagenome | place: Singapore | collected 2015-04
GTTTCCCAGTCACGATACCCGCAGGTGGCATCGCAGCCGGTTGGGGCGGGCTTGCAGGTGGCATTGCTCCGGGCGGCCTGCTTTGAGAACTTGCTGGCGGAACCCCTCCCAATGGCGCAAACACTTGCACTTGTTCATCGGGCGGGGTTTGTCCAGCACGTGCCTGTGGTGGTTGTGCTGCGGGCGGCTTTACTTGATCTGCGTCACGCTGCATTCTTTGGCGTATTTCTGCCGCAGTTTGTTTCGCTTTTTCTTCGTCTTCTCGTACTTGTTGCGGGTTGTCACGGCGATAGTCTTCATAGGTATATTCGCCTGCCGCTCTGACCGGCTCGCCTGTGCCGCTACGCACCACGTTGCCTTGGGAATCCCTCAAAACCCCGCGCCGACGGAGATCATCAATCTCGCCACCTTCGTCAAACTTGCGAAATCTACGTTTCATTTTAACATTTCCAGGCCCGCAGGCTTTTGTTGATGCGACTGTTGGGATCGTTTGCGGTTTTTGCCGATGTTAATTTATTTTTCATCCCTGTCATTCTTGCACAAAATGACTTTTTTCTCGATCCGCCTTCTGGTTGCGGAGGCTTCAATCCTGGCTTTCCTGGATTTGCAGCATTGTACGATGCACGCCCTTTGGCGTTCAGCCCGCCTTCTGGGTTTTTACCTTCTTTCCTTTGCCACGCAGGAGACTTAGCCATAAAACACAGTAACCTTTGCGTTACTAAGCGTTGCATAGGCGCTTACTTTACACCATACGCCTTGTCCTGGCACAAGCACATAGAAGTGTTGACCGTTGGCAATAGTATTCAATGTAAACAATACTGTGCCAGCAGCGCCGCCATCGCGTATTACTACCGACCCCGCAGTCGTTCCTGGTTCCACCACCAACCCGCGTACACGGGTCGGTGTTGATGAAATTGCTCCAGACGCGGCCAGTGATTTAGCTGAAACGTCTGTTTGCATGGTCATGACTTTCTATCACGACGTTGCAAACGGCGTTGCTACCACGCCAGTTCCAAGAATGACGCCTGTCACCATGTACTTCAGTGCCGCGACTGCCACGATCTGCACCCAGGTTCCTGCTACACCGCCCTGCGTGCCGCCGTTTAGATTAATGAAATCGTCACTTGCACCTGCGGTAAATCCTACCATCGCGCCCGATGAATCGGTATCCACCGACAACAGGCTTCCTACAAAACGATCTGTACCATCTGTGCCAATTCTCAGGATTGATGTTGCAATCGTTGTCGGCACCCAAATGGTATACACCACACCAAGATTGTTCGGCGTATCCGGGTCATTGCTAGGACCGCTGGAAGAAGCATTTGCGGTTGTGTTGATCGTCGGAAGCGTGACCACATAATTGGCTGCAAGCGTTCCGCCTACTGCAACAATCCGCCCGCCATGATCCACCGGGTTCAGCGTTGTGCTGCCTGTCAGGGTTACTACGGCACTTGGGCCTTGCTGGAATATTCCTCCCAGTGACCGTACCGGGCCATCCAAAGTCGTAATTGCCATCTTAGCCTCGCTTTACCCCCCGTGGTACACACGGGAGGTTTGTTAGGTTTACGCGCCTTGGCTTCCAAAGATGCCCAGCGGGTCAGACACACCGAACGAATAACGCTCGCGTGCCTTGTACCGCATGTTGCCCGTGTCAAAGTCTCCATCCATGCCCGTGGACATCGGGGTACGGACAAAGTGCTTCAAACCGTTAGGCACATCCGTGGTCAAGAACCAAGCATCCGGGTCGGTCAACCAATGGTTGATTGCGTACCCTTCCGGAATACTGCCATTGTTTTTCAACGCATTGATGTCGTTGTTGTTGGTACCGACACGAAGTTCGGTTTCCAACAACCGCGTTGCCACAAATTGCAAATTCGGCGGGATAATCAACTTACGAGGACGCGCTGCAATCAACAAGCCGCGCTCATCAGTCCACGCAGCAATCTGGATCACTGCGTTTTCCAACGAAGTCTCATTGAGATCGGCTTGCGTCGATGGCGTATTGGAGTTGGTTCCTCCTGACACCAGCGGATGTGCCGTCGAAAACAACGTCTGACCATCACCATACGTTACCGTGGCTGCCCAACCGTAGTTGAGCGTTGCCGCTGCCTTGACCTGTTTGGTGTAGGCCATGCCGCGAGCAAGTGCCCTGGTATACCTTGCCGACAGACTGTCGTACAGGTTGTCTTCAATTGCTTCCTCAGTAATTGAAACCCCCATGGCAATCGTCTCGTGCGTATACCGCGCAGTCCATGCCTCTTGAGCATTGTCATACGCAATAGCCGCGCCCTCGTTTTTGACAGGGGCTGCACTAAAGCCCGACAGCTTGGTCTCTTCTTCAAAAGAACGCTCGGAAGTCTCGGTCTCGTAGATTTCCTTGTGCTCCTCTCCATAGCGGGCATACTCCAGACCGAACAAAGCGTTCAAGCCCGGAAGAAGCTCTTTCAATAGTTGTGCGCGTGAAATAGCCATGATTGCTCCTTACAGGCCGGTTGGGTTGTTATATGCATGCCCGCCAACGACCGTTGCCGTGCCGCTGCTTGGCGATACATACGGCGCATTGAATTTTACAATCGCCTCGGGGAAGTAAGTGGTTCCAGATGCTACAAACGCCGTGTCCGGGATCAGATCTACAATCCGCATGGGCAGCGTATCTGTCACTGCCGCCGAACTCAACAACAGCCCTTGCTGGGAATTTCCGCTCGTGGTATTGAGCGTATTGGCCACCAGGGCAATGTTGTTGTTGACGTTAGTGTAGGTGAGTCCGGTCGAGGTTGACACCACGGTTGTCCCGGTTACCACCACCGCTTGGAACAACTGATCCGGGTCATCGCAGACATACGCATAGATGAACGTGCCGGCTTTTACTCCGGTGCCGCTTGTCCATGACTGCGAAAACGTCGGCTGACCTGTTACGGACGACGTGAACTGGCAACCCAGGAATACTCCTGCAAACCCTGTCGCAGGCGCCGAAGTTGTTGCCGCGGTTACCTCCACCGTTCCGTCTGATGCAAACTGCAACGGATCGCCAAAACCAATGCTTGATGCGCCTGTTGCAATCCGGCGCTGCCGCGTGGCTCCTGCAAAGACCTGCCCGCCAATCAAATTAATTGGCTTGAGGCCGTAGGGTTTATCAATGGTCGGGTAGGACATTGCTGACTCCTAAAAGTTACTTTTTGCCAAAACTTACTTCGCTGCGTTTTTCGCTAAACAGCGGCATACGAGCATCACTTTGGCGTAGAAAATTGTTATCCACGCTTTGGCCAAGATGCTGGGCATGCTTTTGATAGTGCGCATTGCGTTGGTCTACCATTTCGACAGGCGCACGACACAAAATCAAACCACCAACTTCAATGTTGCCAGTTTTCTTTTGATTGCTAAACAACGTCTTTTCAATTTCCGGGTAGTCTTCCCATTTGCAGGGTTCAAACCCGTCTTGATAACGCGTTGATACATTCTTCGTATCTTCCTTGCCCAGCGTCGATGTGCGTACATACCGATGCTTCCACCCTGGACGCGGGTTGGGATCCGGTAATGCTGACGGCGGCCTCCACTGTCGCGGACGCTGCTCCGATTCTCGTGTTTCTCTTTGTTCGCGGTTCATAGCTTGCCTTGTTCCCTTAGTTTTGCCACATTTTTTGCATACTCTTCCAATGGTACACCCAATCGTTTAGCCATGTTGGCTTCCGATGCAGTAATACGAATTTTTTTGGAAGGAACCGACCGAGATGTCGGTGTTACTACTGTCGCAGAGCGTCTGTTTTCGCCCTGTTGACCAAAATACTCCGGGAATTTTTCCCGCATGCGAGCGTCTATACGCTCGTAATACTCATCTGTCGCCGCATACATTTGGCCACGTTCGCGCACCAACTTCTTGTGTACGCCCATCGCAAAATGCGTCATTTCATCATCTACGCCCGGCTGGCCTTCTTGGCCAAACCATTTATTGTCATTCTTCCACCTTTCTGCGCGTTTGTCAACTGGCTGCGACTCTAACTGCTGTTCTACTTGCGCTTCTGACCGGATTGACTTGGCGCGTTCTGCACGCATAATAGCACGGCTAAAATTTTCCTGCGCGGCTGCAATTTTGTCCGCATCACCGGTATAAAGGGCTTCTTTATACTTTGTTTTGAAATCTTCCAGTTCTTTTTCCGTTGCCACCTGCATCGTCTTGATGAGCGTTGTTTCGCCCGTAGACAATCGTTCTTTCAATTTTGCATTTTCATCTGCAATTTGCTTGGCATACGCCAATGCGGCTTCGCGCTCCCGGATAGCATCTTCTTTTACGCGGCGCTCATCATGCCTCGCCGCAGTAAGTTGTTGAATACGTTTTTGAACTTTTGCCGAATACTGAGCAATCTCATCTTCGGGAATATCGTTTTCTACGAACGCACGCGGTTCTTCTACAACTTCCACCTGCGTGTTATCCCCTTCTACTTCAATTTCCATCTTGTCATCCATGATGCTCTCCTTTATGCGCGGGTATAACCGCGTGGGTCTTGCACAACACCTTCGACTGTGTCGTCGTTAATCAACCGAAATTCGCGGTTGTGAATCTTGAACCGCGTTCCAGAAAATGCTCGTACCAAGACAAAATCGCCTTCCTTGCACCAAGGCCCAGTTGGAAACTTCTCCGGATCCTTGTAACAATCGGGGCCGAGTTTGATAACAAACAATACAACTGTACTAAATTCCTCAATTTTTGTCACGCTGTCGGGTTTGAGAATCCCGTTTTCAAACTTGTCCTCTACTTCTGGTAAAGCGCATAGGATCCTGTAACCGCTTGGATCCGGCAATTGCGTTGCATCACTCATTTTGTTTTATCCTTTGTGCAAGGTCACTATTGATACGCTTTGCAACCATGAGACCTTGAATCTGGCCGCAAAGAAATTTGTACTCCTCTAATGATGCTACCCCTTGTATCACTGTTTTTGATAAATAGTCAATCTGTTTGTTAATTTCCGCGTCTACCGCTTCCCAATATTCCATTAGTTTTGCCCTTCTAATTTTGCCGCAGTCTCAAGGAGTTTTGTCTGGTTGTTCATGTTATTTATGCGCTCCTGCGTGGCCAATCGTTCTTTTTCAATTATCATTTGTTGTTGTTGTGCCTGTTGTTTCAGGGCAAGATTTGCCTGATCGGTAGCGGCTTGGCGCTCTTCTTTTTGAGCTTTGAGCTTCAATTCCATCTGCTGCATTTGCACAATCGGGTCTTGGGCGACCTGCTGATTTTGTTGCTGCTGGAATTGTTGGGTATTTTTTGCCAGCAATTGTTGCGCAGCTTGTGCTGTCAGGCGCGACAGTTGTAATTCAAAGTCTTCTGGCAGTGCGGTATTGGGCGCTGGCAGCGGAACGCCAAGTTCATTTTCTAGTCGGCGACGGTATTCAAAGGCAAGGTGTTCATTGATGTGTGCCATTGCCGCTGCCAGCATTTGTTGTGCCATCGGGTTTTGTTGCATTTGTTGGCGCAACATCGGGTCTTGCATTGCCGCTGTGTGTACCGCGATATGTGCTTCGTGATCCTGATAGACAAATGCCTTGACAGGTTTCATGTTGATCAAGGCCATGTTTTCTGACACCGGATCTTGCGGGTCCATATCGTTGGTTGCCGGTATAAGCTTTTCAATTTCCTTGATTCCCAGCACTGTCAACATTCTTTTGTGCAATTCCGGGATGTTGTAGATTTGCGGTGCTGTTGCGGCAAGCTGCAACACCGCCTGATATTGGGTAACCCGTTGGGCAAGTGTTGTCGCATTTGGGTCGCTTACCGGAATGACATCGACGTTGTCATAATCGGCCTGTTTGGCAGCTTTTCCAAGCGGGGCGTCAACTTCGTAACTATAATTTGCGGGAAGATAATCGCGGATAATTGCTGCAAGCAATTTGAATTCCTGCCGCATGGAATAATGCAGCCGCGCTTGTACTGCCGACATTACTTTGAGGGTACGCTCCAAGACTGCCAGCGTTGTACCCACGGGCGTGTTTGCACTCAGATCGCTGATCTGCATGTCAGCGGTTGCTGCAAATCTTCTTCCTTCCTCGACAATGGTTTGCAGCAATTGATACAACACCTGACTTGGTTCCTTGTAAGGCAAGGGCAAGATGTTGTCTTTGATGGATCCTGATGGAACATCGACATCCCGAAACTCTCCGGGGGCAATCGGGGTGTCATCGCCCTTGACCCGCAGTCCACGCGATTTCAGCCCGCCTGGGAGATTGGACAGCGTCCCGGCATCGACAAGTTGCCGGATCAATGATGTCCCCGACTTGGCAAACCCGCCCACGAGGTGGATCAGCCCAAATCCATAGAATCCAAATCCTGGTATATATATATAGTGTGTGTAGTGCATCCGCTTGAGTTTGAGCGGGTCGCCTTCATACCAGTTGCGCCGGATGGCAAGAATTCTTGATGTGCCCTTGTCCATCGTCACAATGTATGGCAAGGCAATCCCTGTCGGGCCGTTTTCATCCACATCTTCAAATCCTGCCAGATCCAGTTCTACACACATCTCCAAGATGCGGTAGCGGTCGTCCATTGTGGCCGACATTCCCTGCTCTTCTGCTTTTCGTTTCTCCACATCGTCAATAACCGACGATGGTTCTCCCAGGTCGATGTCTCTCCACATCCCTGCATGCTGCAATTTTTTCACATCGTTTTTGGTCTTGCGCATGATCTGGGTAATGCGCTCGGCAGACCTCAAGTCGCTTGCGCCATACGGCACCACAATATCTTCTGCTGGCACAAACATCGACACCTGTCTGGCCAATCCGGGGTCGTAATACACTTTTTTGAATGCTGAGCCTGCCAAGGCCAGGGACCACAACATCTTTTCATGTTCAGGGCGATACTCTGGCATTTGTTCTGTCAGCCGCCAGTTCATATCATCTTTCACGCGCTCTGCGGCATCTTCCTTTTCTTTGGTGGCTTTGCCCACAATCTGGGTTTTTACCGGACCCGATGCAGGAAAAGTTTCCATGATCGACTCTGCCTGGAATCGCACCGCCGCTTCCGACAGCAGTGGATAAAATACCCCGCACGCCCCAGGCCAAGGTTCGGTACGGTCTTCGTATTTCATCCCAAGAAGTTTCAATCCATCCACATAAGTATCTACCCATTCTTTTCGGGATGATTGGTCGTTTTCAAAATCTTCCAACAAATCCGATGCGATATTTTGCAAATCTTTTTCGCTCATATGTTCTGCAAGATTTGCATCATGGCTTTCTGGCACTGACGTTGCAATACCAAGAATAATTTCTACATCCGGTTCCTGCATATTTTCATCAGGGACAATTTCTATTTCCATGACATCATCCATTATCTGTCCTTAATAATATGCAACGCGGCGAGGTGGGCTGCTTTCCCATTCATCGTCGGATTTCAGCGTCACAAACCCGCCCTGCCGAAACCGCAACAATGCCTGGGTTGAACTGTCCACCAGATCATCGTGTTCGCCCGCGGGGAAGGCCGCTATTTCTTCGATCACTTCGTCGGCAAATTTTCTGTCGGGCGCCCATACCCTGCCCGATGCAAAAAGATCTGCCACAGCGTTGAGCCGCACAATCTTATCATTGCCACGCGTGGGGGTAAATTCGCTCACCGGTATTCCCATTTTCCGCAATTCAAATACCAGTGGGGATCCTGCTGCTTTTGCTTCCACTAAAAACACATCCGGCTGCCATTCCATGTAGGTTTTATACGCAACTTCCTTGAGTTCTGGAAATTCATAGCGGTCTTTGAACGCATCCAACAATATCACATTTGTATCGTCGTCTTCTGTTGTCCAGACGCCCCATGTTGTACATGCACTGAAATCTGCCCGTGTGGACTTCAAGAAAGCCGTATCCCAGCTTTGTATCACAAAATCACATGCCGGCGGTTTATCTTTCTTCCATATCTTCCACCATTGTCGTTTGACAATTGCGCCTTCTTCTGCCGTCGGTTGTTGCTGGTATTGTGCATTCCACTTTGCTACGGGCAACTCTTCTTTCAACCGCAGCATTTCTTCCAGCTTCCAAAACTCTGGCCACAGGTTTTTCCCTGATGGCAGAATCGCCGGAAGTTCAATTACCCGCCACTCATCTCCTCCGCGGGTTGCACTGGCTTTTAATACCTGACCTGTCAGATCTCTGATTCCCCAGCGTGTCATGACCAGAATAATTCGCCCTCCTGGTTGAAGCCTCTGCCGCGGGCCAGACGTATACCACTCATACACCGCATCAAACACTTCGGGCTTGAAACTTGCAATCTTTGCTTCCTGCTCACTATGCGGATCATCAATAATCAACAAATCCGCACCTTTCCCTGTAACCGCCCCACCCACACCAATAGCAAAGTATTCACCGTTTTTGCTTGTTGACCATCTCCCCGCGGCCTTGGAATCCTGCTGCAATTTCACATCGTCAAAGATTTTGTTGTATTCAGCAGAATTCACCAGATTTCGTACTTTTCTTCCAAACCCGACTGCAAGTTCCGCAGTGTGGGAAGTCTGGATGATCTTCCTATCCGGAAAATTCCCAAGAAACCAAGACGGCAGCAAATAACTTGCAAACTCCGACTTCGTATGCCTAGGCGGCAAATTGATAATCAACCGCTTACATGTACCAAACACCACATCTTCAAACGCCGACGCCATCAACTTGTGATGTTGCCCACCAATAAACCCCGGCCAGAATGCCTTGACAAACTCCAGGAAAGATGTCTTGACCTTCTTGGTGTTTTCTTCATCCTCCAACATCTGCAATTCTTGCAGTAGCAACATCTGCTCCTGCTTGGACAGCAAGTGCATTTTTTGCAGTGCCAGCTTGGCCAGACTTTTAAGGTCGTTCATACGGCGGAGGTGTTTTTGATGGCCGCACACTGCGTGCTTTTCTAGGGTCTCGCTTCAAATACCCCATCTTGCACATCTTTATCACACAACGATGCACCACCGACTTGTGGCTCAACTGCAAAATAAACCGCAAGTCATCATAACTCGGCCCGCATTTGTATTGCTCCCAAAAGCAACAGACCGCTTGATAGATATCACTCTCCAGTCTGGTCACGACCCCTCCTAAACCTCTCCCTAAACTCCTCCAATGGCATCTCCTGTATAGGCGCCACACCAAACTTCTTGTACCACCGTTTTGGATCTTCCCAAATCGGAATTTTCTCCTCTTTTTCTGACATTGTTGCAGACATCATACCCTCCAACCTTTGCACTTCTCTTTCCACTTCGCAACTTACACCTTCATCCTCACAATTTTCATCTATTTTTGTTTCATTGCTCTGCAAAGTCGCATCGGTTTTTTGCAAAACCTTGTATCCGCTCGTCGGAGAAATGGCATTTTTTGCAGATTTTGACTTTTTTGCGCTCGTTTTGTGAGGTTTTTTGCCAATTTTCTCAATTTCATCCATATTTGTACTATGGTCTGTGGGCAAATGTAAAAAATCCTGCGTTTTTTTGTCATTTTGCAAAAAATGGTTGTACTGGCTCGGTGGACAAAGGGCACTTTGGTCAAAATTGTTTACTGTTCCATCGGACTCATGTACGTTTTCTTCCAAAATTTCATTTTCATAATATATATTTTTTTCACTAAATTCATTATTTTCACTACCGGGGGGGTCATTTTGTAATTTTTGTGGTGATTCGGGGGGAATAATGGGCTTAGACGTCGCCCGCGATGCCCGGCCTGTTTGGTCCTCCCCCGGTGTGGTAGGGGTCGCCTCCTGAGCATCCATCGTACCCTCCGTCAGTACGAACCGCCGTAACTTGCTGACCAGTGCCGCTCTGACGTCGTCAGGCTTACGGTGCTCGACCACCGTGCGGGTCTCGAACAGCGCCACATCCGCCATGCGACCGAGTAGTTCCAGGGCTCGTAAACGGTCGGCCGGTCGCTGTGCCGTGCGGGCTAAATGTTGCAGAGAATCAACGACGTATGAGCGGATTTCAATGGGGTTTTTTGCAAAACCTTGTATCCGCTCGTCGGAGAAATGGCATTTTTTGCAGATTTTGACTTTTTTGCGCTCGTTTTGTGAGGTTTTTTGCCAATTTTCTCAATTTCATCCATATTTGTACTATGG
>OGWD01000097.1_pt1 | contig 10012 bp, 18 predicted proteins | sample 1575981 | NCBI WGS metagenome assembly OGWD01 (sample SAMN07581555, study PRJEB24739) | freshwater metagenome | place: Singapore | collected 2015-04
GTTTCCCAGTCACGATACTACCCGGAGTTTTTAGAGGTCAGGCAGATATTGTTTTGCTGCACCGCTTTGCTAAAGCGGGCCGGAGTTATCCGGTCAGGGTTAGATTCCCTGGGCCTCTGTTTTTATTGTAATAATTGTAATGCTATTCTGCCAACATTTAAAGGAAAGAATAGAGGAAAAGGAAGAAAAGAAAGATACAAATAGGTAGATTACCCAAGTGGTCAAAGGGGGCTGACTGTAAATCAGCTGGCATTTGCCTTCGCTGGTTCGAACCCAGCATCTACCATTAAGTATGTGAGAAATAAGAGCTTAAATTAATATTTATTGCTTTTAACTAAATTATCTCTAGCCCAGAGAGGTTGTAAGTTTTTATAATTAAAGCATTCTAACCGTTGAGCTTCGTCGGTCAAATCAAAGCTAGCACAAGGACGAATGTGGTCGATATGCCACTGATCCCTGTTATGCCACGACATGCCGTCAGTAAATTTAGATTCGATATGAGACATTAACTTATCCCAAGAATCAATACCAATAAGCTGTAGCGTACTTTTGGACCTATGAAGACCAGCAAGAAGATTCCTAATTCTTGACCTGCAATTTTCCGCAAGGCGATGTTGATTGTCTGTGCGGTACCGGGTTTTGCGTTGTTCGTTAATCTTGGATTTATTTTTTTGATAATATTTTTTAGAATACTCCTTTTGGTAGGGCTTTGCTTTTAACTTGCTGCATGGTTTACACATATTGTTTAAACCATCAGCACGACTAGAATCCTTGTAGAATTCACTAGCTACTTTTAGAGTTTTGCATTTCGTGCATTTTTTAGATTGACCACTTGACATTTGTTGGCTCCTGTGTTAGAATGGGGCTATACAATATAATACACATTTTCGTTTAAATCCCATAAGTTTTAGCAGAAAAGAGGTGTGCTATCGGATTGGATCAGTTTGCTTATTCTATTAATAAAGATGGTGAAAAAGTCGAGTTGGCTTATTGGAGAAAGCACCCTAATCTTCAAGGCTGGATGGAAAGTCTTTGGGAGCGTAAGGGTCGTCCCGGTCTTGAGGGGTCTAACGACGATAGTCCGATGGGAGATTTTAACTGTATTCCTGTTGAGCTTACTCTAGAAGATTTAGATAGTCTGGAAAAGGATCTTACTGAAGAAAGATTGCCTGATACTGTTGGGTTTTTCTTTGGTAATGATAGTGATGACTATTATAAGAATAAGGATTTAGAGTTTGTGGATCGTGCCAGAAATGCTATTCAACATGGATCGAAAGTTTTTTATGATAGCTGGTGGTAAGCTAAAGTCTGGGCTTGCAAAAAGCCGATAGGTGTATTAGAATACAACACATGCTCCTGTGCCAGTGGTTCCTGGCAACGACTCTTATAAGGTCGTCCGTAAAAGGGGACTTGGTTCGACTCCAAGCAGGAGTAATCGGAGGCCGACGATTGAGTTACGGAGTGGCCCTATAGTCTAACGGCTAGGACAACAGCCTTTCACGCTGTAGATTGGAGTTCGATTCTCCATAGGGTCACTTGACAAAAATTTATAATGAGGTAGGATAAAAACAAATATGGGTCTCTAGCTCAATTGGTAGAGCAAGGGTCTTCGATAGGAGTGCATATTAGGAAACTAATAATGTAGAATCTCTCAAAGTCGGTGAACGCTTTAAAATGCCAACGCCGAGCCAAGCCGAGTAATCGGAAGGTGTAACGACTTGACGGGAGAAGCCTAAGACGAAAGTTATGGCTAAGGCAAAGTCTAGACTACAAACTGAAAAGGTAGTGAAAACTATAGTAGTACGTTAAACCCTAGGTTGTGGGATCGTGCCCCACGGGACCCACTTGACATTTTGATTTCTTCGGTGTATAATCTGGCTAAAGGAGAAAAGAGATTATGAGTTATGATGACTATAATTATGACTATCACGATTTAGCCGATAACGCCGATGATTTGTATGATGACTATGAATTAGTCAATGAAGGTGATGACTCTTGGAATGGAACTGACGAAGACGAAAATGATATTATGGATGATGTTGCTTGGGATAATTACTATCACAATATTGCTGACGAACTAGACGACGAATAATCTTTTCTCTTAACCGGGTCAACTTGGTGGGACAAGTCTCTAAGCGCTTTCTTTTCTCTCTTCTTTATATCACGTTCGAATCGTGAGCCCGGTTTTTTATTATGAATGATGAAATAGAAGAATATAGAAGAACAAGTGATGGTAAAATCATTCAAGGAGCAGCCCATACCTGTAGGATTATAAATCATAAGTATAGAAATAAGATTATTATCAAGGCTGTTTGTGATCTGCGAAAGATTAAAGATAGTTTTGATAGTATCGTGTGCTGTGGTACTAGTGGGCTACTTGTGGCTCCTAATGTTGCTGAGATTCTAGGAAAGAATCTTGTGATTGTAAGAAAGCAAGCTGAAGTTGGAAAGTGTTATAGTGCATTTGGAGTAGAAGGTGCTCCTCCATATTTGTACGTTGTGCTTGATGATCTTATATGTTCTGGCGACACGTTCAAGTGGATAAAGAATAATATCTACGAAGAAAATCCCAAGGCAAAGTGTGTTGGATTATATTGTTATATGCCAGAAGAGTGTGCCTACAGCGAATCTAACTACAAATTATTTGAGAGAGATTTTCGCTCAAAGCTTCTAAACCCTGGCCCATCAACGACTTAGGACAAATCCGAGCCGCCCCGCGAGCCATAAGTCCTTTATTTTCAATCACTTAGGGAAAAAATTTTTCCGCAAGTTTTGGCCCTTGACACGCCGATAATATACTGTAGAATCAAGCTATACGAGTAAGAGATTCACAAACACGAAAGGGTTGATTATGCCTGCTATGGTTGAAAAGATGATGTTCGTCGGTGCTGCTCCTTGGCACGGCGAGGGTACGCAGCTTGACGAGAATCCTTCAATTAGCGAAGCTATTACCGCTGCTGGTCTGGATTGGGAAGTTGGAACTAAACCGCTGTTCACTGCCGAGGGCGAAGAAGTCAACGCTAAGGCAACTTTTCGCAAAAGTGATAATAGAGTCTTGGGGGTAGTCGGACCTCGTTATACTCCACTCCAGAATCAAGATGCTTTTGACTGGTTTCAGCCATTTCTCGATGCTGGTGAGTGTCAACTGCACACTGCCGGATCGTTGAGTGATGGGGAGAAAGTTTGGGTCTTGGCTCAACTTAATCGTCCTAACAGCGAGATTGTTAAAGGTGATGAGGTAAGCAAGTTTATTCTGTTAAGCAACAGTCACGATGGTACAACGTCCATTCGTGTCGGACACACTCCTATACGCGTCGTTTGCATTAATACGCTTGCTGCTGCTCATAATAGCAAAGAGAGTTCTCTTATTAGGATCAGACATACTCGATCTAGTAAGACTAACCTAGATAATGTTCGTAACATTATGGATAATGTTAATGCACAATTCGAGGCTACTGCTGAACAGTATAGATTTCTCGCGTCTAAGGATTTTAACCAGAATGATGTTCGGAAGTATGTGAAAGTACTGCTCGGCATTGACAAGACCCCGGATGAAGATATTAAGACTCGTACCAGAAATATCATGGATGAGATTCTGGCACTTGTCGAAGGGCCGGAACAGGCTATGCCCGGGGTTCGTGGTACTTATTGGGCTGCTTACAATGGTTATAATTCCTATCTGAACTATAAGAAAGGTCGCACGGTGAGCAAATCGCCTCGACTCGCTGTGGTTCGGTCAAAATGGTGCCGATAATGTGAAGGCACTGAATCTAGCTATGGAGTCTGCGAACGCCGTCTAATCCTTTCGCGTCACGGTGAGTGGGGAGGGGTCGTTGCTGGGGAACCCGGTGGCGACCCCTTCTCATTTTCCTGAATTAAGAATCGTTCTAAGTTATTGACCTATAAGGACTTACGTCAAACCCGGCCCGCAAATTTAGTCGTAAGTTTATGTCCCACAAGGGTTTAGAGAAAAACTATAGACAATGGTTCCATCTGTCGATATACTGTATATGGGTAAGAGACGTAAGGTGTTGAGAGAGAATAGTTTAGGGATTATAATATAAAATGAATAATAAAATTAAATCTCTAGTCTTAACCCAATGTTAAGGATCTGATTGTCCCATCTAATCCAGCGGATTTGCTGGTCATGCTGATAGTCAGCCAGTTTTAAGGTTTTTTATATAAGACGCTAATGATTCTAAGTTCTTATATATCAAAGACTTGCAAACTGTTACCTTGTGTGGTATACTGTTACTATAGAGGATGTATGATACAATTAGTTATTCTAATAGCGTTTATATTTCAGGGCGGTCCCCACTTATATTACCAAGATTTTAATAGTCCCACCTAATCCTTCGGATTTGCAGGTCTTGAAGATAGTCAGCCAAAATATTAGGTCTTTTGATTATGAATAACATTCTATATTGTGTTATGTTGATTGGTATGTTTATTATTGTGCTTTATAGTATTAGTGATGAGGAAAATAATGATCAAGATAATTAATTCTGCATTATACTTCTCTATTATTCTCAACTCCAAATTAACTCAGGGAAATAACAGCGACAAACCAACTTATATTTATAAACCATATACAACCTCAACACTTTTGTCTAATCAGGATATGTATGATGTTGACCAGATTGTTCGTGACGCTTTTATAGTAAAGGAAGAATGATGCAGAAAGAAAGCGAGATTGATAATACTATCCGGTCACTAAATTATGTCTTGGATTGTAGTAGTCAAAGACTCAAGTGGTATATTGAATCTGGTGAGGATAGGTATCTTACTGATTGTAAAACTTATTTGACTGTTGCTAATATTTATATGAAGGAAATTGAGGGTTCTAATGTCGCGTAAGGTTTATGTTACCGTTCAGGTTGGTCTTATTATTGATATGGATGATGATGCTATTCTGTCAGATGTTATAAATGAATTAGATTATAGTTTTAGCGATCAGACCGGCAAGGCTACTATAGTTGACTCTAATTTAGAAGATTATTCTGTTGAGGACAGCAAATAATATGCAAAAAAGTTGTACTGTTGCTATTATAAAAGATAATAAGTTGCTGCTATTGCTACGTGGATCAACTGCCCCATATAATCCTGATAAATATTGTTTGCCGGGCGGAATGGTAGACAACAATGAAAGCCTTATTGATTGTGCTATTAGAGAATTATATGAAGAAACTGGGGTCTCTTTAAATAAAGATCAATTAAATGAGTTGGTGATAAAGTATCCTAGTGGTTATAAGAAAACTATTTATGTTTATAAAGATGATAGTTTTAATCAACCTATTAATATAAGCTGGGAGCACTCAAAGTATACTTGGGCAGATAGTAAAACTCTTGATTATAGTAGCACCATTCCCAATTTTTATAGAACAGTTAATAGTCTAGTAGATAACGGTTACATGATCTAAGTTGTTTATAGTCAAAGACTTGCGACAACCGATAAGTATGGTATACTGGACTGTGGCACCAAGGGGCCACTGGTGGAGGTGTTATTTTTTCCGAAAAGGCTATATTTAATATTCCTGGAGAGTTTTGCAATAAAATTTATGATGCTTTTGAAGAAGAGATAAACAATAAAGATTTTGATAGTTACGATGACGGACCAGAATATGAACCAGACTATGATTATTGAGATAAACTAAAAATGTATACTATATTACTTTGGTGGCGTAGGCTTGGCAGTTCTTTTAATAAGGAAATAAATAATGAAATTTGAAAACTGCAATGAAACTATGAGTAAAGAAGAATTAGATAAGATGATTGCTGAGACTATCTATATGGCTGATCGGCCTAGGACTTGGTGGGAGTGGTTCTGTTATAACTTTTGGAGAGACTTAAATGGGTGATTACATTCCACTCTCTGAGTGTAAAAATGGTTATGTCTACAAGATACACAGTAGAAATTTATCTATAGGGGTTTTTAATAATAAAAGCAACGGGTTTACAGGAATAAGACTTAAATTTAGACACGAATTTTTATTTACAGAATATCATTGGGACACTGGGGCTCCTTTTGGCACTGTTAAACCTAAGGAGCTTTTGCACAAACTTCCTGACGATATTGAATTAAAAGAAGCCCTTGGATCAATAGACGAAAAATCTAAAAGATTGGTAGATTTTAAAGAAGGTTGGTATTATATTGATAGTGGTGAGTATGATAAAAATATACGTCCAATAGTTTTACATAATGAAAAGTTGTTTAAATATTTAAAAAGTTTATAGCCATGAGTTATTTTGTAGTAGATGTAGAAAGTGATGGCCCTATACCACCTAAGGGTCGTTCTTGAGCATCTGCTTAGCTCTATGGATATAACTCAAAGAAAAGATCTTATGAATACTTTTCCCGGACTGTATAAAATGATTTATCCTGAATGGACTAACAAATAATATGCAAAAAGTTGTACTGTTGCTATTATTGTTGCGTGGATCGGCCAATTAATATAAGCTGGGAACATCAGCATTATCGGTGGGTTTCATATAGTGAACTTGATTATTCTATTATAGTTTCCAATTTTAATAGAACAGTTAACAGATAATAAATATTTAACTATCACTCAGGAGTAACAGTAAGGTCACCATAATCTAGATTAACAACAATAGTATATGTATTTCTGATAACATTATCACTTGGCACCGCGGAAGATCTTGTTAGAGTAAACTTGGATGGTCTATCAGCTGTAGCCAAACCAGAAATTGTATCAAATGTTGACTCAATAATACCATATACTAATTGTCTTATATCCCCGCTACCACTGGGATTATATCCTTCTATACTTGAAAAGGGAATAAAAATACCACTTGTAATTGGAGAAACTCCACTAGCTAAATTTTGAATTCCTGGCAAATAACCAGTTGGACTAGGATTGAATGGCATATTTGACCTCTATATAAAATATTTTTAAGATGGATTTATCTTAATAATACACCAAATCAGTGTTATATTAACAGGCCTATTTTACTATTTAGCTATAGTCAGACCATTGCCAACGCCGATACCTATGGTATACTGGTAGCATGTATACACAATATCTTGTGGTTGACGACACTCTTAAAAAGTAATATCAACTAGACCAGAAGTTATATCTGCTGTAGAAGATGCTGAATCTTATCATGAAACCTCAAAAAATAAAATAGTAATATACTCTGCACAAGTTTGCGGGATTCTTGAACAGGAAGAGCTTTTAATTTAATTTGGATATTTTTATGCAATACGATCTGAATACAATAGTTATAAGCCTAACCATAGAGAGAAATTATTGTTGACGTGATCAGTTATACTAATTGGAATGATAGATCATTGTCTCAAGATGATCGCAATTGTATTAATAAACTTTATCAGAGTCTAGAGAACCACCCTCTTTGGTATCCTTGTCTACGGAAATAAATTGTCAAAGAACTACCCTATAGTACATCCTACTCATGACCTGTCAAGACTGATACAGGGTAGGAGGAATAAGCATATAAGGAATATAGTTATATAACATCCAAGCGTCTGCTAAAAATATAACTTCTAAATCACTGTTAGTCAAGTCAGTTTTGTCTCTTGTCTCTTGTTCTTATCTAAATTTTTATTTCACACCACTAGAGGAATTAATATGACAGTTATTTGTATTTATTGCTGCATCGTTGTTGGAATCTTTCAAGGATTGCAGAAAGTTTGTTGACAGTGGTTGTGGTGGTTCTAGTATAAACAACATGGCTTCATACGGATATGATGCTAACTTAATAAGGAGATGTATATGAAGAATATTATTGTTGGGCTGATTCTAGTTGCTGGTATGACCGAAGTATCTTTTGGCGGTAATTGTCCTAATGGAAGATGTAATCTTAGTCAAAGACATTCTAGGTCAGTCATTAGTAGCACAGAAACTTTATCTCCTCCAGAGGTTACTGGAGTTCCAGAAATTACAAGTAGTCCAGCGTCGGTCAGGAGTCAGCACCATGTTCGAACAAATGTTCATAGAAGTCACAGGAGGGTCATTAGGACCGTTCGTTAAAAAGATATGACCGTGTACCCTACAAGTTTAAATGCTTAATTTCAGGCATCGCCAGAAAAGCAAATATTTATCATTAAAAATTAAACTCTTAAATCTATTGTTACATATATAATATTTTGACATTTGGTGTATAAACCTTATGGAGATAAGGAGTAACAGATGTTCAAAACAAGTAAAATATGGACAATAAATCTAACCCAATTACAAAAAATATGTGATAAATCTGCTAGTATTGTTGAAGTATTAAAAAGCCTAGGATTAGATCCTCATAGCGGCAATCATAGAACTCTTAAAAAAAGAATAGAACAAGATCATATAGACTTAACAAACTTATTACAAAATCAAAAAAATAAAATAAAAATATTAGGTTTCCAAAAAAAGATACCTAATAACAAGATTTTTATTCAAAATTCTAAATTTTCTAGATCTAATATAAAAAAAAGGATAATAAAAGAAAATATAATACCTTATAAATGTGGAAATTGCGACAATGGTGGTATTTGGATGGATAAAAGTTTATCTTTACATTTAGAGCATATTAATGGCATAAATACTGATCATCGTTTAGAAAATCTTATATTTTTGTGTCCTAATTGTCATAGTCAAACAGATACATACGCAGGCAAAAAAAACAAAAAATGTAATAATACATGCAAAAATTGTGGAGTAAAAATACTAAGATCGAGTATCAGATGTAAAAAATGTTCGTCCCAACACAAGGGAAACACTAGAAGGAAATTTAATATATCTTCGATAGACTTAGAAAAACTTTTAGAAAAGCTCAATCTTAGCGAGATAGGAAGAATGTATGGGGTTTCTTCTACAACAGTTAAAAAATATTGTATTCGTTATGGTTTGTCTCACCCTATATAATAGGATTGGTGGTCATGGTGACAGTCAGCCAAAATTAGGGTTATAAAAGTTATGGGAAATTATATTGTAGTTGGTATACTATTTATCTTTTTTATCGGTGTTTTAAGTTTGCTTATGGATATGTTGTGTTCCAAACCAAATAAGACATATTATGTGGAAACTAAAGAGACTCCAGCAACAGTGATTCTAGAAGAATCATTCGAAGTAGATGTAGATAAGTTTTACGATTAAAAATCTGTTTGACTAACAAGTCAAAATATTATTAGTCTACTATTAAACCGGGTCCGGGTGGTTAGTCCCAGCTAATCCTCCGGACTTGGTTTTTTTGGTTGTAGTCAGCCAAAACTAAGAGTGGTATCATAATATTTTTATATGGCCATAGCCCCCGGTATGATCTACTATGTATTGGAATGATGATAGTCTCAGCTAATGTTATGGATTTGGGTAAAATGGGTACAGTCAGCCAAGTTATAGGAATTTAATATGTCAAAAAAGAAAGATGTTTCAAGAAAAGCTGTTAACAAGAAGAGTAGAAAAGTTAGTGATAAAGTTCGGGGGGATGATTGTCCAAATGATGTTTGTCCCATAAATAAAAAGAAGAAGACTAAGGGTTGCAAAGTTTCAGCAGATTCTAGTAATTGCTGGGGATCATTCTTAGACTTTATTTTCCCATCACGAAAAAAGAATGGCTAGTATAGCTATAACTCTTGGACAGGATAAGGCTATTGATTGTCAGAAATTGTGCGGACAAATTCAACAATTAATAGTCAGCAATTATCAGGGGCCGGGTACAAAATTATTATATATTTCTATTAAGGATATTATAGATCTGCCCGATCCTTTACCAAAGATAGAAGATAGATCTCATTGTACCAGCTAATATAATGGATTCGGAATTATGGGAACAGTCAGCCAAAAAAGTGGGGTCAATTAAATATGAATATTTTAACAATCTTATTTTCCGCACTGGTAGTATCACTCTTAGTAGCTAGCATACCACTAATAACATCGTTCCAAACTTCGTCGTTATTTACTTTCATTGAAATCATCCACGTCCCTCTGGGTAAATCAAAACCATATAATCGGCTTTTATCCGTTTTGCTATCCTCGATTATCCAACTTTCGACTAC
>OGWD01000099.1_pt1 | contig 9712 bp, 16 predicted proteins | sample 1575981 | NCBI WGS metagenome assembly OGWD01 (sample SAMN07581555, study PRJEB24739) | freshwater metagenome | place: Singapore | collected 2015-04
ACACAGCCCGATGGAGGCAAGACGATTACCATTGATGCAACGCGAATTAATCCTCTAGCTGGCCTTGGGACAGTAATTGGGCTTAATGATAGTCAGGCTTTGGTAGTGACGCCAACTCAACAAGTAGCAACGGTGGATCGAGCAAATTTATCGTCAACGCCAGAAATAGGAAAAAGCATTCCGATCAATCAATCCATAATAAGCAGTTTAAATGTTCCAATAACAACCATTCAAGATGACTTTGGTTTAACTTCGGCGCAAGTAGCTCAAAGTCTTTTAACACCAAGTCTTACGGCATCGCAACTTCCGTCATTGGTGACAATAACAAATCCAGCGGGCGCAACAACATTGTTGGATACATCAAAACCCAATGTGGGTATTGGTAACATTGTAAGCGTCAATCCTGGCGCAAATACGGCTTTGGTTTCAACTGCTACAGGAAGTCCGCAAGTAGTGGACATACAAGGGGCGTCAGTTACTGTAGGCTCGGATATCTTTTTCAATCCAACAACAAGCACCATATTAGGCACCCCCGTAACACCACAAATAACTACACAAACACAACCACAAGTCATCCAAGAAACTTATACGCCCATAGGTACACCAGTAATAACCACGCCAATCGTGCCCGGCGTGACAACTCCTTTGACACCGAGCATAACAACACCCTCAATAACTACACCATCAGGGATTACGCCTTCAATAACAACGATTGATACGGTTCCTGGAGGCGTACCCGTAGGAGTCGACACAATATCTGTAGGAGTGGATACAATATCTACTAGTGTTGATACAATCTCAACGGGAACAGATACCATACCAGGAGGAACAACACCGGGCGTAACAACACCGGGCGGAACAACTCCTGCAACGAAGCCTCAGTCGTTTCCGTCATTATTTTTCCCATTTGGCGCACCAACGACAAGGGAACTAAAATTTGATTACCCGGTGGTTCCGCCGCCAGAACTTCCGCCGTATACTCCGTTTGGACCACCAAATTATTTACGGCCATTGGAACCTTACTTGGGTTATGGAATTGGCTCTTTGATGGGAGATCTTTATGATGAAAAGCAGGGGTATGGGGGCAATAAACCCATCGAAAATGCCCAAAGCCCAATTACGATCCCGACGTGATGACACCGATTTTACTGAATACGCAAAGGGCGGGAAGGTGAATCAGGCTGGTAATTACACAAAACCAACCATGAGAAAACGAATGTTCAGTCAAATTAAGGCTGCTGCGGTTCAAGGGACAGGAGCCGGACAGTGGTCCGCGAGGAAAGCTCAGTTACTGGCAAAGCGTTACAAAGCTGCCGGAGGCGGGTATCGTGACTAATTCTTATGAGACCGAAGAAGAAAAAAAGAAGCGCCTTTCGGCGCAACTAACAGATGTAAATATTGACAAAGGCGGTGTAGGGGCCGCAGGGCGGGTAAGTTATACCTTACCCTTAGATAAGACTTCAGAAATTGAAGCTTATGCGGATTTGGAAGCAAGGAAACGTAAAGGCGAGAAGATGGCTTTTGCGGCTCCGATGATTGGTTTGGGCTACACCAAGAGATTCAAGAAGGGCGGGAAGGTAAAATCCGCATCAGCTCGTGGAGATGGTATTGCAAAACGCGGGAAAACCAAAGGCAAATTTGTATAGTTTTTCGAGGCACAACATGATTGATTTTATTCAAAAACAACTTGATGCTTCTGAAAGATTGTTCCATATGATGGTGGAAGACAACAAACAGCGGGTTCAGGATATGCAAATGTGGGTCAACATGACCGAGAATTACCAAAGAAAACTTGCTGAAAGGGACGAAGAAATTGCGTCTTTGAGAGCAAAGTTATCCCAATATGAAGTAGGGGAGAGGTTGTAAGTGAAAGCTCCGCAGCAATCTCTGAAGGCTTGGGGTGACCAGAAATGGCGTACCAAGAGCGGGAAGAAATCGTCTGTCACGGGAGAAAGGTACCTTCCAGAGGCTGCAATAAAGTCTCTTTCAAGTGCAGAATATGCAGCCACCACAAAAGCCAAACGAGCCGGTAAGTCAAAGGGACAACAGTTTGTCTCACAGCCTAAAGCAATTGCCAAAAAAGTTGCACCATTTCGTAGGATTGGAAAATGAGCACGACGGGTACGACTTCTTTTAATCCTGATCTAAACGAACTTGTTGAAGAAGCATATGAACGCTGCGGCAGGGAATTGCGCTCGGGATATGATTTGCGAACGGCTAGGCGCAGTTTAAATCTTTTAGTGACTGAATGGGCCAATCAAGGGATTAATTTATGGACGGTGGAGCAAGGTGCAATTCCACTTTATGCAAACCAAATAACTTATCCTTTACCCATCAATACCGTAGACTTGGTAGAAACGATTGTACGGACAGGGGTTGGTACGAATCAGGTGGACATTAACATTAGCCGTATCTCGGTGAGTACCTACTCCACGATTCCGAACAAGTTAGCCACGGGCAGGCCGATTCAAATTTACATCGACCGTCAAGGCGGCCAGACTTATACGTTTACAGGAACCTTAGCGGCAAGTATTAGTTCTTCTGCAACTACTATCCCTGTAACGAGTTTAAACCAAGTCCCTTATGCGGGTTATGCAAACATCGGGTCTGAGACGTTGTACTACTATGGAACCTCTACACAAGCAGAGAACGTCGCAACGGGCGCTTCGGCTTTTGCGACGCTTAACAATGTCGTAAGGGGCCAAAACAACACAACGGCGGCATCTCATAGTTCTGGTGCAGCGATTACCAATACGAAGTTTCCGAATGTGACTGTATGGCCTGCGCCAGACCAAGGATCAATAACAAATCCTTATTACACTTTAGTCTATTGGAGACTTAGAAGATTGCAAGATGCGGGGAATGGTATCAATGTCGAAGACATACCATTCCGATTCCAAGAGGCGATGGTCGCGGGATTGGCTTATAAGTTGTCCATGAAAGTTGAGGGCGGCCTCGAAAGAATGGCCATGCTTAAAGCTCAATACGATCAAGCATGGGAACTTGCATCAACGGAAGACAGGGAGAAGGCGCCGATTCGGTTTGTTCCGAGGCAATCATTTCTTGGGGTGAATTTCTAAATGCCCAATCAGTTTGCAAGTGGCAAGTTTGCAATTGCACAGTGTGATGTGTGCGGTTTCCGCTATAAGCTGAAGCAATTAAAGCCCTTGGTAATTAAGACAAAGAATGTCAATATACTAGCCTGTCCTGAATGCTGGACCCCGGATCAACCGCAATTGCAATTAGGAATGTATCCGGTGAACGATCCTCAGGCCGTCAGAAATCCGCGAACGGATTCTAATTCATACTATCAATCGGGTTTAAATGGGATACAAACGGTGGATAATGTGGTAAGTACAAATCCTCTTTATACGGGTGTCCCATTAGAAGGAAGCAGGACCATCGAATGGGGATTCAATCCTGTTGGCGGCGCAAGATCTTATGACGCCGGAATGACTCCAAATCATTTGGTTGGTGAGTCTTTGTTAAATAGTGTCACTGCATCTTAGGAGTAAACATGAAAGACATAAACCAAGGCGGTAAAATTGCAAAAGCCGTTCATAAGCATGAGCGAGCCATGCATCCGGGCAAACCATTAACCAAAATGCGTAAGGGTGGCCCGACTTCAGAAATGATGAAAAAAATGGGCAGAAATCTTGCTCGTGCAAAAAATCAAGGATAAGTTATGGCTAAGTATTCCATGAAAGTTAAAGGCAAAGAAATCGGCCCTGCCGAAGTTTATGCCGAGCCGCATACGATGGCAGGGAAAAAGGTCGAGGCGTCGATGAATCCTGGTAAGGAAGTGCCCTACAACCTTCAGCCAAATTGGAGGCCCACATCAGGTGTGTCTATTAATCCCAATGTTCAGGTAAAAACCACGGGAACGAAGATGCGCGGTACTGGGTGTGCAACTAAAGGTGTCATGAGCCGGGGGCCGATGGCGTGAACTGGGGCGAATTAAAGAGCGCGATTCAAGACTACTTAGAAACGACGTTTGAAACGGCGACGCTTCAGACGTTTGTTCAGCAGGCTGAACAGCGCATCTTTAACACGATTCAGTTTCCATCGTTACGCAAAAACGTAACGGGCAGTCTTACGTCTGGTAATAAATACTTACAATGCCCATCAGATTTTCTAGCGACGTATTCACTAGCAGTTATTGATACAGACGGATCGTATAAATACCTGCTAAACAAAGACGTTAACTTTATACGCGAATCATTTCCAACTCCTTCAGATACGGGGTTCCCATATTGCTATGCGCTTTTCGGCCCAGATTATCCGACGTTTCCGAAAGAACTGACATTCATTATTGGGCCAACCCCAAATTCGGGATATTCAGTAGAGCTTCATTATTTCTATTACCCAGCCTCCGTATCCGCTGGAAACGTGGATGCAACAACCAGTTGGTTGAGTGATAACTTTGATTCGGTCTTGCTATATGGCTCCTTAGTAGAAGCATCGACATTCTTGAAGCTAGAGCCAGATCTTATGGCAAATATCTCAAATAAATACAAAGAAGCATTAGTGCTTGCGAAACGACTTGGCGATGGCCTTGAGCGCATGGATGCATACAGGTCTGGTCAAGTTCGGGATAAGGTGGTGTAATGGCGATCATTCAGACCCTAACCACAAGCTTTAAAGTAGAGCTGGCGCAGGGTCTTCATAACTTCACGACGGGTACGGGCGATGTCTTTAAATTGGCCTTATATACCGCCAATGCGGATCTCGGTGCCTCAACCACTGCGTACACAACAGCGGGTGAAGCCAGTGGAACCAATTACACCCCCGGCGGGATTGTCCTCACAAACATCACGCCAGCCTTTCAAGGAACTACTGCGTATTGGTCTTTTGACACGGCAACATTTACGAATGTCACAGTAACTGTTAATGGCGCTTTAATTTATAACTCAACCAATGGAAATCGTTCAGTTGCAGTATTAAACTTCGGGGTAAATATCACCAAGACAGCACAAAATTTGGTGGTTACATTCCCGGCGAATGATGCTACTAACGCTGTTTTAAGGATTGCATGATGGAAAAAGCACGAACAAATGACCAATTTTCAAGTGGCCTAACAGCCAAAACAGGCTCGACCGAAAAGGCTCTGGCTTGTGGCAGATATATTGCCGAGTGCCATGACAAAGATGGCAACCTGAAATGGGTGGCAAAGGGCGATAATTTGGTGATGAACGGCGGTCTTCAGTATATGGCTGGCACTGCCTTGGTTAGTACAGCTCAGATCACAACGTGGTATGTCGGTCTTTATGGTGCATCAGCAAGTAATACACCGGCAGCTTCAGACACCATGTCTTCTCACGCAGGCTGGACCGAAATTGACTGCTATAGCAATGCAACAAGACCGGCGGCAACATTTGCTGCGGCAACTAATGCAAATCCTTCGGTAGTCACAAATACTTCCAACAAAGCCGTGTTTAATATTGACGCAACGGCAACGGTTGGCGGGGCGTTTCTTACAAGTAATAACACCATCCTTGGAACGACAGGCACGTTATTCTCGGCAGCAGACTTCCAATCGCCGGGGGATCGGTCAGTTGTTTCAGGTGATGTGATTAGCTGCACTTATGAGTTCCGTCTTTCTGCATAAATTTATGGTACTCTCCTTAGACTTTTTAAGGAGATGCTATGGATATGCAACTAAACAGGGTATGGCGCGGAATGCACAATCGTTGTTATAACGAAAACCAAAAGTCCTATAAGAACTATGGGGCCAAGGGCATTCGCGTCTGTGAAAGATGGCGCGGCAAGCAAGGATTTAAGAATTTCCTTGCTGATATGGGTGAGCGCCCAGAAAAAGGTACCATTGAAAGGATCGATTCAAGGGGTAATTACGAGCCTTCCAACTGTCGTTGGGCGACAAGACTTGAGCAAGCAAACAACAAGTCAAACAATCGTTACATTACGATTGAGGGTATTACCCAAACAAAAACGCAGTGGGCTAGACAGTACAACATCGGCGTCGCAATTTTCCATCAAAGATTGCAGAACGGGATGCTCCCATTGGACGCGCTTACAAAACCAGTGGCAAAACGATCCAATTCAACACTTTCTGATGATGATGTTAGAGAGATTCGTGATACGTACCCACTCATGACGGCAAACGCGCTTGGTGTGAAGTTTGGCGTTAGCAAAAAAGCGATCTTGAACATACTTCATAATAGGACGTATCAAGATGTGCAACCGAGCAAGGTGTCATGAGTGAAGGCGGATGGGGATCAGGCGCATGGAGTTTTGGACCTTGGGGTCGATCAGCTTATGAGCGGAATATTCTTGAACTGGCTTCAGGAAATGACACTGTCGCCGTCCCCGGCGTTGAGTATCCAGCATCTATTATTGAAGCTGCGTCAGGTAATGACGAGGTTACAAGCAATCCGTATTTTGCAACTGACATCATTGAAAATGCTAGCGGTGCGGATACAATCTATGGTGCTGCAAACTTTGGTGGTTCAATTATTGAAACGTCATCAGGTGCAGATAGTATTTCCGGCGCGGCAAGTTTTATCAGTTCTATTTTGGAAAACGCGCAAGGCAACGACAGTATTACAAGCAATGTGGATATGCAATTGTCAATCATTGAAACAGCTTCTGGTGCAGATACAATCTCTGCTGTATTGTTCTGGGAGCAGATCAATACCTCTCAAACCGCTAATTGGACTGAGATAACGACATGACAGTCAATTACACATCTCTTCTAGCACTTGGTCAGCCCGTCACGGGAACCGAGTCTGGGACTTGGGGCGACGATGTCAATAACGCCGTTACCTCATACCTTGATATTGCAATAGCGGGAACTCAGACGCTAAGTACAGATGCTGACGTTACGCTGACGCTGACCCAAGGCACAAGTTCCGCGACGAATATTGGTACGACATCAGCCCAGTACATGATTCTGAACTGTACTGGCGCAAGAACGGCTATTCGTAACATCAATACGCCCAATTCATCCAAAGCTTATATTGTGATGAACAACACCACGGGCGGATTTAACGTGGTGATTCGTGGCGGGACAGGTCCAACGACAGGTATTTCAGTCGCCCCCGGCAAACAGACTTGGGTAGCTTGGGATACCAGTGCAAGTGATTTTAAAGAGATTGCATCAGGTGATGTAGACGGTCCTGCTTCTGCAACTGATAATGCGATTGCACGTTTTGATGGCACCACGGGCAAGATCATCCAGAATTCAGCCGTAACGATTGCCGATAGTACAGGTGACATCACAGCGGGTGCTTATAACAAGGTCACGATTACAGCGCCAGCAAGCGGGTCAACACTCACGATTGCTGATGGAAAGACGTTAACCGCAAGTAACTCGATCACGCTAGCGGGTACTGATAGCACGACGATGACCTTCCCCGGCACGAGTGCGACGGTGGCAAGAACGGATGCAGGTCAGACCTTTACGGGTACGAATACGTTTAGCTCGGCCCCGATTGTTTCGGCGCTGACTGCAAGCAAGCCTGTCTTTACGGATGGCTCAAAAGGGCTAACGTCTTCAGGAACTCTGGCAACGGATCAGGGCGGTACAGGGCAAGCAAGTTATACAGCCGGTGATCTTGTTTACTACGCAACAGGAACTGCGTTTACGAAGTTAGCCATAGGCGCAAGCACAACCATCCTGACTTCATCGGGTTCAGCACCTCAGTGGACTGCGGCTTCAGGGGTGACGATTGGTACGGCGACTAACCTTGCAGGTGGCGCAGCCGGATCGGTGCCTTATCAGACGGCTTCAGGGGCTACGAGCTTCTTATCCATTGGTACGTCTAACTATGTCCTGACCTCTACAGGATCTGCGCCAACTTGGACCGCCAATACGGGTACGGGAAGCGTGGTTCGGGCTACGTCACCGACACTGACAACCCCTGTGCTTGGTGCAGCTACAGCAACAAGTATTAACGGCTTAACGGTATCCACGACCACGGGTACGCTGACACTTGCTAATGGATCTACGCTTGCAACCTCTGGTGCTAATAGCATTACGTTGACTTCCACGGGTGCTACAAACGTCACGCTTCCCACATCGGGAACCTTGGCAACCACAAGCAATACCGTAGCAACGATCTCATTTGGTACGACAGGTTTAACGCCAAGCACGGCAACAGGCGGTGCAGTAACGGTTGCTGGCAACTTAAGTCCTGCTAATGGTGGTACTGGGGTTGCAAACAACGCGCTGAATACGCTTACCTTCACGGGTAACTACAGTCTTGGGCTGACCTTAAACGGCAACACATCGGTTACCTTACCAACGACCGGCACGTTAGCGACGCTGGCAGGTGCAGAAACCCTGACCAATAAGACGATTAACGGTGCTAATAACACCATCAGTAATATCAACCTAGCATCCCAAGTCACGGGTACGCTTCCGATTGGTAACGGTGGTACGGGTAACACAGCAACGCCCACGAACGGTCAACTGCTGATTGGTAACGGATCGGGCTTCTCGATTGCCACACTGACCGCAGGTTCGGGGATAACGGTTACCAATAGTTCGGGCGGTATCACGATTGCTGCTTCGGGTGGTGGTGGTTCGGGTACGGTGACGAGTGTTAGCTGGACGGGTGGTATTGTTTCGGTAGCAACGGCAACTACGACACCTGCCTTTACGATTGCCGGTACATCGGGCGGTATTCCTTACTTCTCTAGTGGAACGACCTGGGCGAGTTCTGCTGCTTTAGCGGCTAATTCGATTGTGATTGGTGGTGGCGCAGGTGTAGCACCGAGTACAACGACAACGGCGGCAGGGATTCTGACCTTCTTGGGTACGCCATCGTCGGCTAACCTTGCAGCGGCTGTAACGGATGAAACGGGTTCAGGGTCATTGGTCTTTGCAACAAGCCCAACTCTGACAACGCCAACACTTGGCGTGGCTTCTGCAACAAGCATTAACAAGGTAGCGATCACGGCACCAGCTACAAGCGCCACGTTGACCTTGGCTAACGGTTCTACGCTGGCAACATCAGGTGCAAACAGCATCACCCTAACATCCACGGGATCTACGAACGTGACGTTGCCAACGTCAGGAACCCTTTCTACAACTGGATTTGCTATTGCTATGGCATTAGTCTTCGGAGGTTAACATGGCGGCCCCAAATATAGTTTCTGTAACGAGTATCGTGCCACACACGGTATCTATCACCCCTGCTGATACCTCACGAAATGCTCTAGTGACAGCACCAGCAACTGGGGCAACGCATAAGATCAACTCGATCTTGATGACGAATATTGATGGTAGTTCATCGTATAACGCAACGGTTGAGTTAAGGCTTGCTGATGGTTCAACCTACAGAGCCTTGTGCTTTTCATTGACGGTACCTGCTGGCGGCACGGTGGAGTTGATGACCACAGGAACATCACTTTATTTACTAGACACAAGCGTGTCGGGTGAGGCTTCAACACTGTGGGCAACGAGTTCCACGGCATCCAAAATAACTTATACCTGCTCTTACACGACGATCTCTTAAGGTGTAGATCATGGCTACATTTCCTTCAGCTTCTGATGCAAACGGCATTTGGCGTTTAAACGCTATTCGTGATGCCATCATGGGCCAAAACTGGCCTAACAGTAATTATGTTGTTGAGGTATTTACAGCATCTGGAACGTGGACTTGCCCCGCTGGGGTTGGTTCGGTTGAATATTTGGTATCGTGACTGGGAAACAGATCGGAAGAGCGTCGTGTAGGGAAAGAGTGTGTCA
>OGWD01000103.1_pt1 | contig 9655 bp, 19 predicted proteins | sample 1575981 | NCBI WGS metagenome assembly OGWD01 (sample SAMN07581555, study PRJEB24739) | freshwater metagenome | place: Singapore | collected 2015-04
GCTTTTTCTCTGCTCGCTCGTGAGCCTTCCACAATCCGTGACTAAATCCCGAATGGTGTCCGTGAGAGTATCCCTGTGAATACGACCACCGATAAAACTTCATTTGGGCAGCAACGAATGCGGACACTCCCGAAACGATAAGAAATGCAATCTGTAGGTCTTCCATACTGGTATATTGGCTTGGAAACAGGCTTGAACAGGTTCTTTACAAACAAAAATTCCTTCGCTTGGATTCGAACCAAGACAAGGAGGACCAAAATCTCCGGTGCTACCGTTACACCACGAAGGAACTGGCTCGGCTGGATTCGAACCAGCAACCAACAAATTAACAGTTTGCCGCACTACCGTTGTGCTACGAGCCAAAGCAGCGGGCAAGGTGGGATTCGAACCCACGATACGATTACTCGTATACAGCATTTCCAATGCTGCTCCTTCAACCGCTCGGACACCTGCCCTGAAATCAGATGCCCTTTTCAGCCTTTACCCAAGCAGGAAGACGATCTTGTGCTTCCAGTTTGCGAAGGGTTTCCTTTTTGGCATTCAGTAGTTGTGCTTGACGAGCCTTCTTGCGGGACTCGTAGCGACGCTTCCGACGACGATTCAGTTCACGAAACTTGTTTACCATAGCATTCTCCTTTCAAAACAAAGTGAGCCTACGGAGATTCGAACTCCGGTCAAGAGGATGAAAGCCTCCTATCCTAGACCACTAGACGATAGGCCCAGACGCTAGTTTTTTCAACCGAACGAAACGGTTCCTTGGACAAAACTAGCAAAACCTGATGCGGTCAACGCACCCAATACGATCCGCATCCACCATAAACTGTGGGAGCGACAACCACAGGACGGTAATACGGAGTAGGGTAACAGTAGTTGTATCCACCATAGTATGGTGTATACGCGGGTGTGTATCCGTAATACGGCATGACCGCAGGAGTGGCACAACCACCGTAGTAGCCACGATAGTAGCCATAACCACCGTAGTAACCAACACCGCTACCAACAGTCGTGGTGACAATGCTGGTTGCTCCGTAGTTACTGTTCACCACGGTGTTGTTGTAATATCCGCCGACACCGACATACCCGCCGCCATACCATTGTGCGGAAGCAGCAGATGCGATTGCCATTGCAGCAGAAACGATCAGGGATTTCAGGTTCATGGTCAAAGTCCTTTCACCATTATGTTATCAAGATTAGAGAGACTGTCAAGCGGTCAACGAGGATTCTGTTTATTTGTTTTGGGTTTGCTGCAACCGCACTTGCCACCGCTCCGTATTTTTCGGACAGCGTTTTTTAAGAGAAAACTTTTTAGTTTGTCCCGAGAATGCTTGGGATTTGACATTTTGCTCCTAAACTATTTAGGAGTTTCAGTCGTCTATTTCCTCAAAAATTGTGATCCACTTCGGTGACTCGTCACGACGCAGATACGCAGCCTTTGCAAAATTCCACTCTTCACGCTCTTGAATGCGGTATCCGCTACGGTGCTTCTTTGCGTATTTACGAGCAGCCTCTTGGTCTTCGTAATACTCGTAGTTACCTTCGCTGTCCATAGCACCCCACAGACCGCTAGAGGTCTTCCATACATCGCCTGCCTTGTGCTTGTGTGCAGCAGCGGCACTTTCACCGCTCTTCTCTTGCTCGCCGCCTTGCTGCGGTTCGTCCTTCACATTGAACACAAACTTCTTTTCCTTGTGTGGACCCTTGCGGAGTTGCGAGAAGAACTGCACCACCTTGTGCTTGGCGAGTTCAAGGTTGTTTTGTCCTTCGCCCTTCTTGAAACGCATGAGAACTTTACCAATTCCAGCACTTTCGTTTGTGCCGATATAGTAAAAGTCCTGATCGTTCTTATACATCACCGAGTGTTGCTTGTAGTGGCGACCCAACTTGACAATTTCTTCCTTTTTGATGTTGGGAATGAGCAGACTCAACTCCTCAACAACGCCACCTTCTTCTTGGTAGCCGCCCTTCATCTCAATATAGCCGTAACCCATGTCACGAACACGCTTCTTGAGGTCATCATGGAGTTTTTTGTTGTCTTCGCGTGAGTTTTCACCACGGAAAGCACTAACAATACCAAAATCTTTGGTGTCGTCCTCCACATATTGGAAGACGCGGGACAATTTGGCTTCAATTAGTGGCGTTTCGGTCGCGTCTTTGCGATCAAGCCACTCGTTTAGTCCGTTTTGGTCAAGAAACTGTGAGAATTTCTTCATTTTCATCGTTCTCCTGTCGGGGTTTCACTATATTTAGCGGAAAAAGTGTGTTGCCGTGGAGCATTACACCCTCATTTGTGGTGTACCATATCTCCGAAAACGCCCCGTAGCACCACGGCATACACCGTTCGCACGGTCTAGCCATCCGCATCTGCCCCAAACTGTTAAAACGCACATTGAAAAGCACCAAATCCCGTTCAGGAGAGTCCAATTTCAAAAATGCGTCCAATTCCGAGTGCATTTCTTCAAACATGTAGCCCTTTTCCTTCGCAACAGGGTGAGTTTTGAAGCGATTGCGACCAATCGCAACAATTCGGTCACGCCGAAGTATCAGGGAAAGGTGCTTTTTCTGCCGCTTGATGTTCAAGCACAGAGGATAAGCGTATTCCAACAGTCTTTGAATTCGCTTTGCGTTCATAAGGAAAAGACGACAGAGAGAATTAACCCTCTGCCGTCCAAAAGTGGGGGTATCAGAGAGCCTTGCAGCAGTCTTCAGTCTTGCTGAAACTTGCCCGCTCAAACTCACGATACATTGCAGTCTCGCTATCGTCAAGGCGACGAGCGATCTTCTCGTTCTCGCTGTCAATGTAGCGATACGCAGCCTCAATATCACGATTGCGGTCATTCGTCTCGCTAGCGATCACCTCGTTGATGATGTCCATGCTCTGCTTCTGACTAGCAAGCACATAGAACACCACCGTGGTGGACAGGAAACCGTAGAACGCGAGGAATGCGTTGGTAGCCGACAGAGAGTCTCCACCCTTGGCAGTCATCCACCAAAAACCACCAAAGCCAATAAGGCTCAACAGAGCGTAAGTGCTGAACACAGAAATCTTGATACGCATGAGTTTCTCCTTGAAAGTGTGTAGTGATGAAACACCCACAGGGTGGGCGTGTGAAGAATTTAGCAATCACACGCCCACCCCAAAGATGTTGGAAAGGCTTTGAATTAGCCGACGAACACCTTGACGGTGGCATCGGTCATGCCCGAACCGAGACGCTTCGTCCAACGGTTCAGCAGAATCGCCACGCCCTGCTCGCTGCAACGGAAGGTGTACGCACGACCCTCATCGGTGTTGCGGGTGCGAATCAGGTTGATGTTCGTGCCGCTGATGCGATCAGCGAAGGCATCAAACTTGCCCTCGTTGCTGCCAGCGTAGAGGTCAACATTCACAGAAACGGTGTAGTTGCGAGTCTTCATTACGAGTATCTCCAAATCGGGCTTGAGTTGAATTAGCCGTAGGTGCTGCCCGTTAGCACCGTTGGCTGACTTGTACTCCCATAGTATAACATCATTCGCGGCAATGTCAATACCCTTGGGAGAGTTTTCCATATTTGTTTTGAATACTTGAATCAAATAGTCTCGGGGTTGTGTGAGAAACGAATATCGTGAAGTTCAGGAATATTACCGTATGACAATTCTTTAGCCAAATACATTTTGAATCCACCCAAATCCTTGAACTCAACTATTTCGCCGTTGTGAATTAGTTTAAACACACCAACCCGAGACAGCACATCACACTTGTTGATGATTAGTTCAGAACAACCCGACAACTTAATTGCTGAAATCAACTTGTCTAGATTCAGCCAGTTCGCAAGCCGCTTTCGCCCTGTGGTTGTGCCGTATTCGCCACCCTCACGGATAAGTGCGTCAATCTGCGGGTCTTCCCAAAGGGTTTCAGGGAATAGCGGATCGGTTCCGCTCTTGGTGTCGTAGGCTTTGGCAACACCAATCAGCCTGTTCAGTTTTCTCGGGGAAAAGCCAATAGAACAAGCCCCATAAGGCATAGTAGAACTGCTAGTAACATACGGATAATCTCCGTGATCTATGTCTAGCCAAACACTCTGTGCTCCTTCGCACAGGATGTGTCCGTCCATCTCTCCGTCCCACAACCAATCAGAAATGAAATACTCTGCTGCTCGTCGTCCACGACGCAACATCTTGTCTGCGTAGCACGGAGCAATTCCTTGTCCTGTGGTTCCCAAGTGACCCAAATTCTTTTTGTCGTAAGCAATATGCTCTTCTGTAATTATATGAGCGGCAGGTGAAATCTTGACAAGACTGGTATCAAAACCTTCACTCCGAAGATACCGAATCTCTTCAAAAAACTTGTCGGTGTTAATCACGCAGCCTGGCCCAATCAAGCACCGCTTGCCTGCGAAAATGCCTGAAGGGATTATATGGGTCTTGTGCTTCTTGCCGTTCACCCACACGGTGTGCCCTGCGTTTGGGCCTCCGTTCCAACGGCACACCCAATCGTACTTGGGAGCCATTGCAGCAGACACCTTGCCCTTGCCTTCGTCACCCCATGCCAAACCGTACACCACATCAACGCCGTTAATCATTGTAGCCCCAATTCTTCGTCTAGTTGTGCGAGGCGGTCAAGTGCTTCCAATCTTTTGCGAAGTTCGTCGTTCTTGACTGCTACCTTTTCGCATACATGACAACCGCCCTCAAACCCTTCTTCAAAAGACTTGACACGATCCTCAAGGCGAACAATCTCTGCATACGCATCAGAAAAAGTGCGAATCACATCAGTAGGCAAATCTGTTCGTTTGCTCTGCTCTCGCAAGTGCATGGCTATATCTTTTTTCACGATTCTTTCTCCACGAAACAATCCCAACCTTGATTTTCAGCGTGTTCAACTGCATCAGGACTAATGTAGGCAGACTTACCACCTTTACCTGCAACAATCATACACACTTCACGCCGTGCTTCATCACGCTCGTTCTGCAACTGCTCACACTTTGTCACCAAATCTTCAATATGAGAAGTAAGTTCTTCAATCGTATCAGCGGCTTCCCGACAACGCAGTTCCACAGAACGGTCATTGTTCAAGACGCTTCGTAACCATTCAACAATATCACTCATTTGTTCCATTCCTTTTTCCAAAAACCAAACTTCTTTAGAAGATCGTTGTTTGTGTGTTTTACTGAATGACAGTTGGCACAAACAAGTTCACATTTTTTGAGTTCTTCGTATCGTTCGGATACTAGAAGTTTATTTCCATTTATAGAAAAATTTTTTGATGTCGGATCGGTATGGTGAAAATGAAACGAAGACGGATGACCCATGAACCCACACTCTACGCACTTTGAACCAAGTTTTTCTACCAATTCAATTTTGGTTTTCCACCTTCGTTTAGATACCGCACACGAACCACACACTTCTCTTTTTGAGGGCTTTCCACTTTTTCTAGCCCGTGATTCGCTGACTGTGAACTCTTTCTCGCAATGTTTACACTTTGACATAGATTGCTCCTTTCCCCCATTAGGGGGGTGTGCTAATCTATTTATACGCCAAGTGCCCCCAGCAGGACTTGAACCTGCAACCTACCGATTAACTTACCACTTCGGTTTGCACCGCCCTTACGGTTCGTGGTCTGGACTTTACCTTCATCCGTTCTGGATGCCCGCCGTCAAGTCTCTACACCTTCCCTTTCGGGCTTGGCTCGGTATTGGGTCTAATGACCGTCCACCGAATTTGACGGGATTCAGATATCGCATTCCTGCGAAACTGCTCCTATTATTTAAAGTCGGCTACTCTACCAATTGAGTTATGGAGGCTGAAATCCTTTCTCAAAACAGGCTAGGCTGTTGTGAATCGTTTTCTACACGAATGCGGACACGCAAATCGTCCAACGCATCGGTTAGACGAATAATCAAATTTTCAAGTTCCACCGCTGTGTAACTCTCCACCATCTCAATGGTGTCCACACCGAAAACTGCCATGCACGGGGTGTTGCCCTTGTGGGGATTGCGAACGATTTGTGTTCTGAAATGTGGGTTGTTCATTTAATTCTCCATTAGCCACTTGTGTCTAGCAACCAATCCAAATTCTTTTCTGATGGGCTTGCCTTCACGGAAAGCCTGCATCATGTCCATGAGGAACATTGTAATGTGTTCGTCACCCGAAATCAAGACCTCATCGTGAAGAATATCAAACAAATCCAAAGTTGCTTGGGCAGTCACGGGATAACGCTCACCATTGTGATTATAAAACCACAGGGGCTTGTTCCGAGTCTTCTTTCGCACAGGCTTCTTCATCGCTTGAACAGATACTTTAGTCTGCTCCAAAAGTTTTCGTATGGGGGAAAAGGCACAACTCCACGCTTCAGACTGTCCTGCCATCCACTTCCATCAGTCTCCCGCATATACTTTAGAATGCTTGCAGGAGGATACCGTCCGCTTACATCACGCCACGCATGGCACTCGTCAGACAGGATACGAACCTGCCGCAGCAGTTCTTCCTGCCGTTGCAGCAACCGCTCCTGAAACTCGCGGTCACACAGACACATCAGGCTTCGTTGCCCCACACGGTGTTTAGTTGACGATTCACCCGAATAAAAGTTGTGCACTTGCTCAAGTCCTTCAGACGAGACGCACCCACATAGGTGCAAGCAGAACGCACACCGCCAAGAATCTGCTGCATCACGCCGTCCACCGAGCCGATATGGGGAACCACAACCCGCTTGCCTTCGGCTGCACGATAGGTAGCCACGCCTCCCGAATGCTTGTTCATGGCTTCTGCGGAACTCATTCCGTAGAACACCTTGCCGTCTTCGGTGCTTTCGCCTGCGGCTTCGTCTGTGCCTGCAAACATCCCACCAATCATCACAAAGTCCGCACCCGCTCCAAATGCCTTGGCTACATCACCGGGACAGGTGCATCCACCGTCCGACAGCACATAGCCACCTAGTCCGTGTGCGGCATCAGCACACTCCATGATGCACGACAGTTGCGGGTAGCCAACACCTGCAACCTTGCGTGTCGTACAGACCGACCCCGGCCCAATTCCAATCTTGACAATATTCGCACCGGCTAAAATAAGGGCTTCGGTCATTTCTCGTGTCACCACATTTCCTGCAATCAGGACATGTCGTGGGAAAGTCTTGCGAACAAACTCCACATATCGCACAAACTTCTCGGTGTATCCGTTAGCCACATCAATACAAATAAATTGGATATGGCGGTGGGTGTCAAGAATGTCCTGTGCCTTTTGAATTTCATCCATGTTGGAATTGGCATCACCCATACCCATTGTGTACACCACTCCGCATTGCCCCGAATTCTTTCGGAGCCATCCGTTCATTTCGGTATCCCACTCGTCCTTGCTGTAGTACTTGTGAACAGCACAGAGTGCACCATGATCCTGTAGGGCAGTTGCCATGCGGAAGGTTCCGATAGTGTCCATATTGGATGCCATGATGGGCACACCTGTCCAAACGGCTTCACCGTTAGGAGTCTTGAACTTGAAGGTGCGATTCAGATTCACCTTGCTGCGGCTTTCAAGATTGCTACGCTTGGGGCGAATCAGCACATCAGCGAAATCCAACTTTACATCGTCTTCAATCTTCATGGTGTACTCCTTTCACAATGCGGGTTGGGAGGATCGAACTCCCGTGACGGGTTTGGAAAACCCGCGTAATAGCCTCTATACGAAACCCGCAACTACTTATCTCGCTCGGGAACTGACCCGAACTGCCCTCCGAAGGTTCTCGCGGTCATCGGCACGAACTGCAACAAATTCAGGTGCAGTCTTGTGCGACCAATCCATAAATCCCACAAATCCCACCTCACGGGAACACGCCACACAGGTAGTAGTGTGGGGAAGTGCTTCCAACCGTAGTGGCGGAATTTGACATCCACAAGTATCACAATTACGCATGAGCATACCTTTCAAACTTTTGCTTCACGGTTCGGCATTCCACACGAGCCTCGCCGTCCTTGTGCATTCGTCGCTGCTTGAGAATAGCCTTGTTCCATCCGAACGGCTTGCACACTTGCTGACGCGAGCGGGAGACTGCTGCTCCTTCGCGTTCGGCTTCAAGATCAAAACGGTCAATCACTCGCTTGGGCATACAGGTAGTATACCCTATAAGGAGCAGGTGTCAAGCGGCAGAGTATTTGATTGTAATATTTAAGTAATTTAAAAATTACATCAAACTTAAAACTGAAAATGTATTACCACCGCCCGGATCAGCGTAACTAACACCAGCAGCAACAGCAGGAGTTATTATTACTGGATTTTTTGGCCATGTCAGATTTCCAACACCGTATCTAAACCAAGCAGTAGCACCGTTGGTTCCTGTAACATGAACCACATCAACTCTTTGACTGCCTTGATAGCCCAGACACAGCATCAGACCACGATTAGTTTGTGGAGAAAAATATGTGACACCGGGTGGAATAGGTTTTGCGTAATTATACTTGTCCATTAAGAAATCCCAAAGGCATTGGTTGTCCAAGGTGAGCCGAAAGACACTCCCCACATACGAATAGGAACAAGAAGGCTTGTTGCTCCGGGGAGACTGATTCGTGTTGAATATGTTTTTCCACTCTGGTCAAAAGTAATAATGTCTACGGGTGCGGTGTTGCTGCACACTCCAGAGTGACAAATATACACCCCACGATTGGGGTTAAGTTTTTGCCCACTGACTGCTGTTTGTGTTGTTTGATACTTGTCCATTAAAACAACCCCGAAAATCCAGATCTACCAGAAGCAGAAACTGCACCCAGACCGTACACTCTGAACGGCAAAACAAAATTTTCTGCTGAAGTGTGATGAATATACGACTGAAAGGTTGCTCCGGTTACTCCTTTCAGAATAACATAAGTAGCGGTTAGTGCGGATGCAACAGTTACTCCTGTTGTCATAAACAGCCCATTAGCACCAGTTTCAAAAGCAGTAGCACCGGGAGTTCCATTTATTTGGTCTGACCAAGTAACAAATTGTTTTGCAGATTTATATGTGTCCATATTAGACTTTCAATATGCTATTAAAACCGACATTGGACTACTGCCGTAAGACGCACCCGATATACCCCAAACAGTAAGAGGAAATATTTCAGTAGTAGTCACACATACTCTGTTTGCTTGAGTAGCACCACTGGCTGTATAGGTGTATAAATCAACTGTGCAACCAGCACCACCGCCAGTAAAAATTACCGCTCTGTTACCTTTTGGTATTCCAGTTACCAATAAAGGCTGACCAGTAGTCCACGAATACTGTTGAAATCTGTGGTATATGTCCATTTTAGAAATAGTAGTATAGTTGGTGTTGAGAAAGACCAGTAGACGATGGGTCTAAATAAATAGTAGGGTTTCCGCTAACTCCTGCAATTTCTATTGGAAAATATTGAGAAGCACCCAATGGAATAGCAACTCTTTGGTAAAAGGTTACGCCTCTTGCGTCCCTCAACAAAACATCAAATTGAGTTTTCCAATAGTAATTTTGCCCTGATGTGGTAGAACCACAAGTTATACAAAATCCTTTATGGTTTGGTGGAGCATCAGCACCAAAAGTTCCAGCCTGAACAAAACTGTGAACTTCTGATTTTGCGTTATGTACATGCCATGCGGATAAGGGCATATGTTCTCCTTGTCTACTATTTAGACAAAAAGAAAGGACGGCATTTCTGCCGTCCCGTCCTGCCCGTTCAGAT
>OGWD01000104.1_pt1 | contig 9645 bp, 7 predicted proteins | sample 1575981 | NCBI WGS metagenome assembly OGWD01 (sample SAMN07581555, study PRJEB24739) | freshwater metagenome | place: Singapore | collected 2015-04
TTTTCCCAGTCACGATACCAAGTGTGTGGTATTATAAAACTGTAAATCCCAACAGAAGCGGGCAGTTTGCAACTGATTTTACACTAGAGACTACATTTCTTGCAGAAACCCCTTCGGTATCCTCTACTGTTACATCTGCAACAACTGATACTTTTACAGATACTGTATGCGGTACTAATGTACTTCTAACAAACTATGTGGTTAAAATTGTATCTGGTACAGGCTCTGGTCAAGTAAGAAATATTCTTTCTGCTGGACCTGTTAGCTATCAAATTGTACCCGCATGGGACACAACACCAGATAGCTCATCTAGATATATTATACGTAACCAGGATTCTAGCTTATATTGTATCAGTAATGCCGAGGCAAGACTATTTAGATATGATATTGACTTGGATAGCTGGTTTAATCAGTCTCAAGTTTTAGATTATGGATTTGTTTCTACTTTGTACGCTACTAATACAGCTGTTTCTGGTTATGGTGGTATACCCATTACAACTCTTGCTAACGTAGGAACCACTGCAACCATCACTACTGCACGACCTCATCTGCTAACAGGAACTCCTTCTTTAGTTATCCAGGGCGCTTCTAGTGCTCAATTCAATGGCACTTTCACGGTAACCCCGGTTGCTGCTAATGCTTCACAATTCACATATACTATGGGCGGTACACCAGCAAACACCAATGCTGCCAATTCAAATTCAACCACAGTCATTTATGATTTGACTAAATCTTGGGCTACCAATCAATTTGCCGGTCAATTGCTCATGGTGCATAACGGTGTGCAAACATCCCAGGCCCCGTCCATAGCAGTTCGTTACATTTCATCCAACACCGGTAACAGCATCACTGTGAACACAAGCTTTGGCTTCACCCCGGCCAATGGATCCCGGTATTTTGTGCTGCCCATAACAACACTGGGCCGGGATAGATTGGAAGGAGATGCAGCCAACAAATTGTCTTATGGTCTGTGCACCTCTTCCGGTACAACCACTCTTACAGACAGTAACAAAAGCTGGAAAACCAACATACATGCAGGTAAAAGATTGTTAATTGTTGCTGGTACCAGTGCAGGCACTGAAGTTGGTATATCAACTAATACAGCGACAGTTTTAACGCTAGCTGCTTCCGTTACCACAGATACAACCAGTGTTTATGTTATTATAAACAACTTAGTAAATGCTGGGGGCTGTAATTTGAAGTATGCGAGCAATACAACATCAAATAAAGGTAGATATATTTACTATCACAGAGGCGGTAGCGTTGAAATGTTCGGTATAAAATATGATATACCTCGAGAAACATTCGAACAAGTCAATTATTATAATCCTATTGTAAATACAGGCACAACAAACACTGGGCAATGTGCAGTTTACGACTATGGTGATAGATTATATTTTAATATTGGTAATAATGATCGTGCAATTTTTTATATAGACTTGGAAAAAGATTTTGTTTATCATGGAGGACTTTACCCCTACGCGTCCAGTAACCAAAATTACACTGCATTACGTAATATGGCTATCTTTAATACGGAAGGGGTGAAATTTCTATATTATGTAAGAGGTGGTAACACCTCTGATTGGTACCGGCACATGATCACCTACTGATATGAAACATGAATATACCTTTCTTAAATGATGTCACGATAACCGATGTAATCAGTACAAACAACGGAACCAGCGAAAATTGGAACAGCAATTACACCACCACACTTGGCAATAGCGCATTTTGGCAAACTGCATACACCAATTTATACTCTAACAGCTCGGCTTATCTAAGTGGATTTGACGGTTCTTTACTTGCTGTGACAAGCGGTAAATGGGATAGTAACTACACTACTACCAATACTAATAGTGCCAGTTGGAACAGTAATTATACCACCACCAACACACTTAGCTCTGGTTGGACTGATTATGGATTCATTGTTCCTATTGTAAGCAATACTCTTACCTTGGAATTAAGTGCATTTAGCTTTTTTTTGGTATATTTAAATAATAATATCAGTTCCATAACATTTAATAATCCCAAAGCAGCCCCGTTAATTACCAGCTTTGTGTTGCAACTTTCCGCCGATGGTACAGCACGCACAGTGACTTGGCCGGTTTCCATAAGATGGCCAGGAGGTAGTGCCCCCTCTGTTACTTCTACGGCAAACAAAGTGGATACTTTTACATTTTTCTCATATGATTCTGGATTAAGTTATTATGGATTTGCAACAGGAACCAGCTCTTAACATGAAAACATACTGCTACATAAAAGAAGGAAAAATAGAAAAATCAGATGTATTGCCTACTAACTGGAACAACATCAGCAATTTTTATCTGTTATCCGATGAAGAATTAAAAAAACATGGATGGTTGCCATTGGAAGAACAGCAATATTCCGGGGATTTGCAACCTGGTTTTCACATCTTTGCAGACAAGGTGGTACAAGTAAAGTTTCCGGAATCTACCCCCGAGGACATTCCCGCTTCCAGGCAACCGGTGACAAAAACCTTTTTACCCACCACCCTCTCAGCAGCCCAAGAATTTTCCACATCCATTTTTCCAGCCAATGATGCATGGAAAAACATAAGAATAAGAAGAAATTTGTTGTTAAGAATTTCTGACAAGTATATGCTCATGGATTTTTATCAAGAAATGACACCAGAACAACAACAGGCCATGATACAGTACCGTAAAGAATTAAGAGATATACCTCAAAAATATAAAGATGCTGAATTGGTAGTCTGGCCGGAGATACCTGCCCATGGGACTGGTTAAAAAATTACTGGCCAAACAACCTGCACCTTCCGGTTTAAGAGGGTTGTTATTCACCTGGGGTAGTAATAGTCAGGGTCAATTAGGAGATGGCACTACCACAAATCGGTCCAGTCCTGTACAAATTGGAACCAGTAGCTGGACTAGTGTGGCTGCCGGTGCCAGTCATACCTTGGCCATACGCAGTGATAATCTTTTGTATGTGTGGGGGAGTAATAATGTGGGGCAACTGGGAATTAATAATCCTTTGAGTCAACCTGGCATTGTTGGTAACCAGAGTTGGACCATGGTATCCGGTAGTAGGCATTCTCTAGCCATACGTCAAGATGGTAGATTATTTGCCTGGGGATATAATATTGTAGGTCAATTAGGAGATGGAACTACCACAAATCGGTCCAGTCCTGTACAAATTGGTACCGATAGTTGGACGGCAGTGGCAGCCGGAGCTGAGCATTCCCTGGCCATACGCCAAGATGGAAGGTTATTTGCCTGGGGAAATAACTATTCCGGTCAATTAGGAGATGGAACTACCACAAATCGGTCCAGTCCCGTGCAGATTGGCACTAGCAGTTGGACGGCCGTGGCAGACGGGTTTGCCACAGCACATTCCCTGGCCATACGTCAAGATGGAAGGTTATTTGCCTGGGGAGATAATAGTCTGGGTCAATTAGGAGATGGAACTACCACAAATCGGTCCAGTCCCGTGCAGATTGGCACTAGCAGTTGGACTAGTGTGGCTGCTGGCTACCTCCATTCTCTGGCCATACGCCAAGATGGAAGATTATTTACCTGGGGATACAATAGATTTGGTATTTTAGGAGATGGTACTACCATTACCCGTTCTAGTCCTGTTGTAATTGGTACCAGCAGCTGGGTGGTTGTGAAAGGAGGAAGATATCATTCTGTGGCCATACGTCAGGATAATAGATTATTTGCCTGGGGAAACAATGCTTCTGGACAACTAGGAGATGGTACTACTACGAACCGTTCCAGCCCCGTTGTAATTGGTACTAGCAGTTGGACGGCAGTGGCTGCCGGGGCCGGTCATTCTCTGGCCATACGTCAGGATAATAGATTATTTGCCTGGGGATATAATAACTATGGTCAATTAGGAGATGGTACTACCACGTACCGTTCCAGTCCCGTTCAAATAGGTACTAGCAGCTGGACGGCCGTGGCAGCCGGTTTTAGACATTCTCTGGCCATACCATCTGGAGGCAGTTTGTTTTCATGGGGTAGAAATAACTATGGTCAACTTGCCAGGGTTGCACTACCTTCTTATTCTTCTCCGGTACAACTAGGAACCAGTAGCTGGACGGCGGTAGCAGCCGGTAATAGTCATTCTTTGGCTGTACGAGATGGGGGTAGCCTGTTTGCCTGGGGGTTTAATAGTTTCGGTCAATTAGGGGATGGTGGTATCGCGAACCGTTCCAGTCCTGTTCAAATTGGCACCAGCAGTTGGACGGTAGTAAAAGCAGGTACTGTACATTCATTAGCCATACGGGATGGAGGTAGCTTATTTACCTGGGGAAGTAATAGTTTTGGTAAATTAGGAGATGGTACTAATATCAACCGTTCCAGTCCGATATTGATTGGAACCAGCAGCTGGACGGCAGTGGCAGGCGGGGATGTTCATTCATTGGCCATACGTCAAGATGGTAGATTATTTACCTGGGGACAAAATGGCTTTGGTCAATTAGGAGATGGAACCACTACCAACCGTTCCAGTCCTGTTATAATTGGAACCAGCAGTTGGACGGCAGTGGCTGCCGGGTACAGTCATTCTTTGGCAGTACGATCTGGAGGCAGTTTGTTTGCCTGGGGTGCTAACAATACCGGTCAATTAGGAGATGATACCACTGTTAATAAATCCAGTCCCATTCAGATTGGATCTGGCAGTTGGACGGCAGTGGCTGCCACAGATTTCTCTGTGGCCATTGATAGCGGTAACCTGTTGTATACTTGGGGCAGCAACAGTGAAACTGTTCTGGGCAGAGTAATAAATCCAGTTTCCCCTTTGCAAATAGGCACCAGCAGTTGGACAGCTGTAGCTGCCGGTTACAGTCATTCTTTGGCCATACGCAGTGATGGGTTATTATTTACCTGGGGCAGAAATAACTATGGTCAATTAGGAGATGGAACTACCACAAATCGGTCCAGTCCCGTGCAGATTGGCACTAGCAGTTGGACGGCCGTGGCAGGCGGTTACGGTCATTCTTTGGCCATCCGCAGTGATAACTTATTGTATGTGTGGGGATCCAATAGTAGTGGGCAATTGGGAATTAATAATCCTTTGAGTCAACCCGGTCCTGTTGGTAATCAGAGCTGGACCACAGTATCTGGAGGAGAATTACACATCCTGGCCATACGCAATGATGGGTTATTATTTGCCTGGGGAATGAATGTTATTGGTCAACTAGGAGATGGAACCACCACTCTTCGGTCCAGTCCGGTACAGATTGGAACCAGTAGCTGGACAGCAGTAGCTGCCGGAAATGCACATTCCCTGGCCATACGTCAAGATGGGAGATTATTTGCCTGGGGATTGAATAATGCCGGTCAATTAGGAGATGGTACCACTACCAACCGGTCCAGTCCTGTACAGATTGGTACTGATAGTTGGACAGTTGTGGCATCCAGAGGGTATAATTCTTTGGCCATACGTAACGGGGGCAGTCTATTTGCCTGGGGATATAATGGTTTCGGTCAACTAGGAGATGGAACCACTACCAACCGCTCCAGTCCGGTTCAAATTGGAACCAGCAGTTGGACAGCAGTGGCTGCTGGGCCAAATCATTCATTGGCCATACGGTCTGGGGGCAGTTTGTTTGCCTGGGGATTCAATCCATATGGTCAATTAGGAGATGGAACCACTACCAACCGTTCCAGTCCTGTTGTAATAGGTACTAGCAGTTGGACGGCCGTGGCAGCCGGGTCAATTCATTCTTTGGCAGTACGATCTGGAGGCAGCTTGTTTGCTTGGGGAAATAATAGTTTCGGTCAATTAGGAGATGGTACTGGTACCGACCGTTCTAGCCCTGTACAGATTGGCACCAGCAGTTGGACGGCTGTGGCAGCTGGAAATGCTCATTCCCTGGCCATACGTAACGGGGGTAGTCTATTTGCCTGGGGATATAATGGTTTCGGTCAATTAGGAGATGGAACCACTACCACTCGCTCCAGTCCTGTTATAATTGGAACCAGCAGTTGGACGGTAATTAGCGGGGGAGCAAGAGTATCTTTAGCCATAAGAACTGGTGGAACTTTATTTTCATGGGGTGAAAATACCTATAATCAATTGGCAAGAACCGTAACCCCTTCTTATTCTTCTCCGGTACAACTAGGGTCTAGTAGCTGGACGGCAGTGGCCGGTGGTGGGTTACATTCCCTGGCCATACGGAGTGGGGGTAGCTTGTTTGCCTGGGGTAATAATGGGTCTGGTCGCTTAGGAGATGGTACCACAGTTAATAAAGCCAGTCCTGTTATAATTGGAACTAGCAGCTGGACGGCAGTGGCAGCCGGAGGAACCCATTCTCTGGCCATACGTAACGGAGGCAGTCTGTTTGCCTGGGGGCAGAATTATAGAGGTCAATTAGGTACCAACAATACAAACAGCTATTCCAGCCCCGTTCAAATTGGTACCAGCAGTTGGACCAGTGTGGCAGCCGGAGGAACACATTCTGTGGCCATACGGAGCGGGGGTAGCTTGTTTGCTTGGGGTGATAATGGTACTTTTCAACTGGGTATCAACAACCCCCCCGGTTATTTCAAATGTTGCCGTTACGATTATTATGGTTATCCATACAGTTATTATTACCAGAAAACCTTCTTCAGTTCTCCCCAGCAAGTGGGGTCTGGTAGTTGGACACAAATATCCAGTAAAGCCAACCGTAATGTGGCCATTAACAACACCTCTCAACTGTTTGTGTGGGGGCAAAATTTAGGCAATTCTCCCACTCAAATTGGGTCGGGAAGTTGGACGGCCGTGGCAGCCGGTCAAAGCCATGCCTTGGCCATTAGCAGCAACAATCTGCTTTTTGCCTGGGGTCAAAATAACATGGGACAAATTGGTAATAATAGCTCACAATTCACCCCGGGTGTACTCATGCTCAGTCAATGGACCAGTCTGGGGGGTAGAGGCACGGCCATCCGTTCCATTTGATTTTTAAAAGGTAATTGTTAATATAATATATGCATTTGTTGGATCAGCAATTGAATCTCATGGTACGAGGCCGGTTGAAAGAGGCATGGAAATTATGTGAAAAATTAGAACAACAAGAACCTGACAACCTAAGACACAAGTTTAACCGGGGGTGGTTTTTAATAAACCAAGGAGATTTTCAAAATGGATTTCAGTCTTTGGAAGCAGGCAGACACGTGGGTGTGTACGGGGGAAAGTTTTTAACAAACAAAAAACCCATATGGAACAACCATGATTTAAAAGATAAAACTGTGGTGATTAACGGTGAAGGAGGATATGGTGATCAAATGATATTTGTAAGGTTTGCCAAAGAAATTCTATCCCGGGGTGGAAAGTGTGTGGTGGTGTGTGATGAGGTGTTAAAAAGCCTGTTTCAACGGGTCCCCGGGGTGCACAAAGCCATCAACCCCACAGAATTGCATCAAATTGAATTTGATTACTGGATACCTGCTTTCAGTACTTCTTGGTTGTTTGGACACACCAAAGATACCATGCCCAATGAACCTTATATTTTTCCCAATCCTTTGAGTGTGACCAATTGGAAGCAGATCATCAAAACTGACAAGTACAAGGTGGGCATTAAATGGAGTGGCAACCCCAAATATGAACACCAACAATTCCGGTACTTTCCTCCACAAACCTTGATTGATGCATGCAAAGAGGATAGTAAGATAAAATTCTACAGCTTACAAATACAAAATGACACGGTGGAATTGCCTGCCCACATTGAGGATTTACAACACTTCTTAATCTCCTGGGAGGATACAGCCGCTTGTATTGCCAATCTGGATTTGGTAATCACCTCATGTACCAGTGTTGCACACCTGGCCAGTGCCATGGGCAAGCCCACGTGGGTGGTGGTACCAGTATTGCCTTATCACATCTGGGCCTATGGGGACAGACATTCTCCTTGGTACCAGAAGAGTACCGAGGTGTTTCGTCAAAAGAAATTTGGTTGTTGGAAAAAACCTTTTGCAGATATAGAAAAGAAATTGAAAACGCTGGTCTAGACAGTATAATAATAAAAATGAAAACCTTATATTTTGTTGCCGGGTTACCCCGGTCAGGTAGCACCATGTTGATTAACCTATTAAAACAAAATCCCCAGATAGATGGGTGTGCGGTGAGCAGTTTGTGCACGGTTATTACCAATGTGGTGAACAATTGGAATGGCATTGAAGCCAACCGGGAATATCCCAATGAAACTGCCAAAGTGAATGTTCTCCGGGGCATATTGGAAAGCTATCACCAAAGCAGTGAAAAGAACATTATATTTGATAAAGACAGAATGTGGATCATGCACATTGGATTGTTACAAGCATTACTTCAAACCCCGGTTAAAATGCTTTGTCCGGTTCGAAACCCCGCTGAAATTGTTTCTTCTTTTGAGAAGATTAAACGTAAGAATCCTTTGAACCCAGTCATGTCGGATGCAGGAGCCCCTACAATTGCAGCCCGGGCCCTGACCTATGCCAACCCCAACGGTATCCTGGGCATGTCCCATGCCCTGATCAAAGATGCCATTGTCCAGGGATATAAAGATAACATATTGTTTGTGGAATATAACAGATTTTGTAATAGTCCCAAGAGTCAGATGAAAAGAATATATGATTTTTTTGAACTACCCAAATTTGAACATAACTTTAAAAAGATTGAACAGACAGAAACCTACAATGATGTGGCCACCGGTCATCCCAATCTTCATAAAATCAAACCTTCTGTGGACCGTACGGTGACCAATTGTGTGGAATACATCGGCTTGGACTTGTATGAGCAGTATAACAAGGAGATATTCTGGGATGCCTGGGTTTGAACTGCCTGAACACAACCAACTCAACATGGGGTGTGGGTACCGCAAGTTACTGGATTACTGGAATGTGGATATTTGGAAAGACTGTAATCCCGATCAAGTTCTAGACTTTGAACAAATTCCCTGGCCCTATGAAGACAATTATTTTGTAAAGATAAATGCAGACAGTATTCTGGAGCACCTGGGACAAACCCCCCAGAAATTCTTGGAAATTATAAAAGAGATGTACCGGGTGAGTGCACCGGATTGTATCTGGAACATAGTCACCCCCCACCACCGGTGTGATAACTTTTTCAATGATTTTACCCATGTGAGAACCATCACGGAAAATACGTTTCGTATGTTTGACCAGCAGTTTAATGAAACCACCCGCAAAAGAAAACTAAGTCACAGCTTGCACGGCATACAGAATGGTGTGGATCTGGAGGTAATTAATGCAGATTATGATATAACCTCTGTATTTCAGGACTTGGTAAAAGAAGGAATGCTAGGCCCTAAACAGTTAAACATTGATTTGAATACCAAGTGCAATGTGGCAGAATCTCTCCGGTTAAGTATTAAAGTACACAAGCCAACGCGTTACAAATCTTAAACATATTGATCCTTGGTTATAATTCACTAAATAAACAGTGAACTTGTATAACGTACTCTTAAACAACAAGATACCGTTTACATTACTGGAAACTACTGATTCTGAAAATGTTATATACTGTAAATCGTTTTCAGATTATCTGTTCAATGTAGGTACATTTGTTACTAAAACTAAGGAAATTATACTCGAGTATAGTACCCAAGATGGTGAAAAGTATGTTTCGGTGGATATTACATTTAATGATGGTACTCACTATGCCGGAGTATCGTGACTGGGAAAC
>OGWD01000105.1_pt1 | contig 9610 bp, 9 predicted proteins | sample 1575981 | NCBI WGS metagenome assembly OGWD01 (sample SAMN07581555, study PRJEB24739) | freshwater metagenome | place: Singapore | collected 2015-04
GTTTCCCAGTCACGATACTCCTTCTGAGAGAGATAATGCTTTGCAAATGCCGAGTATTTCATCGTTATGTTCTTTTACAGAATTGTAGATAAGAGGAGCAATAATTGAAGAGTCTACATTATTAAACGCTTTTTTATCTGTAATAGTCTTTTTTAAAATCTTATCATTAGTTAAAACACCATTATGTGCTATAATCCAATTTTTATATTGAAAGGGATGAGTAGTTTTAGGTGAAAACTCTCTCTGAGATGAAGTAGGCGCCTGTGTATGTCCTAAGAAAAAATTAAAATCAGTAATCTTTTTCTTGGTTTTGCCATATTCAATTATTAACTTGTTAGACAGCTTAACAACATCCGGGCTCTTTAAAATAGCATGGATCTTAGTATTAATCAATAAGCCGCCGTAAGAGAATGTACCTCTCTTTTTGTTACTGTCATAAAGCTTTACATATCTTGTAAAGTCTTTAGCGCCAAATATACCGCAAATATTATTAACCTCCCTAATTATTATATTACAAAGAATAAATAATTCAAGATGAATAAGGATACAAAGCTTATATTCGAAGCATATAAAAGTAAAAAAATTGTTACAGAGGCCCCTATTTATGCAGATGATTTAGGCTATACTGGGGATATTGAAAAAGCGCCTGGTAAAGGTTATGGAATTGGAAAAATTGCTGCAAAGGAAGGTAAGTCAAAAGCAGAAATAGCAAATCGATTGCTTCAAGCTATTCAAACAAAATTATTTAAACCCTCTATTCATACTGTTGATGGTAAGGAATACAAGCTGTTTTATCCGGGTTCAAAAATGAAATTTAGAACAGATTTAGAAAATTTAATAAAAAATGAATTAAAGTTAGGAGGAACTGAAGCCAGGTATACTGCTCGTATAGTTGATAATTTATTAAATGTTTTGCGCGTAGATGCTGAAGGCGGTGCCGCTGCTAATCCTGTTCAAGTAAAACAAGCTGTAGTAGCTGGTGTGGAAGGCAAGCAAGTCACACCGCAAGAGAAACCTCAAACCCCTGTACAGTCAGTAGCTAACAGTTTTGTTAAAAATGATGTAAAATTTATTAAAGAATGGATGCCTATTTTTGCAGAGCTCCCAGATGAGATAACTATTGAAAAAGGTGATTTATATGAATCACCTGAGCTTAGAAATGAAGTTATAGATGCAATAACAAAAGCATATGACACAAAAATGGCTAATGACAAAGAAACAGTACAAGATTTTATTGATTCATTAAAATTTAAAAGTGCTTATTCTCCTGCATCTGAAAAGAAAGCTGAGGGAGAAGGCTCCGGTGAAGTAGAAACTATAGAAGAATACCCAGAAGGTGACGATGTTTATACAGCTGCTAAACAAGAATTTGGGCTAAAACAAAGCCCTGGTGATCCTAATTACGGTGATTTTAGCTAATTATTTCTTTACAGTTATATTTTTCCCAAGGTATAGAAATTTTATAAGGTAGGGGATCAATATACCCGGCATCAATAAATCCTTTTATTCTCAAAGAGCAAGCTGTACATTCACCACAAGCCATGTCTTCCCCTTCATAGCATGTCCAGGTGTTCTTAAAATTTACTCCGAGCTTTATACCTAATTTTATGATTTCAGCTTTAGATTTATCAATTAATGGTGCCTGAATAACAATTTTATTTCTTCTGTTTAAAGACGATACTTTATTTATTTGTTCTAAAAATTCAACGCTTCCATCCCAAAAACCAGCCACGCTATCAGCTTGTGCTGCTCCGTGAAAAACTGTACTAGCCCCTACATTTTCTGCTATCGCTAATGAAATACTTAATAGCATTAAGTTACGATAAGGTACATAGTTTACCGTTTGCGGATCGCCCATTACATCTTTGGCTTTAGCAACTGCAATCTTATCATTAAGAAGCGAAGAAACTTGACATATATCCTTAAAAAACGGTAATTTAATTGACTGATAAGTAACCGGCATATCCAATGATTCAATTTGTAGAGTGGCGCACAAAAGCTCTTTATCCCTATGTTTCTGACCGTAATCATAGTTTACTGCAATTATTTCATCATAACGAGTAGCAGCTAAATGCAACAGTACTGAACTATCCATCCCCCCAGATATAGGGACTACTGCTTTACTCGACGGGTTCTTCTTCGCCTTGCGCTTCATTTACGTTATACTTATATTCTTCAGCCAAGCGCTTGTCGAGTTCAGGGATAATGAATTCCTCGTAGAAAGCGGGATCTTTTGCAAAAGTCTTTGCATATCCTAGTTTATCGCCTTTTTTATACTTACCGCTTGTTACACCAACAGTATAGGTAGCACCGTTTTGTTCAATGATACCTCTAGCAGCTGCCATACCAAGCAATCCACTATACTTGTTAAGACCTGTCTTAAAAGAAAGATACATTTCCGTCTCTAGAAACGGGGGTAAAAAGCGGTTCTTAACAGTTAAAGCTCGAAGTGTTGTACCGCTATATTTGTTAGCTTCTGCTAGCTTCTTATCCTCTACATCCATAGAGTCACCCTCCCCTTCTTTCTCATGACGCTTAGCAAGTTGTACAAGAATACTTGCCATATACACGGGTCCAGAACCACCGGCCTGGTTTTTTACAAGACTTGGGAACATTGCAGCTGGGTCATCATAAGTATGATTTGTAAATAAAATTGTAACGCCTGCTTTAGCTGCCTTAAAAGTTAAGGTACGGAACATGCTCTTCAAAGACTTGGCCCGAAGACCCATGTCCGCAGCGGATTTATCTTTAGCAACGTCATCTAATTCTTTTTGTGAAGCAAGATTACCGAGGCTATCAATACTAATAATAAACTTGCCTTTTGCGTTATTTTCGATAATGCTATCTAATAACGCACTAATTTGATTACGGCACTGATCTATTGTGTCAACAGGAACGTATTTAACATTATCCGGTATTAACCCTACACCTTTTGTGCTATTTTCATCAATAGCAATTTCAGTATCAAATATTACTGGAGTAAGGCCTTTCTTTTGAGCTGTAGCAAGAATTTTATTTACAATAAACGTTTTACCAGTCTGACTTGGTCCGGAAAACCCAATTATTCTCCCCTTAGGAACGCCACCAGCCCTGCAACTCCCGCCAAGTATAGCGTTAAGAGCGTAGCATCCAGTATCAAACCACTCATCAACTTTACTAAGTGCATTTTCTTTTAAAAAAGTAGCTTCAGAATTAAGCTTATCTAAAGAAGAAAATATTTTATTAAGATCTTTATTACTCATAGTTTTATTATAAAACTTAAGAGCTAGAAATCAATAAAAAATTATTCGTCAAACAATTTAATTACTTTATCAGACTTTGGTGCAGTCTCGCTGCTCGTTCCTGTAGCAGCTAAAGGCGCCGTAAAAATCTTGTTATATTGATCTACAAGTCTTGGATCATTATCAATATCTACTCCAAGAACTATTGTATCGAGATTAAACTTCCAAACCGTACCGTCTGTCTTAGCTTTTTCACCGACAAATTCTCTAAAATAAAGAGGGATTGTTTGTACGTTAAGCTGGCCTTGTTGAGTAGGCTGTACATGGATAATAGCGGGGTTCTTCACAAGAAGATAATTTTTGTCTGTCTTGACTTCTTCTCCAAGAATAGTCCGGCCAATGTGATCAATAAAGGTAATAATTTTTTGTTTGTCGCTCATACAATTAATTTAAATACTACTAATAAAAAATCAACTATTCAACACCTAATAATTCAAATAAATTAGTTTGAACTTGAGAACCGGGAGATTGTAGCTTCCAACTCACAGCTTCATAAAATCTATCAATAACGGAGAAAATAATTTTTTCAAACATTAATTCATGATCTATTTCAAAAGAATCTGTAAATTCTTTTGGAAAATTATATTTGTAACCGAGTACTGAGATACCGTATTTGTTGGGTTGTCTGGTATAGAAAAATCGAACTTTATCACCAGAAGAAATCTTTTCATATTTTTTACCAGTATTAAATCGATCTAAAAGTAAGTTATAAAAATATGCTGCTTTTACATGAATAGGCATATGTTTTGCTGTCTTAAATGCATCGCACTGTGAGGCATATTTTTCATATCCTTTCACACCCATTACAAATGCTATATCTTCAATAGGAAGAGTTTTAAAAACATCATACGTTTCATTAAAAATTTTGTTTGTTTCTGTTAGATCGCGTGTAAGAAGCATAGTTTCAATAATTTTCTTGACATACGGTTTAATAGGCGCCGGCATCGTTGTACGTACCACTTCGACTCCGGTATACTTAAATTTACTGCAGGGTATGCCTTCTTCGTCTAATACGCGTAATACGTATCTCTTTTTCTGTAGGAAAACACCACAATCTGATATAGCTTCTCTCTTAAAATTAAGCCTACAATCCTTTGATCCTAATGCTTGCTTACCCCATGTAATAATATTTTCATTTAAGTAATCTTCTATATCTTGAACTAACTTATAATATTCTTGAGTAATTTTTCCTTTTGAATCGAGCATCTTAATACCCAGCTTGCCTACTATATGTCTAAGTGAAATGTAGGAGCTATCAGTATCGTTGTATATAATTGGCGTGTCTTTAGAAATATCTTCTGGTGATAAATTAGCTTTCTTACCGATATAATCTTCTAAAAGTCTGTTAGATTCCTTAATAACTGCCTGTCCGGTTAATGTAATAGATTCAGCTAATTCATCATCTCCGAGAGGGCTATGTTTATTTCCAAAATAGCCATAAATGGTATTAATTAAAATTTTAATAGTATGTTGAGTTATATTTAAATGATCTATTTCATGCTTAAGCTTTTTATAATCTGAATCTTCTTTATTAAGATTTACAACCTTTCTCTTTAAGGAAGCTAATTTTTTCTTAATCTCTACCCGTTTTTTATAATAGTAGTCTACAGTTATAGGTATAATACCTTTTTCTTTTTGTGTAAATAAAACCTTGGCTTTTGATATAGCTATCTCTTCTTTCTTAACAAACTCAACAAAATTTTTGTGGGAAATAGTAAAAGTTTGACCATTGACGTGCTTGATAGTAATATCCTTTTCGGTCTTGTCAACAATAGAGCCTATCTTAGTTTCGGGTGAGAGATTTAGTGTAATCATAACGTTTGGATATAGACTATTTGCATCAAACGAAACTATATGCTCTTGAAACCCGCGACGAGGCTCACCTACATAAGCCCCGGCATTTTGTTGATCATTGTTAATGCTTCCTTTATTAAATGTAGGTATTCTTTGATCGCGTGCTCTTGCTTTAATAGCACATAGACCGGTAATAACGGAAAGAGAGCCTAAAGCACCTTCAAACGTTGTAAGGCCTGCATACGCTATCATTCTTAATAATTGAAGGTATTGAAGTTTTGTCTCAAGGCGAACTAATAAATTTACGTCTTGAACGTTATAATCGACAAACAGCTCCCAATTATCATCTGCAAGACTTGATAGATTTGTATCTCCGTAATCTATCTTATTTTCACCTAATTCAGTTTCACCAATATTATCTAATTTATATGAATCTCTTAATACTGGGCAAAACCGTTTATAGATATCGAGATAATCAACACAAGACATTCCTTCAATATGCCAATGTACTTGTTCTTTACCGAACTTGCCTGTAAACACTATGGGTCGTATAAAATTTACCGGGGAAAGTTTTTTGGTTTCCTCTTCCCCAAGAATTCTAGTAATTCTATTAATAATGTAGGGTAAATCGAAGAACTCACTATTCCATCCTGAGAGAATATCAGGATAGTCTGATGAAATGTAGCTGATGAATTTTGATAATAAATCTTTTTCTGTTTTACAGTATAAGTAAGTATGATTCTCGTTTTTCTTGTGATATGGTTTTAATCCCCATGTAATGAAATGTTTTCTCAACGAATCGTAAACTGTAATAATATTAATAGGATGCTGGGGGTCATCAGGCTTAGGAAAATCAATAGGGCTGTAAGTTTCGATATCGATAAACAATACTTTAAGATCGTTTTTAGTAAATTCGTCTTTTTCATTATCTTTCCAAAAACTATCAATTAAAAATTGTTGTTGTACATTTAAATTTTCAAATACTCTTGTGACTTTATTATCTTTTAAGTAACGAGAGCGTTCACCTTGATTTCTAAACCTTTTTTTCTTTAATTTTGTATTAAAGATGCTCATAGAGTCAGAATGATTATTTGTCTCAAGGTAGATATAAGGTTCAAAAGTTGTATCTAATGAAACTCTGTTTCCCTTTTCATCCCAAGTAAAAAGACGCATTAGCTGATCTTTTGGCATGTAGGCTACGTTCCTATACATATCAAATATTATAACTTAAAAAAAGCAAAATACAATTAAAAATGAAAAACAAGCTTAAACAAAACAATTGCTGAGCAAAAAGCAGCTATTATGCTTGTCAAAGTTCTAAGTAGTTCAAGCTTGTGGTTATGACGATCTACCCATAGTTCTACCAAATCTCTTAATTGACCATTTTTTTCCAATTTTTTAATTTCTTTTTTAGAGAGCTTTCTCATTATAGTCCGTTAATTTTGTTAAGTAAAACTCTCTGAGGATCGCCGTAGGGGTGACTATAGAGCTCGACATATTTGTTAATATTATCCTCAGATTCCAGCCATCTGCTTTCTGCAACTTTTCTAGCTTTAGCACAAGTATTCATATATTTTCCTTTTTTTTCCAACGTCTCTTCTACTCTTTCAATCATTTCTTCTCCTGTTTTAAATTTAATAGGAGCATCCTCATACGTAACTATATCCTGACAAGCAATAGGAAGGCCGTAACAACTCGCTTCAATATACTTTAAATCACTTTTCGCTTTGTTAAAAGTATTATCCTGAAGAGGTGCAACGAGCATATTTGCATTTAAATTATATATTTTTTCCGGGTAGTTATACAAATTAGCCCAAGGATGAAATTCGAAAGTACCGTTCATCACATAAGGTCTTAATGGAAGAGGAAATGCACCAAGAAACACCCATTGAAATTTGTCTTTTGTTTTAACTATTGCTTCTAGAACATGTCTAAAATCGTCATTTTGATTTACACGATTATCGACATCAAAATGCGCGCCAGATCCTGCATACAATATTCTCGGTTTGCTTTTAAATTTATCATAATTATCAGAAATGCGTTTTTCGTTATAAAAATGTCCCATCCACCATTTCGGCGGATAATTAGGAATAACAGTAACGTTTTTATTATTGGTTTTACTCTGATAATATTCTTTCATAAAATTACAGGTCACTGTAATTTCATCACACAACTCCATAATAGTTTGAGCCGTTTTACGTATCTCTGGATCGGTAAAAGCTGGTTTAAATTTATTGTATTCAGGTATATCTTCACTAAAAACTAAATCATCAATTTCATAAATTAATTTAAAGCCAACCTTTGAACTCAATTCCTTTAAAAACTGTACAAATTTTAGCTGCTGAGTTGTAGCTTGTCTTTGAATTCTTATAGTTTTAACTCCCCGATAGTAGTTAGGATCAAAGCACATAACAGTACTACCATGAACAACCATTTTATTATGAGCATTAAGAAGATGTTCAGGCCAAATTAATCGCCAAAAACCGCATCCACTATAATCTGCGTAGTAATTTAAACATCTAGTTAAATCTAACTCTGGTGGGCGAGGAAGCGTATCTTGCTGACTAGGTTGAAATGTAGGAAAGGGTTGAACAAAAGGTGAAGCAAAAGGCTGAACAAAAGGAGCTGCTATCATGAATAAGATTTATTAATTATATTCTTTATAATCAACTCTTTTTGTAATTCCGTTAGTTTTTTCAAGAAAAATAATTTCACCGGTAGCAGCTTTAATGCTTTCTTTTCTATGACTTATAACCATAATACATTCGTTATATTTTTCAACTCTTTCTTTTAATATACTAATAACAAGATCCACACCTTTTTCATCTAAACTTGAATCAAATAATTCATCGTAAATACTGAAGTTAAAAGAAACGTCGCCTTGAAGTCTTCTAATATCCATAAAAGTAAATAGGCATGCAAGATCGATATTTTTACGCTCTGCACCGCTAAAATTAAAATAAGAGCACTCCTTACCTTTATTATCTATTATCTGCTCTTCAAAATATTCGTTAAATGTACAGATACAGTTAGCGTCCATCTTCTTTAAATAATAGCTTAATTTACTATTAAAGAGTTGAAGAATCTTCTTTACAATATATGATTTTACACCTTCTTCAGATATAACAAACTTAACTATATCTAGAGTATGTAATTGATCTTTTATTTGTTCTATTTTTTGCTTAATCTGTGTAAGATTATTTTGTTGTTCTTGAATCAATGAATCAAACGCATTATCGTCTTTAACTAAATCCTTTAAATCTTGTTCTAATTCAAGTTGCCATTTGTTTAATTGTAATAATCTTGATTCTAGTGTCTCTTTTTCGATTTGTTTATGTTTTGTACTATTAACTTCATCGCGTATCTTCTGTATTTTTAAATTAACCCGTTGTTGTAATGTCTCATATTGATCTACATCTTTAGAAAAAATCGAGATATTATTCTCATCATCAGATATTTCTTTTTTAATCTTTTTAATTTCATTCTTAATATGATCTCTATCTACATCCTGTATATTTCGCAAGCAAGTAGGGCATATTTCTTTATCAGTACCTACAGTACTAAGCTTCTTAGTTGATTGGGTTATTAATGTCTTTTTCTCAGAAATAAGATGTCTTAAATCTTGAAGTTTTTTATTAACTTTTTCTAAATTATTTTCTTGTTCTTTTATTTCAGAAGAAAGGGAAACAATATCTGGTAACTTAAAATTAACTAATTTTTTATTAATATCGTCTATCTCCTGTAAATTATTTTTGTGTCTTGAAGAGTATTTCTCTTTTTTTCTCTCTCTTTCAAGAGCTAAATTATCTTTTTGCTTTTCTAATGATAATATATTCTTTTGTACTTCATCATGTCTTGTACCTTCAATATCAAATGTCTTTTTTATTTCGCTTATATCTGTTCTTAGTAAATCTAACATATCACCAAAAATACTAAGATTAAAGATATCTTCAATAAATTTTCTTTTTTCCTGCTTTTTCTTGGCCATGAAAGGTATTGTGTTATTAATCGTCATAATAACACAATTTTGAAAAAGCTCAGGAGTACTATTAAACTTACTCATGATTACAGAGTTAGTATTAGTAATACTATCTCTTGTTTTATCTTCCCCGTTAATATATAAAAAGCATTTCGACGGTTCTAACGTTCTTATAATTTGTATGTCTTCTCGACTGTCAAGACTTTTTATAGTTACATCTAAAATGATCTCACAATTTTTCCTGTTAACATTATTAATAATATTTTCTTTTTTAAGCTCTCTTAGCGTATCACCAAATACCGCAAAGTAAATAGCGTCAGCAATAGTGGATTTACCAACACCGTTTCGTCTGTCTTCTTTGTCTTTATTTAATCCAGTAATAATATTAAGGCCCTTTTTAAAGTCTATAATAACAGGCTGATTGCCTACGGATAGAAAGTTTTTAATACCTATTTTTTTAAAAATAATATTCTTCATGCTGTTGAAATAGCTTTCTTGTATAGTTCAATACAATATTTCGAGACGTCTATATTTTTATCTATCGTGACTGGGAAAC
>OGWD01000107.1_pt1 | contig 9499 bp, 15 predicted proteins | sample 1575981 | NCBI WGS metagenome assembly OGWD01 (sample SAMN07581555, study PRJEB24739) | freshwater metagenome | place: Singapore | collected 2015-04
GTTTCCCAGTCACGATATTAGTAACCTCAATATCAAATAATTCTAAACAATGGCCAACAAATTCCTCAGTATTTGTTTTGTAAACAGGTGAACAAAAATATTGATAATGTTCTAAATTATTCATCATTTAGTAATTATTGAGAAATTGTTGTGTTTTTCAAATTTGATCACTGATCTAAACTTATCAAATAGGACATCTTTGTGGCTGATAACGAAGCAGTTTGTATCCTCACCTAGCATCCAAAGTAAGTTCATTACAAAGTCTGTACCATTTACATCCAAGCTGCTATCGAATACTTCATCTAGGATTAGAAGATTAGTGTTAGCAGAATTCTTCAGCTTTGCAATAGTCCTCCATGCAAACAGCAATGCTAGATCGATCCTTTGCTTCTCACCCTCGCTAAAAGATGCGTAACTAAATTCATCCCTGTGTCTGGATTTGATTGTCTCACTAAATGTTTCATCTAATTCAAAATGCACAAAGAAATCCATTGCTTGTAAGTACTTATTTACAAGTTTATTGATTACTGGCAAATACTGTTTAATAATCTTAGTTTTGATGCCTGTATCTTTTAGTAAGATGCCAGCAATGTCTAAGTAATGCTTTTCCTCATTTAGCTTACTCTTCTCTTCGGTAAGTTGCAACACTTTCTTTGCAATCTCTTTTAATTTTTGCTTCTCGTCATCCAGACTTCCCACATCTGTGTTCTGATCCTTCAATTCCTTAATCAGCTTTTTCACATAGTTCTGTTCTACGGTAACCTTAGAATTCAGTTCAGATATTTCGCCAACTAACTTATCAATATTAACTTTTACCTCATTAATAACAGAAAGTCTTTCTTCTACTTCTGTAAGTTTGCCGCCAAGATCAAGCAAAGCTGTGTCTACTTCTTTCAGCTTTTTCATTAGCGTGTCGATCTTGTTGTTCTTAAAATCAGTCTCTAGACCTTGGTTACAGGTTGGGCAAGTTTCGTTCTCGTGATAGAAACCAATCTCATCTTCAACTTTTTGTCTTCTATCTCTTAGTTTGGATTGAAGAGTCTCCAACTGCTTTTCAGTCTTCTTTACATCTCTCTCATCTTCAATAGTCTTTTGCAGATCGTCTTTTTCTACAACCTTAGCATCGATAATGTCGGCAAGTCTTTTGATCTCATTGCCAGCATTGTTGATAAGATCTTCAATCTCTTTTGTTTTCTTCTCTCTATCAACTTCCAGCTTATCAATATAATCTTGCTGAAGCTTTGCTTTTTCTTTTACAAGATCAATCTCGTTTTCTTTGTTGTCAATTAGACTTCTAGTCTCAGAGATCTTCTCTTTCCAAACATCGTTCATTGCAGTGAATATACGGATGTCTAAGAGGTCTTCAATGATTTCTCTTCTATGAGCTGCAGGCAGCTGCATGAACGGCGTAAACGAAGCAGAACCAAGGATTACGACCTGTGTAAAGGACTTATAGTTTAGTTTGAGGATCTGATCCTCAAGATACTTTTGGTAATCTCTAGCATCAGCATCTTGGTTGAGCATTTCACCATCACTATAGATTTCAAATGTGTTTGGTTTGATACCACGAACTACTTTGTAGTCTTTTTTACCAACACTAAACTCGATCTGCACCTCTGCATGCTTCTGGTTAATGGAATTGATTAGCTGAGCTTTGTTGATGTTACGAAATGCCTTACCAAAGAGACCAAAGCAAAGAGCATCAAGGATTGTACTCTTGCCAGCACCATTCTCTCCAATGATAAGAGTAGTGGTGTTCTTGTTTAGTTGGATTTCGGTAAACTGAGAGCCCGTTGAAAGAAAGTTCTTCCAACGAATGGTGCGAAAGTTAATCATTGCGATGTTGTGCTTCGATGAAGAGGTTTCTTACTACCGTCTTTAATCTATCTTTGTTGGTATCAATATCAATTGCATCGACATAGTTTGAAAGCATTGTGAAAGTGTCTTCTACTAAAATAGAGTCATCTTCAACATTTTCTGCTTCATAATCAGACATATCTTCAATGATCTTTAGTTCAATGGGATCTTGTTTGTATATACTTTCGATAAACTTATCAAACTTATAGAAGTCTTTTTTGTTCTCAACAACCAGCTTAACGAGCTTACCCTTAAATCTTTGAAAGTCTACTTCTCCAATTTTGTCTTCGTCGTAGTAATATTTTTCAAAGATTGTGTATGGGTTCTCGACAAATTCCAAACTAAGGTCTTGTGTATCAAAGAGATGGAATCCACGAGGGTCATCAACATCGTTCCAAAACATTTGATAAGGATTACCGAGGTAATGAATGTGACCTCTGCTGTGCCTATGATGGTAATGACCAGAACACACTAGATCAAAGTTTTTGAATAACGATGAATCGAACCCATCGTGACATTCTTGACCTTTGTACATTAAGAAGCCAGCAAGTTCCAAATGACCAAAACAAACCTTGGCAGTTGTGTTCTTAATTGCTTCCATTGATTGCTGGAAGTTGTCCGTACAAATCCAGGGAAGCATCAAGATACTGATTCCACCAATGTTTGGTTCTGAAGGACCGTGATATGCTACTACATTATCATAATCCCTCAAAACAAGCTGTGGTGAGTTTACTTCATTTGTATTCTTAAAGAAAGTATCATGGTTACCAACCAGCATGTGGATAGTAATGTTTCTTTTCTTTGCAGCATCAAAGAAGTATTCACGGCAACTTCTCAGTGAATTGAAGTTAATAAACTTTCTTCTATCAAAACAATCACCAAGGTGACAGATTGTTTCTATGCTATGTTTATCTAGATACGGAAAGAATACATCATCATAAAACTTCTTGAAGTATGCATCAAAGTCAAGAGAATCAGATCTTCCGCCAAAGTGAGTATCTGTTACAAGAGCTATTTTCATGCTACCGTTGTTTTCAATCTCTCAATTTCATCTTTAAGGTGGAGCTTTTTCTTTTTAAGTTCTAATATTGTATTGTCGTTGCCGTAGTTATTGAGTTGTTCCTTCAACTGCTCATCTATATCATGATGTTGCTGTTGTAGATGATCGATATGCCTTTGAATCTTTCCTGCATCCATAGCTTACTCCTCAAATAGGTCTTCGTTCCATTCTCTATGGCCTTCTCTCCAGGCCATATTAGCTTGTGTCTCTCTTACTTCTACGCGATAACACCAAAGTCTATCTGCTTCACCAGGACCCCACATATCCGGAATATAGACGCCATTGACATATTTGTAGAGCTGATCAGCAAGGCCTTCACAACCAAGACGAGGAAGAATGGTGAGCTTAGCCATCTTCTTTTCTTGCAGCAGTTTGTATGTTTCAATCTCTGGATCATCTTCAGCTACCAGCAGTGTGTGATCAAATTGATCTTGAAGTACTTCTTTCAATTCCTTCATACCACCATAATCAGCACACCAGTTTCTTGCATCTAGAGTATCACACCCAAAGAAAAATCTCATAGAGAAACTGTAACCATGGATTAGATTACAATGGCTGTCTGCTTTGTACTGTCTATAGGCACATGGAAATGCGTCTACAAACTCTTTAGTAGACACATATTTGTATGTAATATGCTGCATTTTTACTCCTGATATTTCTTATCGTGATCCTTGTTAATGCCATAGTCTCCGTCATAACTATACAATGCTTCTGCATCAAAGCTCAGGTACTGGCCGATACGAGTACCCTTTTTAATCCTAGCGTCACCAATCGTAACGTGTAGAACACCGGCCATAACACCGTGGTAGCCAGAGTCATACAAGCCACTAGTAAGGAAGAGACCGTTCCGGTTAAGAGTGCTACGAGTAATAACCCAACCCGCTTCTCCTTCACCGACTTGAATAATATTGTCCATGACCACCTCATAATGGCCAGGCACCAGGTAAAAGTATCCATCTTCATCTGGTTGTACTTCGTATTCAATGCCTCTGTGTTTCTTATGATCATTGGAGATCTCGAATAGTTCTTCTTTAATCTTAAATACTTTACCTAGCCTGAGATCAACAGCGTTTGGTTGTACATCACCTTCTTCAACGCTTGTTAGGCTTGACTTCGACTGCTTCCCCATTATGTGTTTCATCCATCACTCCCGAAAAATGCATTAATAATACAATGTAATGGACTGCCTTTAGCAAGTCCTTCTTATTCTTTCCACCCTTCTTACCAAAGCGCATAAGATACTTAATAGCTGTGTCTCTGCACGTAGATTCTACACTACCCAAAGTATCCCAAACATCAATGGTTTGATAACCACCATTACCAACATAATGTTGGCTGTAGGTACTTAGCACGTATTCTGAAATCTCTTTCAGAATTGCTTCTTCGTTATATTTAACGTCCACAGAGCTTCTCCACAATATTGTCAATGTACTTCACATTCTTCATTGCTGTTGCAATCTGATCAATTGTAGCAGATTCATGCGAAAAGTCCACATGCTCTTTGAACTTTCCATTCTTAAGACCTGTGGGTGAATTATCAAACTGAATGTTATTGATACCACACCAAACCGCAGCACTGGAATCCCAACTGTTAAAATACTTTAGAAAGTCTTTAACCATGTAAAGTTCATTTGGTCCATCTAACATTCCAAGCATATGTAATTTTTTACCATGATTGTGAATATTGTAGAAGAAACGAGTGCCTTGCAATTCCTGCAAAAACTTCCATCTTGCAAGCATAGTGTGAAACTTATTATCAGAGTTGACACCATAAGCCATTGGAATGGCTAGGATAGAAAAGCCAATCATGTCTACCTCAGTTGCCTCTGAAGCCCACAAAAAAGCATCAACCAGATCTTGTAAGTCACCAGGTTCCGACTGAGGACAAAAAAAAGATTTCAATCCGTTTGCCCTAATATCATAATACATCTCAGCTGCTTTGTTGATTGTCTTTCTGGAAGATTCACCTGGATAATCCGTCATTACAACATAATCAGCATTAACTTTTTCAGCCAACCTAACAAGTTTACTGGAATCATACATTGGTAAACCACGGCCAAACATCTCAAAAGCAGAATTGTCTAAAATAATCTGACAATTAGTTCTTTTCTTTTCTTGAATATACCATTCTGCGTACTTTGCATCTTCTTCAACAAGATGCGCTAATAGGAGATGAGTGTTCCTACCACTAGCAAAGATATCTAAGTAGCGGGTAGGAGCAATATGACAAAAGTTCATAATTATTCCTTAAATGATATAGTTGGTGTAATGTGATATGGGTAGTAACAAGTAGCTCCATTCTCACCATCCTCACTTACTGTAATCACTAGATCTCTTGCTGGATAGCGAGACTGAATGTAATCAGCAAGCTCATCAGCAATCATTTCACATGATTTGTTCTTTAGCTGTATTGTTCCTTTGTTGTAGAGAGTTTCAAGCTCTCTCTTAAACATAATGAATTCTACATCTCTGTTATCGTGCGTTACTTCCAATTCTACTTTAAAATGGAAGATATGACGATGGGGATATTTTAAGAATGATACTTCTTCTGGTGCATCTGGATACTGATGAATTCCTTCACAGCGGAACGTCACCCAAATCATCTTCTGTTTTCTCATACTTTCTCCGTGTTATGAATGGAATATTCATCGATGGCGCGATCTTAACAAGACCGGTTTCGGTGAGAGAATTGTTTACAATATATTCTCTCATCTCATTTCTACCATACCAAGCCATCCATCCAGTTTTAGTGTTAACATGCCAAATTCTATCACTGGTCTTTGTTTTCTTAAATAACCATCCATTAAGAGAAGAATCAACAAAAAAGCTACCATATTCGTTCATGTTGTTTTTCACATCAACAGAATAAAAATTTGCCCAAGATGGTTTTTTAATCAAGAGATCTTTGCCAGATACCTGATCACTATAACTGGATTCATTATCTTTAACTAACCAGCCCCAGCTCTCAATTGCTTCTTTTACAAAGAGCTCAGCATTTCTTGCATCTTTGCCAACTTCACCATAGGCACCTTCGAGAGTAGGTGTCCATTCATTAGTTAATCTAGTCATTAGCAACGGCTCATCTGCATCTTAACATGATTATAGAATTCTGCTTTCACTGAATCGTTGTGAAAGAGACCATGTACTACTGCTGTTTGTGTAAGGCTGGAATGAGCCATTACACCACGGTTCTCCATACATCCGTGAGTAGCTTCAATGTAAACTGCAACATTCTCTGTATCAGTAGCGCCCATAATCTCTCTTGCAATCTGATTGGCTAGTTCTTCTTGCAATGTACCTCTTCTTGCACACCATTGAGCAATCCTTGCATACTTAGATAAACCAATCACTTCACCTGTGGGAATAATGCCGATAATTGCTACACCCTTAACAGGCTGATGGTGATGACTACACATCGACACAAGCTCTGCTCTCACTACAAGCATTCCTTCGAAACGATCTGGTCCTTGATTAGGAAATGCAGTAACATCTGGTCTAGCGCTGTAACGACCTTCCATCAGCTCGTACACATACATCTTGGCAAGACGCTTTGCTGTGCCATGACTATTGGGATCATTCTCTCTATCAATAATAAGAGAATCCAATACACCTTCAAACTTTACTGTCAGTTCATCTACTAACTGTTTTTGTTCTTCTTCAGTGATAAATTCAGAAATATTATCGCTAGCAAAGTAGCGTTTGTTGTTTTGTTTTAGTCGTTCACGAATTACATCAGATAAGTGTTTAGCCATTATCACTCCATTAAGTTATTTTTGATTTCTTTAAGAATTAAATGTTTTATCTTTGATTCATTAAATATTTTATACATTTCATAAAAAAACTCAGTTATTTTATATTTGTTTGTGTCAAAACCATGATATTTCAAACCCATGACATAATTTGAGTACTTGAATAGTTTTTCTGTCATAATAAATTTTTTAAAAATAACTGGTTTGGTATTGCCAAAATTAAATGTAACACTAAACAAAGGGTCATTTTCTTTTATGAAAAAACCCCCGTTTTTTTCCTTAAAAAAGAATGATAAATCGGTTGGTCTAAACCACTTTGCAATGTCAAATTGCCCACACATAACACTAGCATTTTTTGTGAAATTACTATTACTGTAATATGCATCACCATAACTCATTGTACAGCTTTCGCTCTCAGTGAAAAAAATGTACTTAGCAAACAATAAAGTAGCCATACGATATTCCAATGACCTACCTATAACATTTTTTTCAAAGAACTCTTGATTTAAACTTGTACTATAAAAATTGTCGTCCCCCATATGAAGATCATAATCTATTGGGCTTAAAACGTTAAATGTCGTTTTACATGTTTGTAAAAATGCAGGACATCTAAAAAAATTTTGCAAGTCGGGAAGATTGTTGAACTCATTTTTGTTAATAATTTTTTGAGGTTGTTTAATATTCAAAAAATAACCATCTTGTGAGAAATCTGCCCAATAAACAATATTTGACACTAAGTACCCCAAGCATTTTTAAATAAAGGAATCTGCAATCTGTCACTATACCTCCAACCCATCTTTAAGGCAAGCTCTGCAACTTGTGTCTTATTAAGTTCATAAAGCTGCTCGGTACCACCGCAAGGCATAATGTATACAGGACCACCAAAACCAGCTTTTCTGTACTCGTTTACAGCTTGCTCTGCTTCAGCAACATCATACTTAGTCGCAACAACAAACTTTAGGTATGTGTAACCAACATGCTCGTATTGCTTAATTACATCTGGTTTGATTGCATCTTCCCATTTCTCTCCAGATACAGACAGTTTAGGAGATACCGAGAATGTTAGTTTATTATAGTCACGACCAAAGCGAGTCCATTCCTCAAACAAATAGTCAGAAAACTCATCTGTAAGATCTTGTGTACCATTTGTTTCAAATGTTAATTCTTGGAGCGATTGGTTTCTTGGTTCTTCGAGGAGGTCTGGGTAGGCTCTTTGCCAGCCGAGGAGTGGCTCCCCCCCAGTAATAACGAGATGGATGTCTTCCCAGTGATTATTCGGTAACATATCCACAATAGCATCGGTAATAGCAGCAGTATCAAGAACGGGGCTAAGATGCTTAAAACGAGGATCCCAAGAAGCGTAACTATCACATCCAGTATGGACAAGCGGTAGGTCAGAATACGAATTATAATTTTCTGCAACAATTTTAAGACGTTCATCGCTGGCAACTCCTTTTTCCATACCAAACCCAGAACATGTAAAATTACATCCAAATGTTCTTAAAAAGACAGAAGGCACACCCATGTACCTTCCCTCACCCTGGATACTATAGAATAATTCAGCAACTTTAATCTTCGACATAATTTATCTCCTACTTGGATCAACAGTATCCATTTGCTTTTTCATTATTTCAACAATTTGATTTATATACTCTTCATTGCCATCAGAATGGGCAATCAATGTTTCAAAGTCAATGTTTTCCAGTAACTTATATTTGGTCGATTGTTGTTTCTTTTCTTTTTGAATTCTTCTCACAAATGCATAATAAATGATTTGTGTATAGTAAGCAAAAGGGTTAGAAGACTTTTCTGGATCAAATTTATCTACAGCTACAAGACAGTTTTCAATTCCATCACTGATCATATCATCACGATATGTGTAATTAATAAAGTTGGCTTTATATGATAGATGGGTAGCAATCTTTAAGAAACATTCACCAATGTAGTTATTGACCATTGGTTTTTCTAGACCATTAGCTTTAGCATGATCAACTTCTTTTTTATACTCAATTAGCTCAGCTAAGAACTTCTTATTGTCTACATAATGAGCATTGGGCTCAATGGAAGGTCGTTTGGTTTCTTGTGGTTCTGGGTTCGTCATCATCTATCTCTTCAAAGTCTTCGTCTTCATCTTCCATAAGTTGATCAACCATTTCATTTACTGATTCTTCATCTGAAATTAATTGTTCTTGATTTTCTGTATCATCTACAAATTTTTTGTACTGCTCTTCAACATCCTTTTGAATATCTACAGCTACAATAATGTTTTCTGTAGGAATATTAATTATATCTTTTTTTGCTATTTTAATCCACGGTTGCATTGTATATGTTTCAACAATGTAAGGACCTCTATTAAACTTTAAGGTACTAATTAAAACAGGATCAATCACACTTATTGCTTGCTGTTGTTTGAAATCTTGACATGAAGAATCTGTAGTAACAATCAAGTTATCTCCATTTGTCAACTTAAGAAGTTTTGTGTGCATTAGATGGATACCTTTGCAATGGAATAATCAAACTCTTCATCTGCATACAGTTTAATTCTTTCAACCATATGAAGTAATGTGTAATTTTTTCTACTTCTCCAAGTTAGATCATCACCAATATCGAACAACTTACACTGCGTTTTGTTATCACCTACTCGCAATCCTCTACCTATTGATTGGAGATTGCGGATCTTGGACTTAGACGGAGATGCAAAAATAATATTATGAAGGTTTCTAATATTTATTCCTGTCGAGAATGTGCCAAAGCTAGCGACAATGATGGCATCAGATTCGCACTCGGCAATCTGTCTCACCTCCTCTCGTGGTGTCTATCGTGACTGGGAAAC
>OGWD01000109.1_pt1 | contig 9413 bp, 12 predicted proteins | sample 1575981 | NCBI WGS metagenome assembly OGWD01 (sample SAMN07581555, study PRJEB24739) | freshwater metagenome | place: Singapore | collected 2015-04
GGCTGTATTTCTGCTGTTTTCTATTTCGGTTATTATGCCTAAGCGTTTACACGTGTCTACGGCTTCTTGGGCGCGTTCGCGTATTCGGTACCAGCGTGGCCGCTTGCCGGTCTTTGGCTCGTTGCTGCATAGGTCGTATAGCTTTTCTATATTAAGCTCAAAGCTGTATTTTTTGCGGCTTATGTGCATTAGGCAATAGTCGCGCAGCCGTAGAACTTCTTTACTAGGTGGCCTATTATTGTGCGCTATTTGGGTGCGCTTATTAAAGTCGGTCGGTACTCGGACAAAATAGCTGCTTATTTGGTCTCTAAATACTGGGCTTAGTTGTACCAGTATTTCAGTCGTTCGCTCCGGCGTCGCTTCGCCTTCGTAGTACTCTTCTAGGCTGCTGCGTATTATGCGTACTAGCGGCTCGTAGGTCTCTACTATTTCTTTGGTGTATTGTAACTGCTGGCCGCGTTTGTTTTTGCGGTTCTTGGCCTCTTCTGCCGTTGGGTAGGTCTTGCGCTCGTAGCGTATTAAAAAGCTCTTAGCGCTTAGTTCTTCTAGGGTCTTGTGCGTGTTCTCTAAGTCAAAGCCGCCTATAGCGTCTTTGCCGTGGTGCGCTTTAGCTATTTCGTAAAGCGTAAAGCTTAGCCGTGGCGCTTTTTGCTTGCCTACTAGTTCGGGGTATTTAACTAGTTCGGGGTCTTTATTGCCGGTATAGTATTGCTCGCTTGTTTCGTCGGTATTGTTGCTGGTTCTATGCAGCAGTAGACAAAGCGCGTCTATTAGTTTGCGCTCGGTCGCTTTTACGTTTACGCCTTCTACTATGCTGCGTATTTCTGCCGGCTTGGTGCCGTTTATTTGGTAGGCTTCGTAGCTGCCGCCGTGGGTCTCTATTGCGTCTTTTTGTTGGCTATCGGGTAGCCGGTCTAGGTAGTCAAATAAGGTAGGCGCTTGGGGCTTGGGTATTTTAATAGTTTGGCTTAGTAGGTGTGCGCTCATTTTATAGCTTTGGCGCGCTTCGGCTGTTTCTGCGTTCTTTTTGTTATTAAGGGTTAGTAGCTCGGCTTGTAGGCGCTCGGCCTTCTTCAGTAGCGCGGCTTTTCTTTTTCTTAGCGCCTCCGGTGTTAGCGCTTCGTCGCCGGGTTGCGGTTCTTGTACTTTGTCGTTAGGGCTGTGCGCGTTGAACTTAAAGTAAGCGCGCCGGGGCTTGCTGTTTAGCTCGGCTTCTTGCTTGGCTATTTTGCTTATTTCTTCTAATGTGCCTACTAAGCTTAGCGCCGCTTTTTGTATGCGTTCGTCGGTAGTTATTGGCTTGGCGCTGGTCATTATTAGTCTTTTACTTTTTGCTCTATGGCGTCTATGCGCGCTTCTAGCTCGGTGGTCTCTATTGCGCGTAGTACGCTATGCAGTAGCGCCGCTTCGCTCTTGGCTTGGGCTTCGCTAACGGCTCCGGCTTTATAGCGCTTGTATAGTAGTACCAGTAGCCGCGTTACGTCTTTAGGCGCTATTGTATTTAATGTATACATAGTCTACAATATTAAGCGGCTTCTATGGCTAGTATGCCGTTTAGCAGTTGCTTAGCCTCTTGTTCTTCGGCTATTTGCTCGCTAGTCTTAAAGCTTGGCTCTATTATTTCGCTGCTGGCTTTTTCGTAGTAAAGTAGGTATAGTTCTAGCAGTCGGCCGGTGGGTACTTTGGTAAAGTCTCGCGCGTTTAGCTCTTCGGTTATTTTGCTAAGTATGGCGCCAAAATTGCGTATTTTATCTTCTTTAAGTAGCTGGTATTGCTCGTATAGGGCTTCTAGCTCTATAGCCTTTAGGTTGCTTATGCGTTCTTCTAGCTCGGCGTTCCAGTCTACTAGCGTTTGCTTGGCTAAGCCGGTTAGCTCGCTTATTTTGTTGTAGCTGTAGCCTTTGGCTCGCAGCTCTATAAAGCGCTCTTTGTCTTGCTGTGTTTTCATAGCGTTAGGCTTGTTTCGGGTTGTAGTTCAAAGTATAATACTATAAGCTGCTGTAGCGGCTCTTCGCCTTTGAAAAATAGGTAGTCGCCGTATTTCGCGCGTTCTTCGGGGTAGTCGCCGTTGTAGTTTGGCTCCGGCGCTATGTGGTCTATTAGTGGGTCGCCGGGCTTCATTATGTAAGCGCTCGGTAGGTAAAGTAGTAGGCTGCTGCCTACGCGGTCTAATTTGTCTCTTTTCCAAAGCTCAAAGCGCGCCGGCTGCGCTTCGGGGTGCTTTATGCCCAGTTCTCGCAGCGTGCCGCCGCTTATTACGTAGCCGTGGCCTATTACGTATTCTATGAATAGCGGTAGCATAGGCCGCCGGCCTTTGCGCTGCTTCTTTAGTTCGCGTTCTAAGCTTGCTATTTTATGCTTCATAGTGGCGCTGTTTTTACTCTATATTTCTACTTCTGCTATGTAAGATTACTAGCAGTAGGCTCGCTTGCCGGGGGTGCTGGCTCTTTGCTAAATATCTGCCGTAGGTTCTGCTCGGTTATGTAATACGGCCGGCCTATGCGCGTCGCTTGTACGCGGCCTTCTTGTATGTAGCGCCGTAGCGTTACTTTATGAATACTTAGCATTTCGGCGGCTTCGGTTACGCTGTAGTAGGTTATGCCGCAAAGTTCTTTACTCATAGTTTTAATATTTTGGCGTTTGTTTTTTGTTAAGGCTTATTTTTTGGGTACTGGGCGTATAGCGCCGTTCTTTTTTTCGTAGGCGGTTAGGTAGGCGCCTATGGCTTCGTCTAGTAGGTCTTTAATACTGGCGCCGGGCTTCCAGTAGGCTAGCGCCTTTATTTTTTCTATAGCCGCTTCGTTAGCTATAAAGCTAAAGCGCGTCTCGCCGGGTCTTAGGCCGCGTTTGGCTGCGTTCTTGCTGCCGTCGCGTACTTCTTTTTCGGCTGTTGGTGCCGGGCGGCTTTGGTTAGCCTTTAGGCGTGCTGCGCTTGGCTTTGCCGTGTTTTGCAGTAGCGCGCTTATGCCGCCGGTTATGCTGGTTTGCTTGCTCATAGGTTAGGTCTTTTTGGTGGTTTGTTTGTTGCTGGCGTGTATTTCTTTGGCTAGCTCTAAGTAGTCTAGTGCGCCGTTGCTTTTGGCTTGGTGCTTAAATATGTCTAGGCCGCGTGCCGGGGCTTCGGCTAGCGCTATGTTCTCGCGTATACGCGTTTTTAATAGCGTGGCTTTGCGGTCTTTTAGAACTTGCTGTAGGCCGTCTGCTTCTGCTATGTGCTTGTTAAGTAGCCGGCGTTCGTTGTAGTGGGTTATGAATACGCCGCCTACGCTTAGGTTCTTGTTAAGCTTGCGCGCCTTTACTTCGTCTATTACTTCTAGTAGCTTGGTTATGCCGTGTAGCGCTAAGTAGTGCGCTTGTAGGGGTATGTATATTTCGTTCGCGGCGCATAGTACGTTAAGCGTTAGCAGCCCTAAACTGGGGGGGCTGTCTATTAGTATGTAGTCGTATTTGCCGGGTAGCTGCTGTAGGGCGTGCCGTAGTACTAGCTCGCGGCCTAACTCGTTGGCTAGTTGCAGCTCTGCGCCGCTTAGGTCTAGCTCTGCCGGTATTAGGTCTAGGTAGGGCTGTAGCGTTGTAGGTAGCGGCTTGGCTTTGTGTACTAGTATTTCGTAAGTGGTGGGCGCTCGGCCGCTATTTATGGCTTCTTCGGCGTAGCCTCTAAGGCTGTGCGTTAGGTTCGCTTGTGGGTCTAAGTCTACCAGTAGCGTACGCTGCTTTAAGCGGCTTAGGGCTACGGCTATGTTAGCGGCGCTTGTGGTCTTGCCTACGCCGCCTTTGTGGTTTACTAGTGCTAGTGTTCTCATAGTTCGCTATTTTCTATTTTGTTGGTGTTAGGGTCGTAGTCTAGTACTTCGTATTCGCCGGCCGGTAGGTGCCGGCTTTTGAGTATCTTAAAGTATAGGCCTTTGTTGCCGGCGTCTTTGGCAAAAGCTATGCTGTTTTTGTCGCCGTTCTTCGGCTGCCGTCGTATGTCGTATACGCCTACTATGGTCTCGGCTATTTGTTCTATGTCGGCCGCTTCGCGTATGCTTGTTTCGTGTACGTCTAGTACGTCTTTTACTTCTCTATTGAACTGGGCGGCTAGCGCTATAGGTATGTTTTCTTCGTCGGCCGTTTGGCGTAGTATGCTGCAAATTTGCTTTAGCTCTTCTTGCCGGCTGTTGGTGCCGTACTCTTTTTTTAGTTTGGCGTCTGCGTAGATTAACTGGAAATAGTCTATAAATAGACCAGCTAAGCCGTCTACGTTCTTTTTAAGCTGGCGTATGGCTTCGGTTAGTTCGTCTAGCTTTAGGCTATATGCTGGCTTTATTAGCAGCCGGCCGCTATGTATGTATACATTGTAGAACGTGTCTACAGCGTCTACTAGTTTTTGGCGGTTCTCAAATTGTACGTACTTTAGGTCGCCTCTATTTATGTAGGTTCGTATTAGGTCGCGGTTGCTGTTCTGCTGGGCGTTAAGCGCCGTATTTAGGTAGACGTTAATAAAGTAGCTGCGTATTTTTTCGGGCGGTTCTTCATAGGTTAAGAAAACTACTCTAGCGTCTGCGTCGTGCTGTAGAATATTTAGGGCTACGTTTATTAGCGTCGTAGTCTTGCCGTGGCCGGTAGGTGCCGCAATGACGCAAAGGCTTTTAGGGGCTAGCGTTAGGTCTACTTTGTTTATTCTAATATGCGTATTTATAGCTTCTTTGGCCGCGTTAAAGCGCTCGCGGTCTGCGTCTATGCTGTCGGGCGTGTAAAGCTCCGTATAGCTTCTAGCGTTCTCTATGCGGCGTAGTTCGGGTAGCTTTTGGTCTAGCAGTTCTAGCGCTTGGTCGGTCTTGCCGTCTTTAAGTATTCGGCTAGCTTGGTCTAGTATTTTGCTGGTGGCTTGCGTTTGTTCGTGCTTGGCTTGCTGCTCGGCTATTCGCTTTTGGGCTTCTGCTAGCGTCTCTTGGTTTATGCCTAGTTCTTTTATAGCCTCTATTTGGTCTAAGGCTTTAGCGTACTGGTCGCGCTGTATAGGGTTAGGTATACGGCCGCTTTGCTGTAGCAGCTCTTCTAGTAGCCGGTCGCTTTGCTTTGCCGTTAAGCCTCCGGCTTGCTGGTCTTGTAGCTTGCCGTAGCGCTGTAGTAGCCGTTGTAGCTGGTATAGGTAGTAGGGCTGCGCGTTCGCTATTGCGTCTTTAAGCGCCTCTATGCCGTATTCTTTTATTAGGCTGTCGGGGTCTACTTTTTCGCCGTGGGCTGTGGTTAGGTCTACTACGTATACTTTGTATACGTTGTATTCTAGTAGGTGGCTTATAGCTTTTTCTATGCCTTCTTGGCCGGCTTCGTCGCCGTCTAAGCATAGCGTAAAGCTCTTAGCGCCGCGTCGTAGGGCTTGCTCTATAGCTGGCTTGGATATTTTCGCAGCTCCTAACGCGGCTATATTCTTTATGCCTTTGGCTTCGGCGTGTAGCGCGTCTAGGTAGCCTTCTACTATTACCAAGTCGTTGTACTGGTCTACGGCGTTTAGGTTAAATAGGGCTTCGTCTTTTTTTAAGCCGGTGCTATTTATGTACTTCGGCGTTAGGTCGCTTTGGGTCGTTCTAAATACAAAGCCGCGTAGGGCGCCTTCGCTTCGGTAGGGTATAGTAAGCTTGTGGCTCTTGCCTATTGCAGCGCTTAGGTCTAGCGCTTCGCGTGCCTCTTCGTACTGGTAGCCGTGGCTAGCTAAGTAGCCGTATAGTGCGTCTTGGCTTGCTATTAGTCCTAGCTCCATAGCTAGCGCTTCTTCGTTGCTGTAGCCGCGCCGTGTTAGGTAGTCGCGTATTTGCTGCGCTTCGGCCGTCTCGGCTTGTAGGCTGTGCTTAAAGTAGGCTTGCGCCGTTTCTAGTATGCTTTGGCGCCTTTGCTGCTGCCGGTAGGTGCTGGTGCTTTGTTCGTCTGCTCCGGGTACTTCTAAGCCGGCCGCTTGGGCTAGCTTGCGTACGGCTTCTATTACGCTGGCGCCGTCGCGTTCTATTACGTAGTCTATTAGGCTTATAGCGCCGCGTTCGCCGTTCTCAAAAATATAGCCGGGGCTTTTGTGCGTTACTATTGTTTTGTCTTGCCGGTGGTTCTTCGGCTTGCTGCCGTCTCTATTTAGGGGGCTTATCCAGCGCTGGCCTTTGCGCTGTAGCTGTAGTTCGGGTAGCGCTTGGTCTAGGCTGCCGTTAAATAAAGCCGGGTATAGCTCGGCTTTTAACCAGTCGGTTAGTTCGCTCATAGGTTAATACATTGTATTAAGTGTATACACGTTAGGGGCTATTTCTAGTACGGCGCGCTGGTTTATTAGCTTGTGCGCTCCGCTTAGCGCTCTTTGGTGGCTTATTCTTAGGTTCTTGCCCAGTTCTAGCGTTAGGTCTCTTAGGCTGTATTGCTTGCCGGGTTGTAGGCTCTTGCTGGCTGTAGTTAGTAGCCTTTGCCGGCCTTCTGCTGTGGTTTGCTCCGGGTCTAGCTCTAAGCCTAAGCGCTGGACTAAGTCGGCTAAGCCGGTGCCGTATTTGGTTAGCGGCTGTAGGGGCGTTTCGTTGAGTGCCTCTATTTCGCATTTTAAGGCCTCGTACGGCGCTTTCGCCGCGTCGCCTATACTTGGCGTAGGCTTGGCTAGCGTTAAGCGCTTGTAGGGCTTTATATGGGCTTTGCTTAGGCTCATTAGTAAAGGCTATCTAGTAGGGCTTCGCCGCTATTGCTTAGGCGGCGTTCTTCGTCTAGCGTAGTGGTATAAATTTGGGTAGTAGCCGGGTTGCTGTGGCGTAGTGTTAGCTGCGCCGTTTCTATGCTGCCGCCGGCTCGTAGAATATTTACGGCCGTAGTATGGCGGAGGCTGTGCGCCGTGTATGCCTTTTCGTCTAAGCCTATGGCTCGTAGGCTGTCTTTGGCTATTTGGCTTATAGTGCGCGTCGTTAGCCGTTCGTTCTTGCTGTTGTTGCTGGTACTGGTAAATAGCGGCTCTTCGGGCTTGGTCGCTTTGCGCGTGGCTTGTAGGTAGTCGTGTATAGGCTTGTATGCTTTTTCGGTTAGCACTACAAAGCTGTCTTTTTCGCTCCGGCCTTTGCCGTGTACCAGTAGTACGCGTTGGCCGCCTTTGTACGTTAAGTCGCCTACGTTGGCGCGTACGGCTTCTATGGTTCTTAGGCCGGTGCGTATTAGCAAATTAACTATAGCGTAGTCGCGTGCCGGTAGGGTAGTGGCGCAGTATTGTAGCAGCTCTTGGGCTTGCTGTGGTCGTAGCGGTTGCTTGCGGTAGGCTTGCTTGCGCTTGGGGCTGCGTATGCCTTTGGCTACGTTGGGGTAGTACTTATTGGCTTCTGCCCAGTCATAAAAGCGCCGTACGCTGTTAAGGTAGGCGCTTATAGTTAGGCTGCTTCGGCCGGCCTCTTGTAGTTCGTCTTTATAGCGCAGTATTTCAGTTCGGGCTACGTCGGTTAGCTGTAGGCCGTTTTGGTCTATCCAGTTAAAGTACTGGCGTAGCGCTCGGCCGTAGCCTTTGCGGCTTGTGGCGTTTACGTCGCAGTCTGCCGTAAATAGCGCTATTAGGCGCTCGGCGTCGTAGGTCGCGCTTGTTAGCGCTTGCTGGGTAGTGGTTAGCTGGTGGCTCATAGTCGGGCTGTTTGTTAGCCCAAAGGTATAGCGTTATATGTATACATTGTATACATAGGTCAAATGTTTCTACTATAAAGCTCGCCGTTGGCTATTACGCTTACTAGCTCTTTGTGGTGTATGTGCTTTATGGCTATGGCGGCTAGCTGTAGCCGCGTTTGTGGCGTTATTAAGTTCTTAGCCGCGTAGTTGGCTAGTTCGTTGCGTAGCTGCTCTGCGTTCTCTTTAAGCGTAGCCGGTGGTTCGGCTAAATACTCGTATAAAGCGCGCTTGGTCTCTGCTTCTTGCTCTGCTGCCGTTTCGCCAAAGCCGTCTAAGTATATTCGGTAGTAGGCGCTTGGTTCTTGTTCTAGCGCGTCTGCCGTTATGCGTAGTAGTTCTTCGCTGTGTTCGCTTTGCATAGGTGCCGGGGTGTGTTTTAAGTTCTGCTATGCCGTGTTAGTGGTAGTAGCCGGTTGCTCGGTGGTTCTTGGTGTTTAACGCTGTAAGTATATGTAGCAGTTGCTTAATGTTTCGTTATGTATTTCTACATTGTGTAAAAGTTTTCTAATATTCGCCTATATGTGTCAAAAAATAGTAAAGCCGGCCGCTTTGGTACTGGCGCCGTATGTGTGCTAATTGATAGGGATATATTCGCCGGGCTGTGGTCGCTGCCGGCGCTGGCCTTCCGTTGTAGCAGCAGCCGGCGTTAGCCGTGGCTGCCTTACTATATTAGGTATAGTAAGTATAGCGATTTTGGGGCTTTTTGTAAGTTGCTGTATGCGTGGCGTTTAGGGGCTGTTTTTTGGGGTCGCTTGCCCAAAATATCCATAGTTTTGCCCAAAATATCCATAGTCTTGCCCAAAATATCCATAGTAGGCGCTCGCTTTTTGCGGCTTTTTCGGTCGCTTTTTGTTCGTCTATGTGGTGTTTATGTTGCTTCTATGTTCGCTTCTGCCCAAAATATCCATAGTTAATTTGTCAATATAGGTCGATTTTCGGGGCTTGGTTTGCCTTTGGCTTCGTCTTGGTTCTGCTGCTGGTCTGCGTCTGCCGTTCTTGCCTATGTAGCTATCTGCTACGCGCGTGTATTGATAGGGTAGTATTCTGCTATCTACTACGCGCGCGGTAGATACTTAAATAAGGTCTACGCGCTCCGGTAGCCTTTGCCTAATATGCTTAATTACTTCTATGGCTTTGTCTTGCTCAAATTTTACGCCGGTGTTGGTGGCTTTGTAGTACTCTTCTATTATCCAGTTGCCGTATTCTATTGTATACTCTTCTAAGTCATAGTACCAGCCGGCTAGCAGCAGCCGGCCTAATTCAGTAAGTAGGCGTATATTGTCTCTTTTAGCTTGGCTTTTATAAAATATATTTTTTTTAAAGGGTTCGCCGCGCTTCGCATAGCGCGTATAGCAGTAGTACCAGTAGAACATATTTTCTTGGGCTTTAGCTGAATACTCTTCTTTAATTCCAAAGCCTTCGTAGTAAACTATTTCGTATTGCTCCGGGTTCTGCCGCCTCCACGTGGCTAGCGGTCTTATATGGCTCTTCATAGTTATAGCATTTATTACGTTAGCTCTATGGCTGCTTGGTGGTATTCCACTATCTGTTACGCGCGCGTATTGATAGGGGAATATTCGCCGGGGGTCTCTTCTGCTGCCCAGTCTTGGGCTAAGTGAAAAATAAGCTTTTCGCCTCCGGCTGTATTTCTGCTGTTTTCTATTTCGGTTATTATGCCTAAGCGTTTACACGTGTCTACGGCTTCTTGGGCGCGTTCGCGTATTCGGTACCAGCGTGGCCGCTTGCCGGTCTTTGGCTCGTTGCTG
>OGWD01000110.1_pt1 | contig 9398 bp, 18 predicted proteins | sample 1575981 | NCBI WGS metagenome assembly OGWD01 (sample SAMN07581555, study PRJEB24739) | freshwater metagenome | place: Singapore | collected 2015-04
TTTTTTTTTTCAAGCAGAAGACGGCATACGAGATCATAGCCGGTGACTGGAGTTCAGACGTGTGCTCTTCCGATCTGTTTCCCAGTCACGATAATTGTGTTTCCCAGTCACGATAGCTACGGCAGTAACTGCTGGAGGTGCTTATTTTACAACTACATTATTTGGTGGTGATGACGAAGAGAAACCTAAAACAGAACAAGCGGCTCCTGCTCCTGTTATTAACTTAAATGTTGACAACTCTTCAAAGAACACATCAAGTAGTGGTGGAGGTGGAACTACTACTGTTATCAAAGAAAAAACTGTGGTAGAAAAACAAGCAGCACCTGCAGAATCTAAACCAGCAAAGAAAAGCGAAACTGAAGATGCGCCTTGGTAAATTTTTAATACCATTAACTTTAATTTTACTCGGATGTGGGACATCAAAAAAATGTTTCAGTCAAACAATCGGTACAGTAAAAACTGAAGAGTATACCGCTGGTTTTGAAAAGAAAAAAACTTTAGATTCATTACCACCGTATACCGACACAATTCAGATACCTATTCAAATATTAAAAATTGGTATCAGTGAGGAAGTTTATGAAATGTATCCTGAATTGAAAGATGCTAGAGTTGGTATGGGTGTTACAAATATAGTTTTGGAATATTTGGAACAAACAGGAAGATTTGTTTTCACTGAAGACAAATTGGAAATCAAAGAAAGAATGGTTAATCAATTCAAAGCTTCAAACAAAGGTTTCACTGAAAACAAAGTAGATGGTAAAGGTAAAATTAAATTGGCAAAATATTTCGTATACATTGAAGTATATGATTTTTCTGTAGGTGAAGATGAAGTTGTTGAAACTTCGGGAGTAACCATAAAACAAATAACTCAACTAGGGTTACAGGTAAGATTCGTAGACGCTGAGTCAGGTGAGGTAATCACAGGTAGTGGACAAGGAAAGGCAATAACTACAAAGACATCTACAACTTTGGGCGATATAGAAGGACCAGCTTTTAATAGGTCAACTGTAGGAGTATCAACCAAAAAAGCATTGGAAACTTCATCTGTAAGAGTGGTTGAAAAATTAATAAAAAAAGGAATTTTTAAAAATTAAACAATGAAAAACAAATTGAAAGAAATGTTGTCTTCTAAAGATACTTTTGTAAAAGTGGAAGACAAAAACAGATTTTATTACATGTTGCAACAAATGCAATCGAACCGTTGGAAAATTACAAGTATTGTGCTTGGTTTATTTTTCTTCATAATTTTAGGTATTAACATGGCGGTTTTCTTCAAAATAGAAATTGCTGAGAACTGGAAAGAAATGTTACTTATCTTGTTAGGTGCTTTTGTAGGTAACTTAAACAAAGTGGTAGATTATTGGTTCAACTCTGAAGACAGAGATAAAATGTTAATCCAGAAAGTTGATGAAGAAGACGGTGAATCATTATCAAACACATTAGGATAAATTATGTCAGAAGAACAACAAGAAGAAAGCGTAATGTCAGCAACCAAGAAAGCAATCATTGGTGCTATCACTACTGCAGTTACAGCCGGCGGAGCCTGGTTTGCAACCCACTTAGGCGGTGGAGAAGAGCCCAAAGAAGAAGCTAAAACAGAGCAGGCAGCACCTGGTGCACCTGTTGTGATTAACTTAAAAAACAACAACACTAACCAACAGAAGCAATCAAGCGGTGGAGGTACTAACACAGTTATTAAAGAACGTGTTATTGAAAAACCTGCTGCTCAACCTGCTGCTCCTGTTAAGTCTGAACCTGCTAAAGAAGAAGATCCATGGTAAAAAAGTGGTTCAATAAGTTTATGACCTTAGTGGTTATGACACTAGCTGGTTGTGGTTCTATGAAAACTACTACTGAGCAGGATGTTATTGAAACTAAAGACATTTCAACAGTATCAAATTACACAGACAGTTTAAAGTATGCTGTTCAAGTAATTAATGTTGACATGACTAAGGTTTTAGCTTTATATCCAGACCTTCAAGAAAAAAATGTAGGTTTAGGATTTGCTGAATCAGTATTAGATTATTTAGATGAAACAGGAAGATTTATATTCACCGAAGAAAAGAGTGAAATTAAAGAAAGAATGGTTACTCAATTCAAGGCTTCTAAAAAAGGAGTCTTCGAAGAGCCCATTGATGGAAAGGGTAAGATTAAAGCTGCTCGTTACTTTGTTTATGTTACTGTGGCCGATTTTGCTGTTGATGAAGATGAGACCGTTGAAAAAGGTAAAAGCAAAGTTGTCGTCACTACTTTCATACGTCTCCAAGTTCGTTTCGTTGATTCTAACACTCTCCTTTCAAATTGCTCTCTAGCTTCTAAATAATTACAAGTACCTTTATTCATACAAAGATAAAGAATAGTTCTTCTAAAGTTGTATTCGCCCAACTTGGCTACATCTGATTTTAATTCCTCAGATGATGACCAGTATGTTTTCCAATCTGATTCTGTTTTGATTTTTTTTCGTTTACCCTTGACAATTTTTGTCTTAGTAAAGATAAAAAGTTTCTTACCTATGTACTTTCTACCATTAGTAAGATTTTCTATTAGATACACAAAACCATAATAATTTCTAGGATCAGTAAATACTTCGTTTTTATATAACCACATATAAATACCATTCAAATTAGTATTTATAAACGGTCGACCTCCTCCCACACTGCGCCATCATCCACGTCATATCCTCTACCAGGATCATATGGAGGAGCAAAATAATAATCATCCGGATTTGTCATGACATCCTCAGGATCATCCACTGGTTTACTTCTCGGAACAATACCTGCCTTATGAAACAATTCCATCTGAAGTGCTTTTTTATTTCTATGATCTTCAGATTCTTCTCTAGCCATATAGGCAGCTTGTTTTTCAGAGAAAACTTTTTTATGTTCTTCTGTCCATTGTCTGGAATTAGCACAGGTTCTAGAACAAAATTTGCCAGACTTGTTGTGCTCAATTCCACACTTTGGACATTTTTTCATCTAAATTGTGGTCCTACCACCCATCCCACCAATGCATGTCTGGTTCCTTCCGTTACTGGTAACACTTCGTGAAGCGCCCAACTAGGAAAATACAATGCTGTTCCTTTAGTTCTAGGCAAATACATAGGATCTCGACCATGATGGTAAACAAAATCCCCACCTTTATACATTGCAGGATCAGTTAGTTGAACTGAAAAGCTTAGCTTTCTAGTTTGAAACGATTTATACATCATATCAATATGTTTACCGTAATATTGATTAGAATCAGATTTATACTCAGTAAACTGTAGATTTTCAATATACAACAGATCGTATTTGTAAAATTCTTTGTTAATACTCATAATACCATCTGTCAATTTTTGAAAAATCCAAGTAGTATCCTGATCTGTCGGTACCCATCCTATAGTAGAGTCTCTAATGTCCTTATCTACTTTACCATCTTCATCACCGACGACCGCCTCTTGTAAATTTACCTTTCCGCCTAATAGTAATTCCACAATATTATCACATTCTTCTGAAGTAAACAATCCATCAGAAAAACACCAATGTTCATCAGTATGTTGTTGTCTTAACCACCACTGCATAATTTACTCCTCATCCTCATATATATCCTGTTGATCATCATCCATTTCAGAACCGCAAAAAGGACAAAATGTTATGTTATAATAATCCTCATCTAAATCAAAATTTATTTTAAAGACTGCATCACATTCGATACACTCAAAGTGTTGTTTTTTCCCCATTCATTATTCCTTTTCTTAGACTCAGCTTCGAAAACTCTAGTGCGTAAATCGGTAGAGCTAAAATAGTGATCTCTTTTATTGAAGAATAGCTCTATCCCTCTACGCATACAAATTTCCTTGGCAGTAAACTCTTTATCCTTATATTCTTCCCCCAAAATTCTAATGTCTATTGGCAAGGTTAAGAATATATCCTCTAATTCTTTTTCTGTAGAATATACAATTACTTCATCAACAAATTTACAAGCACTTACCTGAATTTGTCTTTCAATGATAGATTGAACAGGTTTGTTTTTTCTGTCCGGTCTATCTAATGTTGGATCCATCTGAATAGCCGCAATCAACCAGTCACACTGTCTTTTCGCCTCTTCGAGCATAACGATATGCCCAGCATGAAATAAATCGAAGGTGGATGCGGTTATTCCTATTCTATTTGCGACAGTTTTCCCATTTTTCATAATTTCTCCACAATAATTTTACATTTTTCAAGAAATTTTATACCATCCTCAGATTTATAATGATTTCTGAAGTATACTTTTTTTATCCCTGCAGTATAAATTAGTTTAGCACACTCAAAACAGGGAGCATGTGTAATATACATAGTACTATCAAGCCCGCTCTCATTTGATCTAGCAAGTTTAGCGATGGCGTTACTTTCTGCATGAATGACTTCAGGTTTTGTTTTAAGATGTGCTGTAGTAAAAGGATACGTAGGACCACCGTGATCAAGAATACAGTCCTCAGTAACTGAAATTTCTTCCTCACAATTATTATCCCATCCCGCAGGTGTTCCATTGTATCCTATACTTATTACTCTATTATCTTTAACAATTATTGCACCAACCTTAAGTCTCCTAGCTTTTGATAATCTCGCATATACTTCTGCTACTTCTAAGTGCGCATGATCAATTGTCATCTTTCACCCTTTCCCATTTTCCTATAGGACATTCTGCATTTTTTAATTGCGTTTTCCATCTAATTACGCAACCACAAACTTCACAAGTTTTAACACCTATTACAGTTTTGTAATGCTCGCATTTTTTACATATTTCCTGTCTTTGAATCGCGTAATTCATATTTATCTCTAAAATCTTTTATTGCGGCTTTGATCGCATCCTCTGCCAATATGGAGCAGTGTATCTTAACGGGTGGTAGCGCAAGTTCTTCTGCAATTTGAGTATTGCGAATAGTGCCGGCTTGCTCGAGACTTTTACCCTTGACCCATTCCGTAACGAGCGAACTAGATGCAATCGCTGAACCACATCCATATGTTTTAAATTTAGCATCCGTAATGATTCCATTTTCGTCTACCTGTATTTGTAGTTTCATTACATCACCGCAAGCAGGTGCGCCAACCATGCCGGTGCCGACTCTTTTAACTTCCTTGGCAAAACTACCTACATTACGAGGATTTTCATAGTGTTCTAATACTTTTGTTGAGTACGACATTTATGCCACCTTCCCCCAAACATCCTTCCAATCACCTGTTAAAGAACCTTTAGCATAATCTGTAACTCTATTCTCAAAGAAATTTGTATGTGTTGGAGCATTAAGCATCTCTTCTACCCAGGGCAAAGGATTCTTTTTAACTTTCATGATTCCTTTAAGGCCCATACTGATAAGACGACGATCAGTAATATAGCGGATATACTGTTTAACGTCACTAGCGTCCAGATCAGCCACGCGTACCATGCCAAATGCCAAATCAATAAACTTATCTTCAAGCTCCACCATTTTAGTCGCAATTGTATAAATATTTCCTTTAAGTTCATCATTCCAAATTTCTCTATTCTCCTCTATATATGTTCTAAAGAGTTTTATCATGGATTCTGCGTGTAATGTTTCATCAGCAATTGACCATGTAACAATTTGTCCCATTCCTTTCATTACACCTCTACGAGGAAAATTAAGTAACATTATAAAACTACTAAACAGTTGCATTCCTTCCGTAAATGCACTAAATGCGGCAATATGTTCAGCTGTAGATTGTTTAGTACTATTCTTCAAGCTAAGATTCAAGATGTAATCATGTTTCTCTCGCATTTCAGCATACTCTAGAAATTCATTATATGTGGTATCTGGCATTCCTAAGGATTCAATTAAATGAGAATATGCTGCAATATGCAATGCTTCACGTGCAGCAAAACCACATAACATCATACGTACTTCTGGTTGAGGGAAGTATGGTAGATAGTTTTTAACATATCCGCCGGCAACATCAATATCTCCCTGAGTAAAGAATCTAAAAATATGTGTTAAAAATTTCTTTTCATCATCGGATAATTTATTTTTCCAATCTTTTACATCTTCAAGCATTGGTACTTCTGTCATAATCCAGTGCATTTGCTCATGTTTTAACCATGCTTCATAGCAAAATGGATATTTAAATGGTTTAAAATATTGACGTTCATCTGTAAGTTTAAGTTGTCTGTGAGTTTTTTTCATTTACACTTTGTCCTAACGTCCTTTAAAATGTTTTGTGTTATTTTATTAATTTCATCTATAGTGTAGGTCATAAGATTAGTATTTTCCAATTCAGATAACCAATAATCAAAATCGCATAATCTGTAACTCATATATTTTCGATCACCTGGCTTTTTAATAATAGTGAAATGATCTGTATAACTAGTATTAAGCTCACTCGTGCCACCCATAATTACGGTACCAGGCTTGTTAAATGCCCTCGCAATGTGTTGACCGGCACTATCTACGCCAACAAAGTAATCACAGTTAGCAATTACTGCTGCCCATACTCTACAATCAAGATTTCTAATATTCAAAAACTTACTTCTATCTAAAAAAGGTATATCTCTGTCATCAAATAATGCTATATCAAATCCATCACTTCTTATCATGTTTATCATTTGAAGAGTCGCCTCTTTACTCAGCGACCTAACAGTTTGATCTATGATGTCATTATTTTCAAATTTTGCAGTACTGCCAAAAGGTTGAAAACAAATAACTTTCTTACCATTTTGTCTTGCAATATTTTTACCGTTTTTCAATTCAGTACTAGATAAGTAAATTCTTGGCGGGGGCATTTTTTCATTGTCACCATTGATTTCCTCATTAAATGCGTCTGCCATAGATATTTTATCATTAATATAATTTGTATTATAATATGGTTCAGGTTTAACTATTTTAGAATCTTTGATTCTTTCGAATAATCCTTTTGTATTGGAATCAAAAACCTTGGGGGCCAATAAACAGTTACCCCAAAAAATAGGAGTCCAAAAATGTGTTACGATAGTTGTATCTGGATTTTTTGCTACAAATTTTTCAAGTGCCGGTATAGCTGTAATTTGTCTACCCAGGCCACCATCAATTATAAATGTTGTTTTCACGCGTCACCTCTTCTAAATTTTAAATAATTTCGTCATTTTCTTCTGCTAAACCTTTTATTTTTTCATTTTCAACTAGTTTAATTATGTTTTTGGTCAAGTTTAATTCTTTTTCTAACCAAAACATTCTTTCTTGTATCTCGACTAGTTTTTCCTTATAGAACAAAAGCTCTTTTTCTTTTTGTTCTTTTAATACATAAATATCCTTTAGTAAAATTATTTTACTCATACATTACTGTATCTGTATTTCCCAAAAACCACTTAGGATTAGTTTCAACAACATATTTCTTAGTACAAACTTTAAAATCAGGAAATAACATTTCTTTTGGATTACTTGCTGCATCGAAAAATATTGTTCTATTATTCGGTTGTGCGGCATATTGTCCGTTATCAAGTTCTATAAAGTTAAATGATTTGTGGTCTTCTGGCCATTCACTATAACTAGTATCAATTATATTTGGATCTGGATTAGCATTATCAACTGTGAATAAATAGTTACCCTGATACCATTGCTTATCCTTAGCATAGAATTTACAACTAAGATTCCTAAGAAAAATCTTTTGTATTATAGCTAAATCATAACTAAAACAATCCCATATTTGTAAACTATCCAAACTTAAAAATTTATCAACTTGTAAATCTTTTGTTTTAGATACGAAAGCATGTAAAGGTAGTTTGTCATAAAGAGCACCATAGTTGGGTAAATATGCCTCTATTCTAAAGGCCTGGCTTCTTAAACTTTTTATACTAACCCAAATACAAGGCTCATATTCACCCTTTCCTTTTTCAAAATCATACAAAAACTCTTTTCTTATAAAACAATGTACTGGAGGTAGATTAGCAACTAAAAATCCCATTTATTACCCTTGGCATGCCAAACACTCATCACCTTGAGCTAATGCCTTTATATCTATCTCTTCTATAACTTGTCTTTCTATCTTACGTGAAACTTTATCAGCTTTTGAAATTTTTTCAGAGCGACAATAATAAAGTGTCTTAAGCTTAGATTTCCATGCCATAAAATGAACTGCATGAATATATTTAATATTGGAATCTGGTCTAAAAAATAGGTTTACACTCTGTGCTTGGTCTATATACTGTTGACGGTCTGCTGCATGCTGTACGATCCATCTCTGGTCTATTTCCATAGATGTCTTAAAAATACTACGAGTCCAGTCGTCCAAAAAGTCGAGATGCTGAACACTACCATCGTTTGCCATTATACTTGACCATGTTTCATTATAATCTAACTTGGAATCATTATTACATTTTTCTTTTATAATTTTATCAAGCCACTTATTTTTGTTTAGAAAAGCTCCAGATAAAGTATCCTGTCGATAAGCGTTAGCACGATATGGTTCAATGGAAGGACTTGTGTTACCCATGATAATTGACGACGATGCATTTGGTGCTATCGCCATAGTGTGTGAAAATCTATAACCTGTGCCAGTAGCGTCGGGTGCTTCGCCTCTTTCTTTACCCAACTCTATATTTGCACGATCTAATCCTTCGCGAATGTGTTTGAAAATTTGTCTATTCTTACTTACTGCTAAAGCCGACTCAAATGGTACTCCATGACGTTGTAAGTAAGCATGGAAGCCGAGAGCCCCCACACCAATGCTACGCTCCCTAGAAGCAGAAAATTTAGCTCTAGAGATAGAATCAGGAGCATGATCAATAAAGTACTGAAGTACGTTATCAAGCATCTCTGCAATGTCCCGCAAAAAAAACTCATTATCTTTCCATTCATCATAATACTCCAAATTAACTGATGATAAACAACATACAGCGGTACGTTCTTTGTCAGTAGGCAAAATAATTTCAGAACAATTGTGAACCAATATATCATTAGCAAAAAAATTATGATTATCTTGCACTGTTATATCATATACTGCTTCTTTTTGACTGAGTTTCCTAATTTTTATTGCCATATTTTCTTCCTTTATACCAATCATCTCCTGGGTGGTTTTTTGATTGTTTACTCAATTTTAATTTGTCATTACTATACCACGAATTACCAACATTCGCTTTTGATAATGCTTTTTTATGTTCATCGGATCTAATATATTTAAAATTCTCTTTTGTTAAGTTATATTTTTTAATCATAGCTTCTTCGAATCCACCATATTCAGAAAATCTCCAATCTACAAAGTGTAAAGGTATTTTATTAGATTTACGCCACTGATTAAATTTAGCACCACCAATATATGTATTGCCTTCCTCAAAAACAAATCTCGGATCTGCGCATGTCTCTTTCATTTCTTCGAATAATTTTTCATCCAACGCACTTTCACCGGTCTGCAAAAATACATTACCAAATTCCTGATCAAACACCTCTCTGC
>OGWD01000112.1_pt1 | contig 9345 bp, 27 predicted proteins | sample 1575981 | NCBI WGS metagenome assembly OGWD01 (sample SAMN07581555, study PRJEB24739) | freshwater metagenome | place: Singapore | collected 2015-04
TGTGTGCGATAGTTTTTTCCCCAAAGACCCTGCACAATGTAAAGAAAACATTGAATATAGGGTGGGTAATTTTCTAGATGATAAAGATTTAATTCTCGAGACGCCTTTTATCTTCTTAGATGTAGATAAAAGACAGCTATCAAGATGTAAATAACTTTATATCTGAGAAGTCTGGACAAAATCATTACCGGTTATTAGCCTATATATCTACATTGTTTCAAAATAAAAAACTCTTAGATATTGGTACATTTCGGGGGTGGAGTGCATTGGCGTTAGGCTATAATAAAAGCAATACTGTTATTTCATATGATGTGTGCGATAGTTTTTTCCCCAAAGACCCTGCACAATGTAAAGAAAACATTGAATATAGGGTGGGTAATTTTCTAGATGATAAAGATTTAATTCTCGAGACGCCTTTTATCTTCTTAGATGTAGATCCTCATGATGGTATACAGGAGACGGTAATATTTACAAAACTAAGTGAAATAGGATTTCGGGGTGTTGTAATGTTAGATGATATACATTATTTTGAAGGGATGAATAAATTTTACAACAATCTAACTCAAAGAAAGATAGATTTAACGAATATTGGAAATTCCAAGGGGTCGGCAATCGTATATTTTGAATAACAGAAACCCGGTAAATAACCTATAAGAAATTTTGCAAAAAAAATTATTAAAAATTTTGGCATGCACCTATTAGAAATCCCAAACGGTTTGTCTGTATCTATAAATTCCCGTACTGGGGTTTATATCCCCGTGGGGGTTTTGAAACCCACTATGGGGTTTTAGAACAGTGACTATCTTCTAGATACCATGGTCGAGAATTAAACACCACTGATTGATCCACATCACCAAACCATTTGTGCTCACCTTCAACGTACCGTTCGATCTCTTTCTTTCTACTTAAGAAGTACTCCATAGCACTTAGTAGTACTTTGTCTTTATTGTCCATAGTAGTATATTGTATAGGTATATAGCCTACAATACAAACAAATAGTCTTTAAGATACTTCACACCCTTACTCTGTCCATTCTTAGGCTTATCTATCCGAAAGATATTAACCCTACTATCTGTATACATACTTAAAGGTATATTGTAAAAGCTATCAGTCGAAGGCTCATATACCAAGAACAAGTCTATCTCTTTGGGTGTATACTTTAAAGATACATCTCGTCCATTCTGTTGTTTGATAGCTGAAAGAGAGAGCTTACCATCCAACATACTCCTGTACTTGATCTGCACTCTCTTTAGTCGACCACCTTGCTTAATTATAAAGTCTACTCTACTGTTACTATTGATAGGACTATATATATCCACACCCCTGCTCATACACATTAAGATAAACTTCTGTTCGGCTATATCACCTAGTAGTCGGGGATCGGTCATATATTTATTTATACTAGCAGTAGACATATATCTACTGGTTGTTATGCGCCGAGAGGGATTTGAACCCCCGGCCAAGAAATTATGAGTTTCCTGCTCTAACCGCTGAGCTATCGGCGCAACAATCAGTCTTTAGTCTATCTGACTGTATCGCTTGTTGGCACTATCTAGATCGGTACAAGTCCAACCCATAATGCCCCACAAGCTACTACCAGGATAGGTCTCGGCTGGCTCTATTGCCACCCCACCCATATTGTATCCATTATGTCTACCGAGCCTGACTACCTCGTAATTGGACATCTGACTATCATCTCTTGTCTGTAGGTAGATAGCCTTCATACCCTCACGACGGACTTGTTTGTAGTTGAATCCCTTCTTCTTAAATTGAGTAGGGATTACTTTATACTCGATACCATTAATGGTTTGTGTCATATAGTTATATTGTACAGGCTAGTTACGACCACAACAACTAAAGAGTTGTTTCACATCCACCTTCATCGGTACGAAGTGTAACTCAATAATGGAGTCGTAGTTTACTTTATAACTACCTAACATGTAAGCGTAGATGTCGGTGACGATCATTTCAGGTTAAAGAATACACAAGCGGTGGTGACAATACCCAAGAGGGTAACAATCATGTCTACACTCATGCCATCTCCTGGAGTTCGAGTGCACGATTAACACTCGACCCACTAATGTGAATACGTAAGAGGTGTTCGACAATATTCTTAATCGTATCACCGTTAATGGACTCTGCCTCTTCGGCCAATTGACGATCAATTGCCACAAAGCGTTTAGTATTCTCTTTGATGGTCAATCGTGTCTCACTACTCACACGATAGGCATGAAAAGGATTCTTGTCATCCTTTAAGAACTTATTCTTATACTTCTTGACTAAGTTCTTAGCCTTCTCACCGAGTTCGGTACGCGCATAGCCCTTATTCTTAAGCTTCTCTACAGTCAGACCGAACTCTTCAGCACGCTTTTTAAAGTGCTTGTTGTGATACTGATTGGCATTACAGTCATTGATACCCTCCACATTATTCTTATAATGGGCCATCTCATGGATGAGAGTATTACAAATGTCTTCGACATCACGCTTTAGGGTATCGGCGGTAATATTAATCTCCGGAAGTGACTTCTTACCATCCTTCCACCTACCCTGCCAATACCATCCATAATAGGACTGACGACCACGGTTAGGGATCAAAGTAAAGACAGGTGCGTCTAGATTGGTACCCAACTCTTGATTGAAGAAGTTAAAGGCTTCTACAAGGCGATCGGTCACTTCTCCGGTAATATTATTACTGTTACTCATTTCTGATTCTCCTTATTGTATTCGGTTTGGTCTCGTTCGTCAAGCATGTAATCTGCATACTTGTACGCTTGGTGGGCCACCCACTTGTGAGTGGCTGCAGGTTGATTGATCAATGCATGCATGGCAAGTGCTGCAAAGATGTCTCGAAGATCGTCGGGGTTAGTACTCATTTAGACTTTCTCCTTAACGACTGGCTTAGAGGCCACGCTGAGATGGTTGAAGCCTTCCACCTGTTCGTCCGAGGGATAGTCAGGAACGGTTTGAAGGTAGTCCTCCAACTCAACGTTCTCGAAATCCCACTCAGGAGAGTGTTGGACCATCCATGCGATCTTTTTACAATCCAGTTCAGTACTCGTAAGACCTTCGTTTCGTCCATCATACGGCTCCTTCATTTAAACTTTGTAAGGGTAAGTCACCTTACCCAAACGGTTAATGGTCTCATCGATCACATCAATCATCTCATCCTTACTAAAGATGGGACTGGATTGATGGGTATCGAAGTCAACCAACTCAATCATACGTTTCAGATTCAACAACCTCCCAATGGAATAACCCACTGAGTATGCGGTTGTCTCCTCTCCTGCGGTTGCTACTTCATGCATCATACAAGTATTATACGGGAAGTTAGGTTAACGGCAACTACCAAATGGCCTTCCATATTGCGTATGTGGCTACCCCATATATGGTTAACGCCAGTAAATTGGCTAACAGATTGATAATGAACTGTATAAACCTATCCATTGAAGTACTCCTGTTCATACTCTTCCCAGAACTTCTTAAGCTCTTCTTCTCTTTGTTTCTCCTTGAGCTCAAAGTATTCATTGATAACTTGTTTCTGATCAACATCATCTGACATGGATAGCTTACGTCCTACCCAACTCATACCACTCCCATCCCCTCGTACTTAAGTAAAGCGTTATAGAACAAGCGCTGTAAGTCGTTGATACTGTTACATTGACTGATGTGCATGTGTAAACGGCGTTTGTCTTCTACTCGAATGTCAGTCTGATTGATGGCATCCCTAAGCGATCCCTTAAGCTCGCTTGTTTCTGGTATGTTTAAAATGAGGTCTTCGAACTCTCTTAGTTTACTCTTCATGTTAGTCTCCAATATGGTAGCACAACTCTACCTTAATGTGTTGATCGTCAAGCTGTTCCACACTACTAACGGTGGTGTAGCCACCGAACTTGTTGAAGCGAGAAGGATATAACCTGTTGAGAGCGTTCCAGATACGACCCTGATTATAAGGACCATAGAAGGGCACCTTGAAGAACGAATGATCGTAGTAGGCAGACTGAGTCTCGCCACCCAGCTGCTCACGCTTACCCCACTTGATACCACCAATGGCGGGGATGGTTTCGGTGCGCCACTCACCAATCATCTGGTCGAAGAACTCGTTCTGCACTTCTTTATTCATCATACTACTATTGTATATGAATTCGTAGGATGGTCAACTACAATATTCGAAGATGTACTTGTTAACGTAAGCTTCAAGGTCATCTTCAGTATTGTGGATAGAGTCCACAAACTCACCTAGAAGGTCAATCAAGTAGAGCTTACCATTCTTCTTGAGGACTTGATATCCTTCGTTCTTCAGTAGTTGTTTCAGATCTTTATTCATCATACCTATAGTATATGTGAAGTTTGGGTAAACGTCAACTGTAAAGTCTGCTGGTTAAGTAAGGGTGCCAACCATCCAAACGATCTTCAGTACGCACATCTGCAAATTCAATATAGATACCCCCATAATACTCATCATCTGGAGTCTTGAGTGTCACATTCATCTTGAGCTGTTCAGGAGTCAGCTGCTTCAAACGATCAGATAGCTCTTTATATGTCATGCCATCCTCCTATAAAAGTCTGCACAACTCTTGCAAACTGGAAGCTTATTCAAGATGGGGTGCTTGATGTGAGTGGTGGCTTTGTTGGTACACTTCAAAGCATACCTACAAGTATCTTCCTTCTTGTATATCTTAACCATCTCTGCGATCGTCTTTGTCATCATACTCTTATTATGGCTGAATATTGGTTTGGGTCAACTATAAAGGGTTGTATTGTGCGCTTACCTGATCTACATATTGTGAGGTAGTCAGATTGTCTTCAAACTGATTGAAGTAGTTTCTCAAAGCTTCTTGACACTGCTTGAGAGCTTGGGGGTCGTTGTCTTGTAGAAAGTTTACGATCTTGGGATCGGTTGTGATGACTCCTAACGCTCTTGTGAGATGATCGATGGGGCGATTCATTATTATTTCACCCAACTAATACCCTTAACCTCATCCTCATATCTGATCTGCTCTTCTTCCTCACGCTTATCGGTCTTCACCATTACCACCAACCGTTCGAGGTCGGCATCCATCTTCTCAATCGTTTTCTTAATATAATTCCAGTAATCGGAATCAATTCGGGCTTCGTTCTCCACATATTTGAGACCGTTTTCGAGGTTCTCAATCATGTAATGGAGGAACATGGATCGGTTATCGCGTTCGGTTGTATTTATCATACCACGTATTATATTGGAACTCGGTTTGGAGTCAACTCCAAACTTCAATAATCATCATCCTCATCATCACTATAATCGGCGGCATCCTTACTCAAATAATCTTCTAACTTAATCTTCTTCGCATCGAACGGTTTAGCACCGTTAATCGCTTTACGGACTCTCTCTAACCCCTTCGCATTCAGGATAATAGTCGTCCTCGTATCATCTTCACAACCATCATTAAACAACTCCAATCCATCCTTACTCTTCTTATACGTCGTATAACTACCAATCACTTCCTTCAACTCCTTCTCACTATCAATCGTAGTAAAAAAGGCCTCACCACCACATTCCGTATCAATATTTAACACCGCGTATTTCATTTTCATTACTCCTATTCTATTTGAATTTTAGTTTTAGTCAACCCAATTTTACAAAACTATTATCCATATCAATTTCGTTACCAATAAAAATTTCAGTAAACCCTTTACCAAAATTATTACTATCCCATTCATATTGTCGGGTAATATCTTCAATCTCATCTTTCTCCGTAACCCCACTCAAACCCTCCTTTAACATTTTCGCCATATACCTATCCATATACTTCTTGTCAACTACCTTCAACGTATTACTATCCCATTCAATTTTCAAATACTTTCCATCTTCTAGTTTCATCTTTGTTATCTCCTTTATTGTTATTATTATTGTACAGGAATTTAGGATTTAGGTCAATCAAAATTCCATTTAATCTTATTCTTTTTCAAAAACTCCAAACTCTCTTTATCCATCTCTTCTTCTACCCATTCATTACTATAACCCAATTCTTTTACTTCCCACTTTTTATATAACTCTAATACCTTCTTCCAATCTTTTTCATCCACATTACACAATTTCAAACTCTCTATAATTCCACAACCATTTTCAAAATGCACTTCCATATTCTCCAACAACATATCCACATCTTTATCTATTTTCATCATACTCCTATTATATCTGTAATTTACTTTTTTATCAACTCCAAAATTACCAAACTATAACCTCCCAAAACTTACTCCAATTCCTACCATTCTTATCAATTATATTCAACTTCCTCCCATTACATTTATCCACCTCCCACAATCCTACTTCCTCTCCCTTTTTAACAATCCTATCAATACCCTCCCATAATATAAAACTACCCTCTCCATCCAACACCAACCCTTCTTTATACCAATTCAATAATATACATCTCCTACTATTACCACATAACCCCAACACCCTAACACCCTTCTCCCACAATTCAAACTCCTTATTAACCTTTATCCTAAACTTACTATCTTCCAACTCATAATTTTCATACACATTTACTTCTTTTACTTTATTCATCATACTTTTATTATATTTGTAATTTACTTTTTTATCAACCTCAAACTTTTATACTTCCATCTTTTTCAATTTTATATCTATTACCATCTTCCTCTAACATTCTACAATACACCTCTCCATTCTTCTTATCAATATACACCACCACCTCTTCACTCCCCTCACTCCCTTCAAATACATAACCCACTTTCAATTTACTTTTATTAATTTTCATACTTCTATTATAAAAGAAATTGAAGTTTTTTCAATTCAAAAAAGTTAATTTTGTTATTGACTAAATCCCAAATCCCTATACAATCATACTACCACCTTCAATTAAGGCAGGAGGGGGGAGCACTGTACTGAACCTTTTTATAGAAAAACAAGCACTATACAGTACTTTACTGCTTGTTTTTCTATTTAACTACTCACAATTTCCCACTATCATACACAAACTTCTTACCAATTTGATATGTAGTTAGGAATTCATTCCCATCCTTCTTATAGATTTTAGTAGTGATGGAGTTGTCATCTGTAGCCCATCCATAATTCATATAGATGGTAGCATGAAAAGGCTTTTGATCAAACACATCCTCCCCATATACTTCTTTAAGATGTTTGGTGTGGTGGTTGGAGAGTTGTCTCATTTACTCTCCTTCAACCAACTAATCTTATCCAATTTGGTATTTGTGAAGTCAATCAACATACATTCCTCACTCTTATAGATGGTATGAGTTGGAGTTCTTTGAATGTCTTCAAAATTGTCCTTCCAATTGTAGTACTCTTTATCTACAGTACCATCATCATTCTCATATTCATAATAGTACCCTTTACTATCTTTACCATCATACTTATCACCAACTGTAAACTCCAGAAAGTCCTTTTCTGAAATCCACTTACTCTTCCCTCTATACAAGTCAATTGATAGATATTTGTTTTTATTCATCATACAACTATTATGGCTGAATTGGGATAATAGGTCAACTCAAATATGAGAGCTTTCTAGATTTAATTTCATCTAGAATGTCATCCTTGAAAACTTCTAGAGAGCTATCAATAAGACTCTCTAATGCATTCTTCCTATCAGTAATAGGATATTCATGTAATTGATCTAACTGATCATCTGCCCACCTCTTAACCAACTCCTTATAGAAGTCTACAACATTAGTTTGAGTGTATGGTGTGAATGTACTCATTTAAGAATCTCCACAATCTCTTTGAGGTAGTCAGACACATCATCCAACTTACTCACCCCACCACTCTCATAATGCTCATAACCTGCATCATCCACTAACTGCTCTAAGACAGCTGTAATGTATTTCTTTTGTGCTTTTGTTATCATACCTATATTATGGCTGAATTCTAGTTTGGGTCAACTAAAATCCTCATCATCATCTTCATTCAATCCATGACACTCAATCTCAAAATCACCATTTTTCCAGGCTTTAGTGATAGTTTTCAAGTCAATACTATCTTCAGCCAATTTGTGGGCTTCTTCTTCATTAGTTGCAGTTACTTCTTTTGTAATGAAGCAGGATACCAACACATCCACTTCAAATGTCTTTTTAGTTTGTTTCTTACTCATTTTGTATTCTCCTTTATTGTTTATTCAAAGTTATAATCAAAGTTCTTTCCAATATCTTTTAAGTTCTCTCCAAAACTAACTAATGATTCTGCTGTACATTCCAAATCACCATTATCACCACAATTCTTACTATTCAAATACCTCTTAGCCCATTTCATATCTGACTTCTTAACTGTTTCTGTAAACTCAGAAATCAATTCATGAATGTCTTCCATCAATCTATCTAACTTCTCTGCTCTTTCTGTTGTCATCATACCTCCTATATTATTGGAATTTAGAATTTAGTCAACCAAATTATGGACAGCAATATGTATCCTCATCATAACACTCTTCAATGCTTATAATATCACTACCCAAATCCCTCTTACATTCCTCAAAACTATCTTGAATCATTTTAGGGGTGATAAGCTTCAACACATCATCACTACTAATATCACCATCCTTACTCTTAACAGAAATGTCCATCCACAATTCTACCTTCACATTTACATTATAATTTGTAAGTTCTTTTTTCATCATCCCTATATTATATTTGAAATTTGGATTTAGACAATATAAATCTGTTTTTCAACCACATACTTACTAAACTCTTCTATTACTTGCTCCACCCCCCATTCACTCTCTCCATAACTCTCTTTCAAGTTATCATAATATAACTCTAAATCTCTACACCCCACCTCTTCAATAAAGCTTTCAATTTGCTCTAAACTATCAAATTCATTTTTCATTTTTATATTATATGGGCAAAATTTTATTCAATCCATCCAATACCAAAAAACCCATTTCTACAACACCACTCAAAGTCTTCAAAACCCATTTCTTTTACATCTTTATCTTTTAACATACTTCTCTTCTTATAGAATTTTTTTATACTTCTCTTTACTTTTAACTCAAATTCTTTGTTAGTTTCTTTTTTCATCATACCTATATTATATGGGCAATTTGGATTTAGACAATTTATTTTCTTTATTATATTTGTTCCAATCCACATACTTTAACAAATCAATACACCCCTCTACATCTACCCCCCACCTATCTATACTCTCTATTAAATGTACACTACCCTCTACCCCTTCTATTTCCTCCGTATAGAAGACTATATAACCAAGACCATAGGAATCGGTCAGAAGGTTCTCCGCAAATCACAGCGGGCAACCGAGGTGGATGGCTTGGTCACTCTCACAGAAACCTATATTATCAGAACCGCCGATATTGCCACAATCGAGCCGGACAGAAA